>Ga0074199_1001661_pt1 | contig 17771 bp, 19 predicted proteins | sample EPASupsiteSAE347_FD_64528 | JGI IMG/M metagenome (GOLD analysis project Ga0074199, IMG submission 64528) | Bioremediated contaminated groundwater from EPA Superfund site, New Mexico - Sample SAE3-47 | ecosystem: Environmental > Aquatic > Deep subsurface > Groundwater > Contaminated ...
TAAATATCGATGAGGAGCAAGACCGTATTATTAGGTTGTTTGGCGCAAAATGCGAAAAATACTACAGCTAAAAGAGGACGTGCGGGATGTGGGATTATTAAACGCGATTCAAGTTATGTCGGCTGGCCGATATTATCTAAAAGGGGTTTGCAGGGAATGACCGATCGCATCAAGGAACTTGAGGCAGCCGCGTTAGCCATTGATCCCGCATCCCTGGAAGCGGCCAAGGCAGCCATTACCGAATCCTGCGAGGAGTACATCCGCTGGGCAGATCTATTTTCCCGGCGCTTGGAAACGGTGGAGCCTTTCGGGCTGCACAAATTTGCCCGCGCGTTAGTGCTCACCATGCTCGGCCATCTGCCAACCCGGCCCGGCACTTGCCCTTTTTGCATCCAGTACGGACGGGATAAAAGCTGCCAGGGGTGCGGCTACGGAGTGACGCACGAGCGCTGCGATTCTGATACTTCTGCATTCAGTCGATTCATCGAGGCGTTTATGGAATTGGGAAGGGTCGTCTATCAGGATATAACAGCAAACGATGCGGCGAACGAAACCGGATCAGATAGAGAACGCGAATCTTCACGCGAATCCTGCTGCCATCCCATGAATTCCAAGCAGCAGCTCTGCGAATTCATCGCTGCCACCACCGAATCTGCAAGACTGATGCAAAAAGATCTGCCGACACTCAGCACCATGAAACTCATGGAGAAGAAAGCAGCATACTTGGATCACATGATAAGCCTGATTCCAATAGGCTTTTTTTCTGCAGAGGTATGTGAGCAGCGCAGGATCGTGTTAGAGGCGCTGGAAGACTACTGGTGAAAATGCACTGCATGTGAAAATGCAGGCAAATCGCTGGAAAGACAAGGTTGCGTTTTAGGAGGCAAGGTTGCGTTTGGGAGGTTAGTTTTTGGGGCTTTTGTCGTGCATGGTGAAATCGATCAAAAAATAAAAACTATTGATCCGGCAAAAATGATCGTACTGATCGCCTGAATCGATATGCTTGCTGCAAAAACAAATCAAAAATATCTTGATAAAATATATTGATTAAGTCAGATGCCGCTTCAGCACGTCCTGATAGAGCTTGGCAACATTCTCGCGGGTTTTGCTCATCTGCGGGAAGCCGCTATACTTCATGGCCTCCGCTGCATCTTCGGGAAGCTTGAGCTTGTACTGGCTGCGGGAGAGGAACCAGCCCTGCTTGGCATAATAGCGGGAGAGATATTCCTGTTCCGTCTGGCCGGGCGTGGGCGTGAAGAGCCCGTGCCTCTTGTCGATCTCCGCCATCTCCATCATAGTAGTATAACCGGAGCGGGCGATCAGGAACTTTGCCCGGTTCATGAGCAGCACCTTCTCTTCGTTGGAGACGTACGAGTAGACGGTCGTATTCTCATCAAGCTTCTGGCAAGCCTCCTTTTGCGGGCTTCCCAGGAGCACCACCTTCTCGCCTGGCAGCTTCTGTATTTGCTTGAGGATGATCTCTTCCAGCTTCGTCCTTTGCGGCTCGGGGCCGGATACGATCGCCAGGTAATCCAGGTCCTCGGCCACTCGCATCTTCTCGGTGCTGGTGAAGATTCCCGCATAGTAAACCCGGTGGTTTGTGGCGTCCAGGTTGGAGCGGCACAGTTTGCCGGACAAATTGTTGCCGTTCGGCGCAACATCCGGCACAATTACGCCGTCGTACTTGATGTGGAAGAAGCTGTTGACGGGGATGGTCAGCATCTCAAAGGGATAAAGATAAGTTGGCAGGCTGAATCGCAACTGGTGTGTGATAAAATAGCTTGGAATCTTGCGGGAATAAACGCCCATGCGATTGTCGCTGATGATTAGGTCGAACCTGTTCTCCGCCAGGATTTGATCCAGCTTCGTTCGCTCCCGTGCCAGAGCGCGCAGCAGGATGGGGATGCTGGCCACGAACTTGGGCAGGAAGAATCGGGAGGCGCTGTAGGGCGCAGGATAGTCCTTGAAGAGGACGAAATTGCACTCCGGGCACTCTCTCTTTAGAAGAGCCAGAGCATTTCCGCTGCTACCGATGGTCACCTCATGGCCGTGAGCGAGAAGCTCTCGGATGATGGGAATGTCGCGGGTGGAGTGGCCCAAACCCCAATTAAGAGGACTTAAGAATACGTGTCCCATGTGGCAACAAGCAGCAGCGTGATCATATAAATCATTTTCTCGCAGTCTCTCTAGCGGTCTCTTTCCCGCGGCCCCTTAGACTCGCGATACTCGCAATGCTCGCGATATTTGAGCGCATCCCCTAAAATTGCCCCTCGATCCATGCACGAAGTTCATCCCTGATGCGCCTGAACGCTGCAAGCCGCTCCTCGCCCTGAAACAATGCCGGGTCCTGGAAGCTCTTATGGATCATGCTACCTGCACCCGGAAAGAGGGGACATGACTCTCTGGCATTATCGCACACCGTCACGACTGTGTCGAATTTGGTTTCGCGAACTTCCTCCAAGCCCTTTGATCGTTGGCCGGAAATGTCGATCCCTATCTCGTCCATAACCCTGATCGCATCCGGGTCCACGATGGTCGGGCTCACGCCCGCGCTGAAAGCCTGATAGCCCTCCCCCAGCAATGCCCTCAGCAGCCCCTCCGCCATCTGGGATCTGGCGGAGTTGTGGGTGCAGAGGAAGAGAACATTTTTCTTGATCATGATTTGTTCAGCCTCTTTTTTAGCCAATGTTTTTAGCCCATATTTTTTTAGCCAATGGTTTTAGCCAATGGTTTTAGCCAATGCATTTGCCATTATTTTTTGGCCTATGCTTTTTTTAGCCTCTGTTTTAATGGTGCACAATTGATGTCGACAAGACATAAATATGAATTTGTCAGACCAAAATGCCGTGCTTAAACATATTGAACATGCCCTGGAAAAGCTTGAATCTTCGAGCAAGCAAAATCAGGAAAAGATCAAAGCCATCCTGAAGAGATACGCTGCAGGCGACATCGGCCTTGATGAAGCATACTATGAGCTTTTAGAGGACGAGCTGATTCCCATGCCCCAAAGATGCACCATGTCTGCGAAGATCCCTACAACCGCAGACGACGAACTGAGGCTTAAAGAGAAAATCAAAAGCATGCTCTCCATTTAACCTCTGCCTGATTCTCAGGCTCGCCAGGCGGCCAGCAATCCCGCGCAAATCATCCTCCTGCAAAGCAAGCTTCATCGAGGGTCGAGCCCAATTGGCCGACGCATCAGGATCTTATCATCACCAGCATCATCTTGAATTTGTGCAGCGCTTGAAGGGAATGGGTCTGGCCTGCTGGCAGAATCAGCATCTCGCCCTCCGATACCTTGTGAACCTGGCCTGAGATGGTGATCTCGGCATCGCCGTCCACAATGTAAACCAGAGCGTCAAAGGGTGCGGTATGCTCGCTCAGCCCCTGGCCTTCATCGAAGGCAAAGAGAGTAACGGTTCCCGTGTTCTTGCGAATTATCTCCCGGCTTACAACTGAACCCTGCTGGTAGCTCACAAGCTCTTTCAATCCCAAAACACCCTGCGAAGGGCTATTTTTCTCATCAACCATAGTCGCTTGCCTCCTTTTGCATTATTTTTGACCATATTTAAATTATTTTATATATAATATTAGTAGGATTGATTTTTCTCAAATAATTCATATAAGATTAAATTATATCGATTTGGAGCTGTGCCATTTTTATGTTTCTGTTTTTTTTTTCATTTGTGTTTTTTATGTTTATACTTTTTTGTTTATCGTTTTTATGTTTTTACTTTTTTGTTTATCGTTTTTATGTTTATTTTTTTTTTTCGTTTCTATTTTTTATGTTTCAATGCCATAGATCTCTTTAAGTGAACCCAGTACATCTTGCAGATCAATCAATCGCCCTACTCCCACTCCCATCTCTACAAAGACCCCAAGCTTTGCGGTAAGATGCTCATCCAACTCATTGGACAGCAATTCCTCCGCAACCGGATAGACGGCCTTCTCTTCAAATTCCAAATGCCCTTTTATTAATTCGATGTATCTTCTGCCTGCGTCTGCCAACCTGGCCCTCGCGCCAGAGGCCCCTTCATCATAGTCTTCGATAAGGCCCCGCACCGTTTTCGCCCTGGAACGCATCAGTTCATGCTCTTCGATGAGGGAATCGATCTGCTCTTCAGGAAAGCCTGCCGAGGCAAGGAATGGAAAGAGAATGTGTTCCTCTTTTTGGTTGTGGTTGCGGATCACAAAATCCCGGTTGAACTCAAAGAGCCACCGCAGATCCTCCGGGCAAGCCGCTTTGCCGGATTCAAGTTTCTTGATGCTCAAATCTAGTATCGTCAAGAAAGAAGTAATTTCTTCGTGATCGAGGCACAGCTCGTCAGTGCATTTCATTTTATTGCCTTTTCTGTAGATTCAATCCTTTGCCGTTGATTCAATCTTTGCCGCAGGTTCAATTATCCTGCTAACACAATTTTGTGCGACACAGTCACAGGAATCATGGGAAATCCAGCAGTCCTTTGAAATATAATTATCTTCACGGATTAATTTTGCGCTCTTCAGATGTGCCGCTGGAAATGAAGCTGCAACAAGGCTGCAACAAAGCTACAAGAAAGCCGCAACAAGGCTACAACACGATTCTGGCAAGGCAATAGCCTGAGAGCTGGGCAAAGGACAAAATGGATTAATCTGAAGGTAGTATCAAGTTCCGGATATCATTTCCAGAATTGACGGATCAGCAAGGTTGGATTAGCCGTGATGGAAAAGAGCGATGCGATGAAGCAGCAAGAGAAATGGATAGAAGAGACACTGAAGCGAAAGCCGAAGCATACAAGAGAAGGATTGCCCATCCAGCCCTGGCATGGTCTTGCCGCGCTGATAATTTTGTTTGTATTAATGGTGCTAATCGGCTACATTCTTCACGGTTAGACAGAGGTCAACTGCCAATTCGGCTTTGGTCAGGTGTAGCTTTGAATTCCCGCCACGGAATTCTTACCATAAATTAGTTATAAAAAGCGATCCTAATTCTATCGGGGATTTTGAATGCCGAAGATTGCCATAATTTATGCCAGCGGTATGGGAAGGACAAAAAAGATGGCCGAGGCCATTGCCAACGGTGCATTGACCATCGAGGGCGTTGAGGTCTTGCTCAAAGAAGCCTATGATGCCAAGCCTGCTGACGTGTCAGGTGCGGATGCCGTCATCCTTGGCGGCTCGACCTACAACTACAAACTGATCAAGGCCATGGACCCATTCCTAAAAGAGCTTGCCAAGCTTGACTTGAAAGGAAAGGTAGGAGTTGCTTTCGGCTCTTATGGATGGAGCGGAGAGGGCGTGCCCACCATCATCGCCCGCATGAAGGCCTTCGGCATGAAGGTAATCGAGCCCGGAACCACGGCCATCCAGGTCCCTACTAAAGAGGATATTGAAAAGTGCTTCCATCTGGGACGGACGGTAGCAATGGGGCTGGCCAACTGAATTCCAACCCCCCAACCATTTTCCAGCCATTTTCCAATTATTGTCCAACTATTGTCCAACCATTTTCTAGCCAAATCCATCACCATCGGACTTAATTCCAAGCTAACAGGAGATCAACTCGCTCATTCACCGATTCGATCCTGGCCTTCCGTTCGCGTCATTGCAGTTTCAGGGATTTATCTTTGTTTTTTCCATAATTCTGCAGCTCGCGGTCAGTGCTTCAGTGCTTTGCAGCCTATCGCCAGGATCACCGTTTTATAGTCAAAAAAAGAAAATAGATCTAATTTCAGGAGGAATTGGTAAGCATGTCCAAAGATATCTTAGAAAAGGGTGCCATTGTTCAGAGGGACAAAGAGACATATGCCATCGCCCCGCACATTCCCGGAGGCATAATCAGCCCGGCAAATCTGCGCAAAATCGCGGATGTGGCTGAGAAGTACAACGCCAAAGTTCTCAAGATCACCTCTGCCCAGAGGATTGCTCTGGTGGGAATTGATCCCAAGGACATCGATAGCGCCTGGAAGGATCTGGGCATGAAAACGGGCGCGGCCATCGGCCTATGCGTGCGCAGCGTCAAGATCTGTCCGGGAACCACATTCTGCAAGAGAGGCCAGCAGGATTCCGTGGGTGTGGGCCTGAAGCTGGACGAGATCTATCACGGCATGCAGCTCCCCTGGAAGTTCAAGATCGGCGTGTCTGGATGCGCCAACTCCTGCGCTGAGCCTGCCGTCAAAGATATCGGCCTGATCGGCACATCCAAGGGCTGGAAGCTGCTGGTGGGCGGATCGAGCGGCGTCAAGCCGAGGCTGGGCCAGGTGCTGGCGGAGAACCTGACCGATGAGGAGGCCATGAAGCTCATCGACCGGATCATCAACTACTACAAGGACCACGCCAAGAAACAGCGCCTGGGCGAGTTCATCGATGAGATCAGCTTCGAGAGGTTCAAGCAGGAAATCTGTCCGTGAACGCATCGCTTAAATTAATCGGTTGATCAAATTAATACTATATGAAAAATTAAAGAACGGTCGGCGCAAATTGCCGAAAAGGAAAGGCTTGCCGGCGATCTCGCTTTGGCGCGCCTTTCCGGCTATCGTTTTTCCTCGCTTTTTCGATATCGGTTATTGCGATATCGGTTATTTCTTCTGTGTATCCTTCTCTAGCGTTTTGCCGGCTTGACGACCATCACCGGCTGCTTTGCCCTGCGTGCCACATCGAAGGTAACGCTGCCCACGCGAATCTGCTTCATCCAGCCCTTTCCCTGAGAACTCATAAGGATCAGAGTTACCTTTTGCTTCTCCGCCAGAGAAATGACCTCATTGGCGGCCTTTCCTTCCAGAACGTGGACCGTTATCTTGCGGCCCGGTGCAGCCAGTTCGTCACGCAAGGCGTTGAGCTTCTTTGCCGCCTCATCTATCTCTTTTCCTTTGGGGATCACATGTGCCAGCATTATTTCCTGCATACCATCCAGGCTCTTTGCCAGCGAAACCGCATCCGAGGCGGCCTCGGAAAAGTCCGTAGTGATCAGCACTCTTGAAAAGATATTGCGGCAGAAATCTGCTGAGGCGGATTCATCATCCTTCTTCCCCAAAAGCTGGTGGCGGATGATGAGCAGATCAGTCCTTCCGCCCTGCAGGACCTCGGTGGAAACGCTGCCAAGGAAGATCCCTTCCACCAATCCCTTGCCCTGAGCGCCCATGATGATGAGAGATACGTTCTCTTCATCGGCAGCTTTTTGAATAGCTTCGCCGGTTCCGCCGCCTTCAATAAGCTCAATGCCCGCCTGCGCCTCAGGCCTATTCAGATTGACTCCGTCCGCTCCGCTCATGGGCTCGACGATCACTTTCAAAACCGGCTTGACCTTGATACCCTTTTTCTCCCCGAGATGGCCCAGGTGTTCCGCCTGCTCATCCAGCCGGGCCTTTGCGTCCTCGATCAGCGAATCATAGCTCCAGCCCTTTTTCTCCAGGTTCATGGGATTTGCCGCATCCACTACGTTTAAGAGAACGATCTCTTTAATCCCAGGAATTTCGGCGGCGCAGTCCTGCATCTTCTGAGCGTATCTGGAAAAGTCTGTGGGTATGAGCACTCGTTCAAACATCGTTCCATCCTCACCTTATACTCCGAGTCTTAAATATATAAATTTAGTGAGGACTTTTAAAAAAAGGACTTTTCAGACGAATGATAACGATGCCTAAAAATGATTATAAATACAATAAATAAAATATGGACGAAAAAAGCATAGAGTCTCAAAAATATAGCTTATAATAAAAGAGGAGCGCGACGGTGATCTCATGAATGAGACAAAATCTACCATAAAATCATATTGGGATCAGAGGTCTTCCACTTTTGACCTCGCAGTAAGCGATAATGGCTGGCAGTAAATACGCCTGAAGCTGCTTCATCCTTCCAGCCTGAACTCCTGCGGCCACAACCCGTCTTTTACAGGGCTGATATCTTCGGAGCCGCTTGCTTCAAAGCGATTCTGGATCATCTCATCCACATCCTGGATCCTGATCATGAATACCTCGGCCAGGATCTCCTTGGCTGCCTGCAGCTCCATGATTCTTCGATCCAGCACAATCTCTTTCCGGGGCCTGAATAACCGCTTGATGACTCCTGCCATGATATGTACGTACTGCGTGCAAGGTCAAGTAATTTTGGAGGAAAACAATATCAATAGACTATTTTTACATGATATAATGTATGGATAAGATACAAACTTAAGAATAGATCTCTTGGATCCCAGAGTTGCAGAAAAGGAATGATTCCGCCCGTCGGGAGTAGCAAAAACCTTGGGGGTATCGGGCGGCTCCGAGCTATACTACTATTCATAGGCATGAGTAGCTTTGCCGTGCGGGGCGAAAGTAATCTTGCGGGTTAGAATGTCATCGAATGGGATTACTTTCACCCCGCACGGATCGGCCTTATCTCCTGCAAGCACACAGATTTACTAACCTAAAAAAGCCTAAAATGTGAGGAGAGAAGAAATGACCAGCATAGTTCATTTTGAGATACCGGCTGATGACATCAAAAGGGCGAAAACATTCTATTCCAACCTTTTTGGATGGAAGATTGAAGGCATTCCAGGCATGGATTACATGATGATAGACGTCTTTGGGGCTCCTGGAGGAGGCATGATGAAGAGAATGCACCCAGACCAAAAAATTACAGAATACATCGGAGTGCCTTCGGTGGACGAATATGCAGCAAAAGTTGAAAAGCTGGGCGGAAAAATCATCGTTCCAAAGCAGGCCGTTCCTGGGATGGGATATTTCGTAATTTGTGCGGATACTGAAAACAACGCCTTCGGCATCTGGGAGATGAATCCCACAGCAAAATAATAACGTGGCGAGGGAGGTTACGGTCTCCCTTACCTATTTTTACGGCACACCGCCATGTGACTCCGCCTCCTGCATTGATAATAATAATTGAGGAGATGGAGCAAGCCGATGGTAGGTGCTTTGAAACTTGCCGTCGGATTAACGTGTATGCTCGAAAATAGGAACTACAGAACAACTTGATGCATCCCACCCTTTGCGGCGAATCATTGTGTTGGGCTACAGGAGGTTTAAAAATTGGAACCACGTTTGAATATTGTCACGCTCGGGGTTAAGAATTTGGAGAGGGCCATTCGCTTTTATAAGGACGGCCTGGGCTGGCCTATGTCCTGTATCAGTGGAGGCTATTTTGCCATATTTAAAATCAGCACCGGGACAGCATTGGCTCTCTATCCTCGTCATTTGCTCGCTAAAGATGCTTGCGTTGAAGATTTCGGGGGCTTTGGAGGAATCACTCTGGCACAAAACGTTTCGTCCAAAGAGGAAGTTGATAGAGCGTTATTACAAGCCGTAAAGGCCGGAGGAACCCTTCTTAAGGCGGCAAGTGATGCCGAGTGGGGAGGTTATTCCGGATATTTCGCCGATCCCGACGGCCATCCATGGGAGGTGGCTTGGAATCCCTATTTGCAGCTCAGGCAGGGGATTTTGGTTTTTCCCGATCAAGGGCCAACCATGGCATCGATAGGACAGATTGCAGTCGCCGATGATGCCTGCCGCTAGGCAAATTTAGATCATATTAGCAGATGAGCATATGAGGAATTCGTTATGACTCTAAAACCCCAGGAAGGAAATTTTGATAACGAACCAGCACTTAAAATTGAAGAATATGATACGGCCATCAGGCTTTTTTGTGGAGCTTACGAAGAAATGTTTAAGCTTTCGCATTGCTGTCTGCGAGCGAGACTCCCAGAGAATGCCAAGGTTCTTGTAGTAGGCGCTGGTACCGGCATGGAGATTTCTGAATTTGCTCCCTTAAACCCTGGCTGGTCATTTTGCGGTGTTGATCCTTCTGCAAACATGCTGGCTCTTGCCAGTAAAAAAATCCTTGAAAAAAATCTGACAAATGAGATCGAGCTAATAAATGGTTATGTGGATGACCTCAAAGATGAAGCGACTTTCGACGGGGCTACCTGCATTCTCGTAATGCACTTCTTGAAAGACGATGGTACGAAGTTGGAGCTGCTCCATAGCATATCCAAACGGTTGAAGCGGGGTGCACCCTTAGTATTGATAGATGGTTTTGGAGAGCCGGGCGGCATGGATTTCAAGGATATTACGATGTCATGGAAGCATTATCCGATTATTCATGGTGTCCCAAGCGAAACTGTGGAAACCGCCTTCAATGAAGTTATTATGAAAAAGATCCAATTCGTTCCAGAGGCACGTATACTGGAATTGCTGAGAATGGCAGGATTCGCAAAGGTGTCTAAGTATTGTTCAGGATTTCTCTATGGCGGCTGGTTGGGCTATAAGGCATAGATGACGGCAAAGATGCCGAACTCCAATTTATCAGCCGATCCTTTCGGAGGCGGCGCTGGCGATGCTTTGCTTCCGGTCTCCCGCTATGACAGCGCATGATCGAATCGGGATGCATCACGGTCGTCTTCCAGTCATTATCCGTCAAACTCCAGCACGCTATCCCTAAATCGTCAACTGTTTATTTCCCGGCCAAATCCTGCGGCAGCTCATTGATGATAAGCGTGAGATAGTGATCTCCCACCCGGACATCCGTGATTCTATATCCTTGCTGCGTCAGGTTCATCGCGGCCAGATTGGCAGCCTCCTCCACTTTTTTAACGGATGGCTCGACCGTGGCCTTCCAGGCCATTGACGGGACGCCGAGATTACCCACCCGAACATCGCTTGGTTGGAACCGCAAAATCCCATCTACCATGCTGATGTTGAGACCCACGATTGATTGCGTCTCAACCGATGTGATCAACAGCGGAATCTTTATGGTTGCCAGCACTTCCGCTGTGCCGTTCTTTCTGAAGGACACTCGCAAATTCTCCACATCTTCGGGCTTGCTCTTCTCCATCTCCGACTGCACCAGGCGGTTGACGTAGCCCTCGCTGATGGATGCGATGATATCCGGCTGCTGTGATTGTACTGCCAGATCCGGATCGAAACTGCTCCCGGCGATGGGATCGGAAAGGGCCAGAGCGCCGAGAGCGATCACGGATAAGACCAGCAAGATGATGATTCCTGCTGCGATCTTCTTGATTGATGCCATTTTGTTCGGTCCTCCACTCCTTATCAAAAACTCCTTGCCTAAATTCCCTGCAAGACACATTGTTCAAACATTAATAACTGCGAAGACTGCGAAGCAATATTTTTTATTAATATTACGAGATGAATGCTAACGCTGCCACAGGATGTGTGAATCCTCCAACGGAATGAAAGCCTGCGGATGATAAGGAGCGATGCGGGGCGTGTAATCCTCCGCCGGTCGCGTGGCAGGCACACTTGCTTCGTAGATAAACCCGTTCACTGCACCGGCCAAAGGCTCCTTTCGATCCATGACAACCTTTACAGGCTCCTGAGGTCCTGCCTCCGGCTTTCCAGCTTCCTGCATTCTTGCTTCCTGTCCGGGAACTTGCGGCGCGTCGGCATATAGTTCCATACGAACATCGCCCGGAGCCAGGTCGCCCAGGTATGCCTCGACCCGGAAATGCCATGATAGATTCTCTTTGTTGAAGGCTACGCGGCCAAATCGAACTGCGCTCCAGCCCTCATTCAGCCGCTCCTTCCAATCCGCCAGCTCTCTGGCAAGCTTCGCTCTGTCTGCAATTCGCCTGTGGTAGGCGTCGGCTGCCGGTTGGTAGACATTCTCCACATACTCCCGCATCATCCTCATGCTGCTGTAGCGCGGCGTGAGAGTCGCCATGCTGGAGCGAACCATAGCGATCCAACTCTTGGGAATCCCTTTCTCGTCCCGGTCGTAGAACTTTGGAATGATATCGTCTTCCAGCAGGCGGTAAAGCTGATCCGCTTCCTGCTCATCCCAGGCAGGATCGCTGTGCTCCCTGTCGTCCCCCAGACACCAGCCGACACCGGAAGTGCAGGCTTCATCCCACCAGCCGTCCAGGCTTGAGAGATTAAGGCCGCCGTTGGCCAGAACCTTCATGCCGCTGGTGCCGCAAGCCTCGTTCGGCCTGCGCGGGGTGTTGATCCATACATCCACTCCCGGCTGAAGATGCTGCGCCAGATCGATATCATAGTCCTCCAGGAAGACGACCCGATCCAGAACCTCAGGCCGGAGGGAAAAGTTTGCCATCCGCTTTACCATCTCTTTGCCTACATCGTCTGCAGGATGCGCTTTTGCCGACATCACCAGTTGCACCGGACGCTCGGGATTGGTGAGAATGCGAATCAACCGCTGCGTATCTCGCAGCAAGAAATCCGTGCGCTTGTAGGCTGTGGCCCTTCTGGCAAATCCCATTGTCAGAATATTGGGATTCAGTACATGCCTGGCATTCTTCAGCACCTCAGCCGACGCCCCGTGCTCCTGAAGCTGGCGAACCCGGCGTTTTCGCACATAATCCACCAGATCCTTGCGAGCCTCTGCCCTGAAGCACCAGAGATCCTGGTCGCCAAGCTTCATGATGCCGTTTCGGGCTGCATCTTCATCGTTTAGACCGCATTCCTCCAGGCACGCCTTCGCCCAGATCTGATTTGCCGCCGGGGAGTCCCAGGTGGGAATATGAACGCCATTGGTAACATATCCCACCGGAACCTCTTCCTCCGGCCAGCGGGGATAATGAACCTGGAAGATCCTCTTGGTCACAAGGCCGTGCAGCCGGCTGACTCCGTTGACATGACTGCAGCCCCTCAAAGCAAGGAGGGCCATCGTGAAGGGGCAGTTTCGGTCCTCCGGCGTCCTCGTTCCCATTGCCATGAGATCGTCGCTGGAGAATCCTGCCAAATCGGCATAATAGCTGGCATATTTCCGTATCAGATCCCGGTCAAAGCGATCAAATCCGGCCTCTACCGGGGTATGAGTCGTGAAGACATTTCCCGCCCTGGTTGCCCAAAGAGCGACAGACGGCGAGCAGCCGTTCTTGAGCATGAAACTGTAAGCCCTGGCCAGGATCACAAAAGCGGCGTGGCCCTCGTTCAGGTGGCATACATCCGGTTCGATTCCCATCATCTCCAGAGCCTGCCAGCCGCCGATGCCGAGCACAATCTCCTGAATCAGCCTGCGCTCCTGTCCCGGTGCGTAGAGGTTGGCGGTGATGGCCCGGTCCCAGGGGCTGTTCAGGGGATCGTTGGAATCGAGGAGATAGAGGTTCACCCGGCAGACGTTGGCCTGCCAAACCCTCAGGATTAGAGCCCTTCCGGGAAGGTTGATTTTAACGCGCAGTCTGCCGCCTTCTTTGTCCCGGACGGGCGCAATCGGCAGCGTGGCCGGATCATTGTAAGGAAAGGCTTCGATCTGCGATCCGTCCTGAGAGAGGACCTGGCGGAAGTAGCCCTGCTGGTAGAGCAAGCCGATGCCGGTGATGGGCACTCCCAGATCGCTGGCGGTCTTGAGGTGATCCCCGGCCAGAATGCCCAAGCCCCCGGAGTAAATGGGCAGCGCCTCGGATAGGCCGAATTCCATGCTGAAGTAGGCAATGGAGCGAATGCTGCCGTGTTCGCTATTTCTGCCGAACCATCCCGGATCGTTGAGGTGACGCTCTCTCTTCTCCTGCCAGGAGCGGATCGCCTCAGTAAGGTCAACATCCTTTGCCGCCTCGGCCAGACGGCTTCTTGAGACGTTTTGCAAAATCAGGTAGGGATTCTTGGTCTTCTCCCATGTCTCGGAATCGAGAAGCTCCCAGATCTTATCCGTGGTCTGCCGCTCCGTCCAGCGCAGATCTAATGACAGATCCAGCAAGCCTTCGAGCCCTGATGGAAGCTCCAGATCGGAATTTGATTTCACGGATAGCACCAGCTCATTTCAACAAGTCTCTTTTTGTCCATCATACTTTATATCTATTTTGTGTTGGATTGAGATTTGAACAGAGATGTATTAACGATGTTATTTGATAAATAGTAATCAAGACGATTGAATGATTATTCTCTGCATTTCACGATCCGCCTAAATCCATGCCCAAGGGTGCAGAAATGCGCAAAAGACAACCAGAAATGAAATGAAGAAGCACGAAGAAAATTCAAAGCAGAAGTACGCAAAAATGCAAAAAAAAATCAAAAAAGTTTCAGAGAAGAAAACCGGCAAGCGAGCCATAAGCAATGAAGCGATTACTAATATTTCCGCCACGAAGAATTTCATTTTGCAGTTTCCAATTGCATTCGTCCTCCTGGCCAACCGCAAGTATAAAGGCATCTGCCGTCATAGGCAAATTAAACGAATAGACGAATCGGATAGAATCAATATCGGAGAGACCTGATGCCCACCAAGCTGCGAATTGCCACCTTTAACCTCATGAACCTGGAGGATCGACGCGACAGATTGCCGAGACTGGAAGATCGCATCCCGGTCCTGCGACCTCAACTGGTTCGCCTGGATGCGGATATCCTCTGTTTGCAGGAGGTTTGCGGGCAGCATGAGCATGGCGGAAGAATGCGACTGGATGCCATGAACCGGCTGCTGGAGTGCACGCAGTACGAAGGCTACAAGCGCGTGACCACCGCAGACAGGCACTCCGGCCAGGTCTTCGAGCATCACAATCTGGTCATCCTCAGCCGCTACGACATCGTTGAGCATCACCAGTACCTGCACGAATACGCACCCTCGCCGCGCTACCAGAAGGTGACGGCCCTTCCCGAAGAGCGGGAAGCGCGCGAGATCTCCTGGGAGAGGCCGATTTTGCATGCCAAAGTGAAGCTTCCCAACGAAATGGTTGTCGATATCATAAACCTGCACCTCAAATCCCGCCGGCCCACCAACATTCAGGGCCACAAGATGAGCGAGAGGACCTGGAAGACGGCTTCCGGCTGGGCGGAAGGAGTCTTCATCTCATCCATGAAGCGCATCGGCCAGGCGCTGGAGACGCGCATTCTCGTCGATAAGCTCTTTGACGAGGACCCCTGCGCCCTCATCGCCGTCTGCGGAGATTTTAATGAGGAATTCGATGAGGTTTCCATCGAGGCTATTCGGGGCGACGTGGAGAACACCGGCAACATGGATCTGGCCATGCGGGTGCTGGTGCCTACGGAGCGCAACATTCCCGAACCCGCCCGCTACTCGCTCCTGCACAACGGCAAGGGCAAGATGCTGGACCACATTTTGGTCTCGCGGATGATGCTTGCATATTTCAAGGGCTCGGAGGTTCATAACGAGCTTTTGCACGACGAGTCCATCGTCTTTGCGCCCAAGATCTTTTACCCTGAATCGGACCACGCGCCGGTGATCGCCAGGTTTGAGATGCCTGAGTTAAAGATCAAGTGGTCCGTTGCGAATTCGGATGATCCGAAGGGGTACAACTGCGTTCGGACCGGCAAAGGCAAATGCCAGTAAACGATTCTAGCCGATGCCGAAAAATTGTTGCAAAATTGCCGTAATGTTGCTGCAAATTGCTGTAATATTGTGTCAATAATGCTGCAAAAAATGAAAAACATTATCCTTAACCGAAGCCAAGGATCTTCATTAAATTTTTATTTTTTTCCAGTTTTAAATTACAAACAATTTACGTAACTACCTGCATGCCTGCAGCCTGCCAGGCAGAAAGGCCGCCCTGCAGTACATAGGCATCGCGTCCGGCGAAGACCTTCAGAGCCTCCACGGCGAAAGCGGCGTTGGCATCAAAATCGCCATAGACGGCAACCTTCTTTCCTGCGGGAATCAATCCCATTTGGGAGACCAGATTCTCCAATGGCGCATTGAGCGCATTCTGGATGTGGCCTTGTGCATACGCGTCCGCGGATCTGATATCAACGACCACCCAGGCCGGATCTGCCTGAACGCTTGTTAGGTAGTTGCCAACGCTCAGCAGGTAGAATCCGTTGGCTGCGGCACCCTTCAGGAATGAGTCGGCCTCGGCGAGGTAATTTCCGGATGGTGCGGTGTTTGCGGAAGACGCAGACGTCGCTTGGGCTGCTGCTGCTACCTGCACTGGAGTGGCGACGGCGGATGTGGTTTTCTTGTAGGTGTCATTCAAGGACGAGGTTGCCCAGGGCTGGCCCTTGTAGCTTCCGCTGGTGGTTTTCTGCTCCGTCAGAACCTGATTTTTCAGCTCATTTACCGCCGGATCGGAGTATGTGGACGGAGTCTCTTCTTCTGCAATGCAAGCTTGAACCAGCAGGCAAGCAAGCGCCATTAGGCAAAGGAGTAATCTTTGAGATGTCATTTCAAATCACCTGATTGGCCAGATGCAAAATCCCAAACGCAGTTTCCCAAAAGCTGCTCCAGGGCACCGGCCAGAAGGTAAAAGGCGCATCTCCTACTAATAATATTGGGTTGGAGTATGGACGGTCCGCTCGTCTTTTCTGCTGCGCAGACTGTCTTTGGCTTGTTTTGGAGTCGGGCGCATTTCGGACTCAATTTTCCCTTTTTTAGCTCATTTTTCGGGGCGGTCACTTTTCGCGTTCATCACACCTGCGTGCAAAACGCCTTCACATCTACGTCAATCGCGTTTGCAACCATTGCGTCTGCAACCATTGCGTCTGCAACCATTGCGTCTACATCCATCGCTTTCAGACCAGTCGCTGATATAGCCGAACCCTGAGCTAAAGCCGGCTCTTTAACTGATCCCAGGCATTCTTTGCCGCCTTATCCGCTTCCTGGCCTGCCGACTGCTTGAGCTGCCCCAGCAGATCTTGGACGAATCCCTCCAGCGGCTCGGTGTTGATCGTCTTGCCGTCTCCAAAAGACGCTCCCGACCACCAATTTGACGGGACGAACTCATTATTTGTGAAGTTGTTAAGCTCGGCATGACCGGAATCGACGAGCAGCCGGTTGAAATTCGGCGAAGAAAGCGGCTGGCCGTAAAATCCGGTGAGATAGACCACGGCAATCAGCCTGCCGTAAGTGTCGCGACCATCGCTGGACTGGTCATCGATATCGAGGTACACCCTCTTATTCATGAGCACGGCAAAGGTGAAATCGCGAGCTAAAGGCCCTTGCGCCGTATCCATCTCCGGCGAATTGACATCTGCAATCCTGACCCGCTCCACGTCCGACGTCGTTCTCGCATCGCCTTTTTCAATAGCAATATCAAAGGTATCGCCATCAACGACATTTGTGACAATTCCGTAGGCTTCGTCTTGGGCGGCAAGGGAGGCTGCGGGAATCAGATATGAGCAAAATAGCAAACATAATAATAGTGATACTATTCTCGTATTATTAACCCCCTTCAATATGGCAGTGTGCCGAAAATTCTGTAATTTGAACCGGCCTGCATCCAGCAATCTCAATCCTCAGCTATAGGATAAATACCTTTTAGTTGTCATCCATTCTTCATTGATATCGATCAGAAATCGATCAGAAATCGATCAGAATAGATCAGAATAGATCAGAATCGATACGCTAAGCCTCATGAATGATTGATATCCAGAAAATGCGCCAACGATTCTGGATCGCCTCAGTCTAGTTGGAGTCCGATCCCCCAAACTGCAAAAAAGATGATAGCTCGCGTTATGCTTTCTTTTCATCGCTTATGGCGACCAACGTGATCTCAAAGGTTAGTGTTTGCTCGGACAGCGGGTGATTGGCATCCAGCGTTACCGTAGTGTCGCCAACTTCCGTGACTTGCACAGGAACCACGACGCCGTTGGACGCAGTTACCTCCAGCGTCATGCCCTCTTCGGGGACGAGGCCCTCCGGGAGGTCTTTTTTGTCCATTTTTATGACACGATCTTCTCTGTACCTGCCATAGCCCTTCTCGGGTGGAATCTGAACCGTCTTGGTCTCGCCGGGAATCATCCCTACTACCGCCTCTTCAAAGCCCTGTATCAGGCATCCAGAGCCCAACTCGAACTTCAAGGGATCGGACCCTTGCGATGTGTCAAAGAGCACGCCAGTATCCAGTTTGCCGTTGTAGTGAACCAGTACGGTATCGCCTATTTTTG
>Ga0074199_1001663_pt1 | contig 17759 bp, 16 predicted proteins | sample EPASupsiteSAE347_FD_64528 | JGI IMG/M metagenome (GOLD analysis project Ga0074199, IMG submission 64528) | Bioremediated contaminated groundwater from EPA Superfund site, New Mexico - Sample SAE3-47 | ecosystem: Environmental > Aquatic > Deep subsurface > Groundwater > Contaminated ...
AGGTGGGTTTCACCCCGCCCGCGCCGCGGGGGCCCGCCGGCGGGCGGATGGAACCGCTTTTGTCGGAGCGGAGGGCGGGGATGCCCTCGTCGGCGGCAACGGCGGCGGCGGAGCCGCCACTGGAACCGCCGGGAATCCTGTTGAGATCCCAGGGGTTGCGCGTGACGCCAAAATGGGACGTTTCCGTAGAGGAGCCCATGGCGAATTCGTCCATGTTGGCTTTGCCGGTAAAAACAGCCCCGGCGTCCCGGAGTTTTTCCACCACCGTGGCGTCATAGGGGGGAACGAAATTGTGGAGGATGCGGGAGCCGCAGGTCGTGGTGAATCCCCGGGTGCAACATATGTCCTTCAAGGCAATGGGGATGCCTGTCAGCGCCTTGATGTCGCCGTTGCGGATCGCCGCGTCGGCGGCGGCGGCCTGGGCCTGGGCCGCTTCTTTCATCAGCGTGATGTAGGCGTGGACCTTATCCTCCACTTGGTCGATCCTTCGATAGACCGAGGCGAGAATGTCGGCGGCCGTGACTTCCCCCGCCCGCAGTTTGTCTTGCAGTTCATGAATGGTTAACGAATAGAGCTCCATAATACCTCTTTATTATTCAATCACTTTGGGGACGCGGAAGAATTCGCCCCGGGGGTCCGGGGCGTTGGCCAGGGATTGCTCATTGGCCAGAGACGGTTTTACCATGTCCTCCCGGAAGGCGTTATGGAGAACCGTCGCGTGGGTCATGGGTTCCACCCCCGTTGTGTCTACGGAATTCAGTTTGTCCATATAGAGAAGGATGTCGTTCAACTGGGAGGTAAATTTATCCATTTCCTCCTCTCCGAATGTCAAGCGCGCCAGATGGGCGACATGGGCTACTTCGGTTCTTGTTATCTTCAAAGCAACACTCTCCTTTTTCCTAAACCCTTAAAATTGATAAACTGTCAACAACTTTCATGCTTACGCGGCGTTGCCACGAGGTATTAAGCCAATAGAGTTGTCATAAGCGACGGCTTTGCAAAAAAAGATCCGCAGGCAAGGCGCGCAAATACTTCGGAATGAGGCGTACTTTTCGTACGCCGCAGTGACGAAGGATGCAGCGCAACGCAGCATCCGGACTTTTTACGAAGCCGTCTTAAAATACCTGCCAGATCGGGTTTATCTCTTCTTCGACCCGCCTGAGGATCTGATCCTTGCCCTGATCAGCCTCGTATTCCATCCGGTCCAGGTCGTCTTCCGAGACATGGGTGTCTCCCCGCATTTCTCTGAGCATTGCCTTCACCGATTCCGTCAGACCTTCAACATGATAGCCACCCTCGAGGACGGCGACCAGGCGCCCCTGGCAGCAGGCGGCGGCGATATCCATGAGGATTCTGGTCATGCAGACATAACCCTTTGCGGTGACACGCATATCTCCCAGGGGATCCTGAAAGTAGGAGTCAAAACCAGCCGAAAGGAGAATCAGTTCCGGTTTGAATTTCATGGCCACCGGCTGGAGGATGCCGCGGAAGGCCTTGACGTGGAGGGCGTCATCGGAGCGTGCCTTCAAAGGGATATTAATCGTGTATCCCAGTCCCTCGCCTATGCCGGTTTCGGACAGGACCCCGGAACCGGGATAGGCGGGATACTGGTGGGTGGAAAAATAGAGGACCTTCTTGTCCCCGTAGAAAATACCCTGGGTGCCGTCGCCGTGATGGAGGTCCCAATCGGCGATCAAAATGCGCTTGAGTCCATATTTGGCAAGGGCGTAACGGGCGCCGATGGCCACATTGTTGAACAGACAGAAGCCCGCCGCCTGATCCTTGGCGGCGTGGTGTCCCGGAGGGCGGACCAGGGCAAAGGCGTTATCCACCTTGCCGGTCATTACGCCATCGATGGCATTGAGCAGGCCGCCTACCGCAAGCTTTGCCGTATCATAAGAATCAGGAGTCGTCTGGGTGTCGGAGTCCAGGGAGAAGTTGCCCTTCCCTGCTGTACTGGCGATGAGGCCGATATATGATTGGCTGTGGACGAGCCCGATTTCCTCGGGGGTGGCGTAGCGGGGGGGAAGGGCAACAAACTTTCCGTCCATGTCCGGCCGATCCAGCATGGCATAAACGGCCTCCAGGCGCCGGGGGGATTCGGGATGAAAAAACCCTTCGCCATGTCTTAAGTATCTGTCGTCGCGGACAATTCCCGTTCCAAGGGGCATAGGATGAATCCTGATTCGTATTGTGTAGAAAGCGTCCCGCTTCTACCATAAAACCCCGGGAAGTGCAAAAATATTTACCATTGACAAGGACTTCACAGGCGCTATATATATCATCACTATGTTTGGTATCGGTCTGCCTGAACTTATCGTGATTGCCGTCGTGGCCCTGCTGGTTGTCGGGCCGGATAAACTTCCCGGCCTGGCCAAGTCCCTGGGGAAGGGATTCCAGGAATTCCGCCGGGCAACGGATGACGTCACGGAATCCATCAAGGACACCCTGAAACCTGAAGACATAAAGAAAGACGTAAATGATTTTAAGGACTCTCTCCTTTACGGCAAGGAAGACGAGAAAGACAAAGAAACAGCCCCCAAAACCCAAGCCTGAAGATTCATCATTAAATATATATATTCCATGGACCGAGCAGAAGACGAGAAACTACCTTTAACAACCCATCTGCAAGAATTGCGGACCCGCCTTGTCCACATCCTTGTTGCCGTCGGCGTCGGGTTTTTCGCCTGCTATTATTTCAAGGAGTTGTTATTCAAGATCATTACGAGACCCCTGGTGGCAGTCCTCCCGAAAGGCAGCCACATGATCTTTACCGGTCTGCCCGAGGCGTTCTTTATTTACATGAAGATTGCCTTTTTCGCCTCCCTGCTGATTACGAGCCCTTACACCCTCTACCAGATCTGGAAGTTCATTTCCCCGGGACTCTATAAATCTGAAAAAAAATATGTAGTTCCCTTTGTCCTGACCTCCAGCAGCCTGTTCATCGGCGGTGTCCTCTTTGGGTATTTCTTTGTCATTCCGACGGCCTTTGAATTTTTCATCGCCTTTTCATCGGAATTTTTAAAGCCTATGGTCTCCTTCCGGGAGTATCTTTCCTTTACCATGAAGTTTCTCTTGGCCTTCGGTGTATCCTTTGAGCTACCAGTGTTTATCTTCTTTATGACAAAAGCCGGGATACTCAACACCCGCATCCTCACCAGCTATCGACGCTATGCCATCCTGGTGATATTCATTGTTGCCGCCGTGCTTACCCCTTCTCCCGATGCCTTCAGTCAGATTCTCATGGCGATTCCCCTGATGCTGCTCTATGAAATCGGCATCGTTGTGGCCAGGCGCGTAGAGAAAACAGCCGGGAAAGACAAGGAAGCCGCTGTGGAAGGGGAGGAATTGTAGCTTTATGATCCGCCGAAGCCGCCCCTCGGGAAAAGGGGGATTTGCCAGCATCCTTGCCATCCTGATTGGTCTGGCCGTTGCCCTGTTCCTGGCCGTGACGGGGTATCTCTTTTATTTCTTTTTAGGAGAGCTGCCCAGTGTTGATACCCTCAAGGACTACCGGCCGAGTATCGCCACCCGCGTTTACGCGGACAATAACGAACTGATTGATGAATTTTTCCTCGAAGACCGGAAGATCATCAAGATCAACGATCTTCCCAAATACGTTGTCCAGGCCTTTGTCGCCGCGGAGGACTCCCGATTCTTCGAGCATAAAGGACTTGATTTCCAGGGCATTTCCAGGGCATTTTTCAAGAATATCCAGGCAGGACGCATCGTCCAGGGTGGGAGCACCATCACCCAGCAGGTGGCGAAAGCCCTTTACCTGTCTCCTGAAAAGAGATATGTCCGGAAAATCAAAGAGGCGTTTCTGGCGTATAAGATAGACCATTATCTGACCAAAGAGGAAATCCTCAATCTTTACTTAAATCATATCTATCTCGGCCACGGCACCTATGGCGTCGAGGCGGCCGCCCAGGGATATTTCGGGAAAAGCGCCCGGTACCTGACTCTGCCGGAGGCGGCCATTCTGGCGGGGCTTCCCAAGGCGCCCAGCGCCTACTCCCCCTTCACCCATTTTGACAAGGCACGTCAGCGGCAGGCTTATGTCCTCGAGCGTATGGAGGAAGACGGGTATATCACGAAGCAGGACCGGGAGCGGGCTCTGAGCGCCTCGCTGCCTCTGCGCTCCGTCAAGCCCAAGGAAAAGGTCGCCCCTTATTTTATTGAGCACATCCGGCGCTATATCATCGAAAAATATGGCAGTGACGTCCTGTACAAGGAAGGTCTGGAGGTTTACACGACCCTGAATATCGAGGCGCAGAAGGCGGCCCGTGACGCTGTGGAGCGGGGATTGACCGAGTTGGAAGAACGCCAGGGATATGATCGGGGCCTCGTCCAGGGCGCTCTTGTTGCCATGGATGTAAAAACCGGTGCGGTCAAGGCCCTGGTTGGGGGCCGGGAGTTTTCCAAAAGCGAGTTCAACCGGGCCACCCAGTCCCGCCGCCAGCCGGGATCGGCTTTCAAACCCTTTATATATACGGCGGCTTTCGACAAGGGCCTGACCCCTTCGACACGATTTGTCGACGACCCGATTCAGTTTCCCGATCCCTCCAAGCCCGGCGGCTTCTGGCAGCCGAAGAACTTCGATGGGAAATTCACCGGTCCCACCACCCTGAGAAACGCCATTGTCCAATCCCGGAATATCATAACCATCAAGGTTCTCCAGGATATCGGCGTTGATTACGCCGCCTCCTATGCCAACGTGATGGGGATTACCTCGCCGCTGAGCCGTAACCTTTCCCTGGCCCTGGGCAGTTCCGGCGTGACCCTGCTGGAGATGGTAAGGGGCTTCGGCGTTTTGGCCAATCAGGGTAAGCGGGTAACGCCATATTTTATCACGAAGATTGTTGACCGGACCGGCCATGTCTTCGAAGAGAATCAACCAAAGGTGGAACAGGTGATCGATTCCCGGATTGCCTTTATCTCCTCCTATATCATGCAGGACGTTGTGGAAAGCGGGACCGGGAGGCGGGTAAAAAGTGTTGGCCGGCCGGTGGCGGGAAAGACGGGAACGACCAACGACGTTCGGGACGCCTGGTTCCTCGGTTTTACCCCGTCCCTGATCACGGGGGTATGGGTAGGCTTTGACCAGGAAAGATCCCTCGGCCAGCATGAAGTCGGTGGCAGGGCGGCGGCGCCGATCTGGTTGTATTTCATGTCCCAGGCCCTTTCCCGGACGCCGATCGAGACCTTCCCCGTGCCGGAAGGGATCGTCTTTGTCAAGGTGGACCCGAAAACTGGCGCCCCCGCTTCCGGCCGCGGCGCCATCTATGAGAGCTTCCTGGAGGGCACCACCCCTCCCGGCGCCGTTACCGTTGACGCCGAGCAGGTAAAACCGGAAGAAATGGCGCCGAGAGAAGAGGCGGAATAAAAAAACTGCTTGACAAGGGTCAATTATTTTCGTACGGTGCGGCCAATTTTAGACTTGAAGGACATGGAAGACAGCCAAATGAAAAACAAGGTCATTGTACTGGGCAGCGTCGTTGTAGTTATCGTACCGAGGGGGACTGCTGCTCGGTGTTTTTAAACAACCTTTAAAAACAAGAGCCGCGGGCCCCAAAACCCGCGGCTTTTTAATTTCAAGAAGCCGCATCTTCAAAGATAGCGGCTTTTTTTTGCTCTTAAATTTAAAAATACTCATAACGGAGGTGCTTACATTGAAACTAAAAGGAGCTGAAATTCTAATGAAGGTGTTAAAGGAGGAAGGGATCCACACCATCTTCGGCTATCCGGGAGGCGTCCTTCTGGATATTTACGATGAATTGCACAAGGGCGATATCCGCCATATCCTGGTCCGCCATGAACAGGGGGCCGTCCATGCTGCGGACGGGTATGCCCGCGCCTCCGGCAAGGTCGGGGTGGCCCTGGTAACATCCGGACCCGGGGCGTCCAACACGGTTACGGGGATCGCCAATGCCTATCTGGATTCCATCCCCATCGTCGTTCTGACCGGTCAGGTCCCCACCCATCTCATCGGGACCGACGCTTTTCAGGAGGTGGATATCGTCGGTATCACCCGCCCCTGTACAAAGCACAATTTTCTGATCAAACGGGTGGAAGAGGTCGCCAAGACGCTCCACGAGGCCTTCCATATCGCCCGGTCGGGGCGGCCCGGCCCGGTGCTGATAGATCTTCCGAAGGACGTAATGGCCGCCATGACCGAGTATGATCCTCAGCCGCCTCAAAAGATCGAGGAAGCCAAACCCCGTCCCGCCTCGAAAAAGGCCTTTTACGTAATGGACTTGATTGCTGAATCATCGAAGCCCCTGATTCTGTCCGGCGGCGGCGTCATCCTCGGCGGGGCCTCGGAAGAGCTCCGCAAGATGGCCTGGCTGACCAAAATGCCTGTCTCCTCAACACTCATGGGCCTGGGGGCGTTTCCCGCCTCCGATCCCCTCTGGCTGGGCATGCCGGGAATGCACGGCACTTACTATGCCAACATGGCCATCAGCCACTGCGATCTCCTGATTGCCATCGGGATGCGGTTCGACGATCGGGTTACCGGCAAGATCGATCATTTCGCTCCCAACGCGAAGATCGTCCATGTGGACGTCGATGCCTCATCCATCAACAAGAACGTCATGGTGGACGTCCCCATCGTCAGCGACTGCAAGAGCGCCCTCCAGAGCTTCAACGCCCTCCTGGAACAGAAAGGTTTCAGTGTCACGGATGAACAGCGACAGGAATGGACAGACCAGATAGCCGCCTGGAGAAGGGAGAATCCTTTAAGTTACTGCCAGAGCGCCACCGAGATCAAACCCCAGTTCGTCATCGAGACCCTCTATAAATTGACGAAGGGCAAGGCTATCATCACCACGGAAGTCGGCCAGAACCAGATGTGGGCGGCCCAGTTCTACGGATACGACGAGCCCAACACGTTTCTGTCTTCCGGCGGCCTGGGAACCATGGGATACGGATTCCCTGCGGCCCTGGGGGCAAAGATTGCCTTCCCGGACAAACTGGTGGTGGATATCGCCGGCGACGGAAGCATCCAGATGAACATCCAGGAAATGGCCACGGCCATTCAGGATAATATCCCCGTAAAGATCGTTCTCCTCAACAACGGCTACCTGGGGATGGTCCGTCAGTGGCAGCAGCTTTTCTACGACAAGCGATACTCCCATACGGACATGACCTATCAGCCCGATTTCCTGAAACTGGCCGACGCTTACGGGTGGTTGGGCCTCCGGGCGACAAAGCCGGAAGAAGTGGAGACGGTGCTTAAGCAAGGACTTGAAGCACCTGGGCCGGCCCTTATGGATTTCCGCATTTGTCGGGAGGAATGCGTTTATCCCATGGTGCGACCGGGCGGTCCCATCCATGAAATGGCCCTGGGCCGGGAGATGGCAAACTAAAGATTTCACTATATAGGAGGTAATAATCAGACTATGGAAAAAAAGGAATACACCCTGGCGCTGCTCGTCAGCAACAAACCGGATGTCCTGGCGAGGGTTTCCGGCGTCCTCGGCGGTCGGGGTTACAATATCGAAACCCTTTGCGTCGACGCAACCCTGGACCCCGCCTATTCAAAGATCATCCTGACGACGATCCAGGACAAGGCAACCATCGGCAAGATTGAAAAACAGCTGATCAGACTTATTGATGTCCACAAGGTAACGGATCTGACCAAGGTGGAATCAGTATCCCGGGAGATGATGCTTGTCCGCATGAAGCTTTCCGATACGAACAAGGGGCACCTGGCCTTGATCATCGACACGTTCAATGGGCGGGTAATCACAATGAACGGCGACCACTGCGTCATGGAAATCACCGGTGACCGGGCGATTATCGAGAAGGCCGTTGCGAGCTTGAAACCTCTTGGTATTGATGATATGGCCAGAACCGGGATTGTATCTCTGGAAAGACAAATAAACTAAGCAAACAAGAAGGGGGAATTATGTCGCAACTCAATATCGGTGGCGTCGTCGAAGATGTCATCACCTCGGAGGAATTTACTCTGGAAAAGGCCCGGGCGGTCCTCAAGGACGAGATCGTCGCCGTGATCGGCTACGGCGTTCAGGGACGGGGACAGGCCCTGAACATGAAAGACAACGGGATCAACGTCATCGTCGGCGAAGGGGACTACAACTGGAACAAGGCCATCGAAGAAGGGTTTGTCCCCGGGAAGACCCTGTTTCCGCCCATGGAGGCGGCCAAAAGAGGCACCATCATCCAGTATCTCCAGTCCGACGCCGGTCAGAAGGCCATGTGGGATGAATTGAAACCGAATCTGACGGCAGGAAAGGCCCTGTATTTTTCACATGGTTTTTCGATTGTCTACAAGGAGCAGACCGGGGTTATTCCCCCCAAGGATATCGACGTTATCCTCGTAGCCCCCAAGGGCGCGGGGCGGACCGTACGGGATAACTTTCTCGCCGGCAGCGGTATCAATTCCAGTTACGCCGTTTTCCAGGATGCCACGGGGAGGGCTCTGGAGCGGACCCTGGCGACGGGTGTGGCCATTGGTTCGGGATATCTCTTCCCGACCACCTTTGAAATGGAGGTCTACAGCGACCTGACCGGCGAACGGGGCGTCCTCATGGGCTGCCTGGCGGGGGTTCTCGAGGCCCAGTATAACGAACTGCGCAAGCGGGGACACAGCCCCAGCGAGGCCTTCAATGAAACCGTCGAGGAGCTTACCCAGAGCCTCATGCCCCTCGTGGCCCAGAACGGCATGGACTGGATGTATGCCAATTGCAGCACTACGGCCCAGCGGGGGGCCCTGGACTGGAAGAACCGTTTCCGTGACGCCGTGGCCCCCGTCTTTACGGAGCTTTATGACCGCGTCGCCGCCGGAAAGGAGACCGAGATCGTCCTGCGGGTCAACAGCGCCCCTGATTACCGGGAAAAGCTGCAGGCCGAGCTGGACGTCATCAAGAACAGCGAGATGTGGCAGGCCGGCGCCACCCTGCGGGCCCTGCGTCCGGAACGGCGCAAGAAGTAAAAGATGTTCCAGCGGGGACAGATTTCCAATCTGTCCCTGAAAAAGTATCTGAATAATTGCCTCTATTGCCAGGGTTGATGCACATCTTGCCGATTATCTCCCCTTCGTGGTGGGGGGACGGACTGTGAATAGGCGATAAGAGATTCATTCCCCTCTATCTCCCTCCCCTTCAAGGGGAGGGCCGGGGTGGGGATGGGGTTTAAAACGACAGCGATAAATTTCCAATTATTCCAAGAGATTTGAGGAGGAGGGACACATGCGCAGTGACTTGATGAAGAAGGGCCTGGAAAGGGCGCCGCACCGCTCTCTGTTCAAGGCCATGGGTTACACGGACGAAGAAATCGGACGGCCGATTATCGGTGTCGTCAATTCGGCCAACGAGATTATTCCCGGTCATATTCATCTTGATATCATTACCGATGACGTCAAGGCCGGTATTCGCATCGCCGGCGGGACGCCTGTGGAATTCCCCGTCATCGGCATCTGTGACGGGATTGCCATGGGGCACACAGGCATGAAATACTCCCTGGCCAGCAGGGAACTTATCGCCGATTCCATCGAGTCGATGGCAATGGCCCATCCCTTTGACGCCCTCGTGATGGTCACCAACTGCGACAAGATCATCCCGGGGATGCTCATGGCCGCCTTGCGACTCAACATCCCCACCATATTAGTAAGTGGCGGTCCCATGCTGGCAGGAAAGTTAAAGGGGAAAACCATCGACCTCATCAGCGTCTTCGAGGGAGTCGGGAAAGTAAAAGCCGGAAAGATCTCCCAGAAGGAACTGGACGCCGTCGAGGATTGCGCCTGTCCCGGTTGCGGATCCTGCTCCGGCATGTACACGGCCAATTCCATGAACTGCGTCACCGAGGCCCTCGGTCTCGGCCTGCCGGGGAACGGAACGGTTCTTGCCGTCAACGCCGCCCGGAGACGTCTTGCCAAAGAGGCGGGGATGAAGATCATGGATCTTCTCAAAAAGGGAACAAAACCAAGGGATATCGCCACCCTTGCGGCTTTCAAAAACGCCATCGCCGTGGATATGGCCCTTGGCTGCTCGACCAATACGGTCCTCCATATCCCGGCCATTGCCCATGAGGCGGGCATCGACCTTGATCTGGAGATCTTCAACGAGATCAGCAAAAAAATCCCTAACCTCTGCAAGCTCAGTCCGGCGGGGGCGCATCACCTTGAAGACCTGGATGCGGCAGGGGGCATTCAGGCGGTCATGAAGCGCATCAGTTCCCTGGGTGTCATTGATGAGAAGGCCATAACGGTTACGGGAAAGACAGTGGGAGAAAATATCAAGGGCGCCATCATCCTCGATGACGACGTTATCCGGACCCTCAAGAATCCCTACACCAAGGAAGGGGGTATCGCCATTCTCAAGGGCAATCTGGCTCCTGACGGCTGCGTCGTCAAACAGTCCGCCGTGGCGGAAAACATGCTCGTCAACGAGTCCAAAGCCCGTGTTTTCGATGCGGAAGACGATGCAATCAAAGCGATCCTCGGCGGCAAGATCAAAGCGGGGGACATCGTGATAATCCGTTATGAAGGGCCTAAAGGCGGCCCGGGGATGAGGGAAATGCTGGGTCCCACGTCGGCCATCGCCGGGATGGGTCTCGATACCACGGTAGCCCTGTTGACGGACGGCCGCTTCAGCGGCGGCACCCGCGGCGCCGCCATCGGTCACATCTCGCCGGAGGCTGCCGAAGGGGGGCCCATCGGTCTGGTCCGGGAAGGCGACATCATCGCTATCGATATTCCCAAGAAAAAGATCACCCTCAAGGTTTCAGCGGAGGAATTGAAGAAGCGGAAAAAGGCGTTCAAGCCCAAAGCGCCCTCCATCACCACCGGTTATCTGGCCCGCTACGCCAAGCTGGTGACCTCGGCCAGCACGGGGGCGATCTTCAAGGACTGAGTGAGATACAGGCGATCGCGCCGGTAAATGATCAAAGCCCCGGATTACGTTATGGAGTCGCATAAGTAATCCGGGGCTTTTTCGTTTCTCCTCAAATCTATAGTTATAATCACTGCTGTCCAAATTTGAATCTTTACAGCATTGGCTGTTGTCCCCGATCAGGGCTAAACTTTCCCCAGGCGGCGGGTGCGCAGGATAGCGACGGCGCTCAGGAAACCTATCCCCGACAGAATCAAAAAGATCCCGGCGGTTTCCCGTAAGGACGGGATCTCGCCAAGCTGGAGGGCGGCGGCAGCGATGGCGATGACCGGCGTCGCCAGGGTGCCCATCGTCGCCATGCCCGCCGGAACCCGCTCCAGGATGTAAAACCACAGCAGGAAGGCGATGACGCTCGTGAAAACCACATTATAGATCATAGCGACAATGAATACCGGGGTCCACTGAATGGGAGGCGCCGGCAGGATGAGGGAGATTATTATCAGCGGTCCCGCACCGTAAATCATCTGCCAGGTCGTGACCGAGAGGAGGTCGAACTCCCGGCTTCGCCTCATGATCCGGGTGACAATGGCGCTTCCCGCCCAGGCTATCCCCGCGACCACGGCAATGATGCTTGACCAGAGTTTTACCCCGACGGCCTGGAAGTCCACCATCAGCGCCAAACCCGTAAAGGCAAGGATTACGGCCAGCCATTCCAGTCCCCTCATTTTTTCGCCCAATATGGGCCAGGCAAGAAGAATAACCCAGAACGGCATGGTGTAAAGGAGGATTGCCGTCTTCCCCGCGCCGCCGCTCACCAGGGCCCACAGGGGGAGGCCGAGCCCCAGAGTTGTGGAGAGCAATCCCAGGAGAATTGTCAACTTCACCTGCCGGGGACGGAAGCTTTTTTTTGACCAGATCAGGATGGCAAAAAGGAATAAAGCAGCCAGGGATACCCGGATAGCCGCAAATACAAAGGGATCGCAGAAGTATAGCCCTTCCTTCATGACCACCCAGTTATAACCCCAGATCATGCTCAGGAAGGCGAGGGCAAGAAAGGGCTTGCCTCTGATGGCTGATGATGTTGTCTTGGCGCCCATGAAAGGTGAGCCTAAAAGATTGCTCCCGTGCTGTCAAGATAATCCACGGCCCTTATTTGTCAGTAAGTTTGTAAGGATAGGTGTCGGCTGGATCGTAAGGATCGGGGGCGTATTCAAGGACCTGGGCATAGGTCAGGGAGCGGACGGCGTGGGCAGTGCCGGGAGCAATACGTACGCGATCCCCGGTCTTGAGTTTCGCCACGGCCTTCTCACCGGTTTGCGGATCTTCAAGGAGGAGCTCGATCTCACCGGAGATCACATACAACCGGTCCGTTTTCTTTAAATGATAGTGATGCCCACGGTCAACGCCGGTCCGGGGGGAGTTGATGTCCCAGTAAACGATCTGCCGGAAGGAATCCTCTTCGCGGTTGATGATCTGGGCCATCTCACCCTTGTCGGAGTGAATCCTTCTTTCGGCCTCGTCCGGGCCGCCGATTGGCAGGGATTCAATGATTACCTTTGATTCAAACATGTTCTTTACACCCCCAGATAAGCCCGTTTGACTCCCTCATCGTTGCGGAGATTCTCGGCCGTATCGGCCATGACGATGCGGCCGGTCTCCATGACATAGCCGCGATGGGCCACCTTCAGGGCCATGTTGGCGTTCTGTTCCACGAGAAAGATCGTCGTCCCGTTTTCCCGGTTGATCCTCCGGATGATGTCGAAGATCAGGCGGACATAAATGGGAGCCAAACCCAAAGAAGGCTCGTCGAGGAGGAGGAGCCGGGGGCGGGCCATAAGGGCCCGGGAGATGGCGAGCATCTGCTGCTCCCCGCCGCTAAGGGTTCCCCCCTGCTGGTTCCTTCGCTCCGAGAGAATAGGGAAGAGTTCAAAGATATGGGCCATGTCCTTTTTGACGCCCTCTTTATCTTTTCTCAGAAAGGCCCCCATATCGAGATTCTCCGTGACCGTCAGCCAGGGAAATATTCTGCGGCCCTCAGGAACCTGAGATATACCCAGGGCCACGATCCCGTTGGGACTCATGGCCGCGAGGCTCTTACCCATAAAGCGGATTTCGCCGGAACGGGGTTGGACAATACCGGAGATGGACATGAGGGTTGTCGATTTGCCGGCCCCGTTGGCGCCGATCAGGGTAATGATCTCTCCCTCGCCCACCTGGAGATTGATGTCCTTCAGGGCCTGGATGTTGCCGTAATAGGTCTCGACGTTAATCAGTTCAAGGACATTTGTCATATAAAAACCAAATTAATCTCTAATGTTGTGGTTCTGAAAAAGGGGACGGTTCTATTTTTCTTGAAAAATAGAACCGTCCCCTTTTTCAGGGTCTGTTTCCTCCTCGCCCAGATAGGCCTTGATTACTGCGGGATTCTCCATGATTTCCACCGAAGTTCCCGCCGCGATCATCCGGCCGTAGTCCAGCACATAGATACGGCTGGAGATGCTCATCACAATGCGCATGTCGTGTTCGATCATGAGGATGGCGATATTATCTTCCTTGCAGATACGACGGATCAGTTCCTCAAGGGCATCTGTCTCCCGGGGGTTCATCCCCGCCGCCGGTTCATCGAGGAGGAGCAGGAAGGGTGTCGTGGCCATGGCCCGGGCGATCTCCAGACGCCGCTGGTCCCCATAGGGAAGATTTTTGGCCAGCTCATTCACTTCCCCGGCCAGACCCATTTTCTCCAGGATGGCGTAACTCGCATCGACGATGTCTTTCTCCTCCCGCCGTGTCGCCCCATCCCGGAGGATCGCCCCGAGGACGCCCGCCCGGGAGCGGCAATGCCGGCCGATCATGACGTTCTCCAATACGGTCATTTCCGGAAAGAGGCGGATGTTCTGAAAGGTTCTTGCCATGCCCTGCGCCGTCACCCGGTGGGTCTTCATGCCGTTGATCCGCCGCTGCTTCTTCCCCGGCGGCCTCACGCACACATCTCCCCCGGTCGGCTTGTAGATGCCTGTTATGCAATTGAAAAAGGTCGTTTTCCCCGCGCCGTTGGGACCGATCAGGGCCACGATCTCGCCGGGGAGGACCTGAAGGCTGACCTTCTCGAGGGCCCGGAGGCCGCCGAAGTCCATAGTCAGTTCTTTCACATCCAGAAGGGGTTCCATCACTGCCGGATGCCCTCCTTTACAGCCCCTTTCTTGAATTCATAAATCCGGCGGATGCCGACAATGATCCCCTGGGGCCGGAAGATCATCATGACCACCATAATCAAGCCGAACAGAAGCATCCGGTATTCACTGAAGGCCCGCAGATATTCGGGTAGGAGGATAAGAATGAAGGCGCCGATGATTACCCCCACAATGGAACCCATTCCTCCCAGGACAACTATGGAGAGGATCATGGCCGACTCCAGGAAGGTAAAACTCGCTGGGTTGACGAAAGTCGTCTTGGCGGCAAAGACCACTCCGGCCAGCCCCGCCCAGGTGGAACCGAGGGCGAAGGCCGTCAGTTTGGCCGTTGTTGGATTCACCCCCATCGCCTCACAGGCGACTTCATCCTCCCGAAGGGCCACCCAGGACCGGCCGATGCGGGAATCCTGGAGGCGGTTGACCACAAAGATGGTGAACAGGCAAAGGGCGATCATGAGAAAATAGATATAGATCGTTGCTTGATGGAGGTCCATCTCCACTCCGAAGAGTCCTGGACGGGGGATGCCGGCGATGCCGCTCGGGCCGAAGGAGAATTCGTTCCAGTTTTCCAGGACCAGACGGGTGATCTCGGCAAAACCAAGGGTCACGATAGCCAGATAGTCTCCCCGGAGGCGGAGGACTGGAAACCCGAGGATAATCCCGAAGATGGCCGCGAAAAGGGCGCCGATGGGCAGGGCCGCCCAGAAGCCGATCCCGAAATGGTAATAGAGGAGGGCGTAGCTGTAAGCCCCGACGGCGTAAAAAGCCACGTAACCCAAGTGGAGCAGTCCGGCCAGCCCCACCACGATATTCAGCCCCAACCCCAGCATAATATAGAGGAGGGCATTGGTGACAATGTTGATCTGGTAGGTCGAGGCAAAGGGCAGGAAGGGAAAGGCAATACCTAAAAGGGAGAAGACGATCAGGATGGGACGGTGGAGCCGCGGTTCGGCCATGAGGCGCTGCATTAATGGTTTCCCCGATGCTGCAGCCGTGTCCTTAGCTGTCCGGGGGCCGGCTTGCCCGGCCTTTGTCCGCTCTGTCGCCGTCTTCGCCTGAACTGAAGGGGTCACCAATTTCGCCGCCCCCTGAGCCTTTTTTCCCAGGAAATACCGCCAGACAAAGGAGATCAGAAAACTTCCGATCCCTATATAGATCATGTTCGGCCAGCGCCATTCGACGACCTTTTCGATAGTGTCGACGCGTACAGCCAGGATGGGAAAGGTCAGGAACATGAACCACAGGGCAATGATCAGGGATTGGCGGATCTGGGCGAAGGCGTTCATGGGGGCAGCCTCCTACACCTTCTGAACCGTGGAGCGGCCCAGGAGGCCGGATGGGCGAACGATGAGAATCAATACGAGGAGGACAAAGGCAAAAACATCTTCGTAATCGCTCGAGACATAGCCCGTGGCGAAGCTCTCCGTCCAGCCGAGAATAAAGGCCCCCAGCACGGCCCCGGGAATCGATCCGATCCCGCCGAGAACCGCGGCGGTAAAGGCCTTGATCCCGGCGATGAAGCCGATGTAGAAGTTGATCCGGCCGATGTGGGAGGCGATGAGGACCCCGCCGATGGCCGCCAGAACGGAACCGATAATGAAGGTGTAGGAAATGGTCCGGTTGACATCGACGCCGACGAGCATGGCCATGTTGCGGTCCTGGGCTGTCGCCCGCATGGCCTTGCCCATCTTCGTAAACTTGATCAGCACCGTCAGGAGGACCATGGAAACTGCCGTCGTCATCAGGATGATAAATTCCGAAGAGCCGATCATCAGCCCGTAACTTTCCAGAAAGGTCAACTCGGGAAGGAGGTTTGGGAAGGGCAGAAAATCCGAGGTCTGGGCCAACATCACATAATTTTGAAGGAAGATGGACATGCCGATGGCGCTGATCAGGGGAGAAAGGCGTGGCGCCTGGCGGAGGGGCTTATAGGCAATCTTTTCCACCGTGAAGCCATAGGCGGCGGAATAAATAATCGCCACCGATGCCGCCAAAAAGAGGACCGACAGACCCGACATCCCGGCAAACGCCAGGACCGAAGACACGATCAGGGCCGTGAAGGCCCCGATCATGTAAATCTCTCCATGAGCGAAATTGATCAACTCGATGATCCCGTAAACCATCGTATAGCCCAGGGCGATAAGGGCGTAGATACTGCCCCGGGTCAGTCCGCCGAGAAACAATTCAAGAAAATAGTCCACTTATTTCTTCTTTTTTGCCGCTGCCGGCGCAGCCGCGGTAACCTCGACATAAACGCCGTTTCGCACCTGGTACATGGAAAAACCCACGCCGATGGCGTCGCCCCGCTTGTCAAACTTGATCTTTCCCAAGGGGGTGTCCACCGGGTAGGTGCGCAACGCCTTGGCGACAGCTTCATACTTGGTTGATTTTGCCTTTTGAATCGCATTGAGGAGGGCCTGGGCCGCGGCGTAGCCGTTCAGAAAGAAGGCCCCCGGATCAGTGTTGTAGGTGCTTTTATTGGCCGCAATGGCGGCAATGGCCAGGGGGTTTTTGGTGGTATCCTTGGGACCCGAGGCGTAAACCCCTTCGGCGGCCTTACCTGCCACCTTGATAAAGGTGTCATCTTTCACACCATCGTCGGAGATGAAGATAGTGTCCATTTTTTTCTTACGCATCTGAATTACAATGGACGAGGCCTCGGGATGATAGCCACCGTATATCACCGCTTCCGCCCCTGACTGCTTGATTTTGTTCACGACCGCGGAATAATCGACGGCCCCGGGGGTAATCCCCTCAAAGACGACAACCTTGGCCTTTTTAGAGGCTTCGATAAAGCTCCGGGCATATTCCGCCAGACCTTTCCCGTAATCGCCTTTGTCATGAAGGACGGCGATCTTTTTAACCTTCAGGACATTCATGGCAAAATCGGCGTCCAGTTTTGCCTGGGCGTCATCAGAGGCGATGGTACGGAAGAAATTTGGATATTTGCCGCTTTGGGTAAGCTCGGGATTGGTCGCCGAGGAGGACATGGTGACAATTCCGGCGTCCTTATAAATCCCCAGAGCGGTTTTGGTGGCGCCGCTGCAGATGTGCCCCAGGACGACGTGGGCCCCGCGGGAAACCAGTTTGGTAGCCGTGTTCGTGGCCACTTCCGGTTTGCAGACATCGTCCTCGGAAAGTATTTCCACTTTTTTCCCGAGTACGCCGCCTTTGGCGTTGAATTCCCTTGCCACCAATTCCGCCGCCCGCTTGGTCGGCAAGCCATAGGAGGCCAGGTCGCCGCTATGAGATCCGGCAACACCCAGCTTGATCGTATCCGCCGCCGTGGCGGGACCGGCAAAAAGACCCGCCAATCCGGCAATGATAAGCCAAGATAAAAAAACCCGCCCGGATAATCTGATTTTCATATAACCTCCTTTTTGTCGATGCTATTTTTTGAGTAGAACAGGGTATTCCCTTACTTAAAAAACCTTCACGCGTCAAGGGAAAGGGGATGGATTGAATGCAAGAAGAGTTGATTGTCAGTCCCGCCTAAACCTCAAGAAATAGGGGTGGCTTGAGACAGGGAGATCCCAACGGGAAAGTATTAGAAAGCGTTTCTTACTCAGTACACCTTCAAAGCATTAAGTGTAAAAGTTAAGATCTCCCCGTACAGTTTAGGGGAAGAAAAAGTGGCAGTCAGTCTTCTCTTCGGTTAGAGTGTTTGTACCACCAAATACTTTACCAAGGAGGAAGATATGACCGCCGAAAA
>Ga0074199_1001664_pt1 | contig 17753 bp, 19 predicted proteins | sample EPASupsiteSAE347_FD_64528 | JGI IMG/M metagenome (GOLD analysis project Ga0074199, IMG submission 64528) | Bioremediated contaminated groundwater from EPA Superfund site, New Mexico - Sample SAE3-47 | ecosystem: Environmental > Aquatic > Deep subsurface > Groundwater > Contaminated ...
CTGAGCAAGGAAAAAATCTATATTCTCCATATTGACGCCCCGGTCTCTCGTAGAGAAGCCAACAAAAGGAGGAAGGCGGCAACCATGCCACAGACGGGTATCTCCCGTCGGGAACGTGGTCAAGTTACCGCCTCTGAAAAAAATGTTACCTGATTTCATGTTTTTTTCAAAATAAAATTGCATTCCAACGGAGTATCTTATCCCTTGCCGGGAAATCCTATCCCTTCGAGAAATATCCCATCCATTAATAGCGGGTTTTCACCGATTGTGCAATCATCCAATCGAAAAACCTCCCATCTCCTGAACAAGCATCCAAGCATCTTTTCAAAAACAAATCTCAAAAAATCTCCGCTACTTATCATCCCCTGCAAGTTACCGTTATCCATGATCGAAGGCACTAATCCATATTCTAAACAAATCACAAAAGACTTTGAGCGACCTCTCATCCATTGAACGTGGGTCTTATCCATAGAGCGGCGTTCTATCCTTCAGCGCGCTCTGGTGCTGTAAACCAGCGAGCGACGATAATCCATTGAGCGGGATCAAATCCATCGTCGCGTCCGAGGGAGAAAAGCAAATTTCGAGCATGCCATCCGACTCGGAACGGGGAAGATAACGCGGAGGTAACCTGTGAGCGTGAGCGAATCAGGTTGACCGACTGGTTGTCGTAATCCTTCGCATGGAAACATCCGCCACGAAAAATATCCAATCCCTAGAACGCACATCCAAGCGTCTTTTAAAAACAAATTTCAAAAATGCTCTGCTATTCATCATCCGCTTCGATTAATGATTATCCATTGCCGAAGCCACTATCCTGTTTTAAACAAATCAAAGCGGCCAACCACCTATCCATTGCGCGTATTCCATCCGCCCCGAGCGTTCTCCAATCCCTTCGGGCGGTCGACAGGTTGACAAATAAGACTTCGCGCGACGGCGGTGGTCGGTTCATTCAAAAAATCTACCAGATAGACTGTCAATGTGCCCGAAATGCGGTCGCGCCATGCGCGTCATTGCCTTTATCGAAGACTAGCGCGTCATCGAGAAGATTCTGAAACATCTCGGATTACGGCTTGTCAATTCCCGGGCACCACCTCGAAGGCCTGCTTAAAAAAGCGGACGGTTGGCAAGCACATACCTCAAAATTCTAACCCAAAAGCGGCTTTTGATCAAAAATGGGGAGTGCTATCTTCAACACGAAAAAGGAACTTCCTAACTAGAATCAAGCAAAGCAAGTTGGAAATACCACACCAACAACCAGCGACGTCCTCTCTCTTTTGGAAACGCTCTATCCACTATCAGAAACAAAAACAGCGCTACGATTTGCTAACTTCAACAAAACCGCGCATTTCGCCACCTCAAAACAGGAAAGGCAATCTTCTATCTTAAATTTTTGAATACGTCTTTCTTGGTCTGAGAACTCGATTGTTCTGGCCTTTGTTGTATCTGTTGCTTGTCGGTTGGGATTAAAAGTTTATCAGCAGATCGTCTTATTTGCTCAATAAATACTTCTTTTCCAGAACGCGGGGCCTCATAATGAATACTCATAAGCTTATTCCTCCTGCCATGACAATATGATAAGTCTATTTCAAAATCCTTGCGTCGTCAAGCCATATTGGCAGATTGGGGCATTTTATGGGTCGAACGCCCGCCAGAGAAACACAAACCTTCCCGGTATTTTCTCTACGCCCATCCATCGTTGAGTCTTCACCTGACTTGAAAGCGCAATTTAACAGAAGAGAATGATGCCCTTCAGGAAGTTCCAGTTCTTCAACCTCACGCCCCGGTTCTTTCCACAAAGCGATATTGGCGGGAAATTTTTGATCTTGATTTTCCACCCTGACGACGTTGCCGGGAAATTTGCGTGTTTGATCTTTCCCTTTAAAGACCATTCCTATCGAGGTAAGAGTTAAGACGGAGGAGCCTGGATCATCGGCGAGAACCGTAGCATAACGAGCCGACCACCGCTGTTTTAATTGTGAACCATCAGCAAGCAAAGCAACAACCAGATTTGGAGCTATCGCTCTTAATACTCCTTGCGCTGGGTCGATCCTGGCAAGATCTTCGCAAATCAGAGTGCTAATGGTGATATTCGGCCTTAACAATGAATAATACACTAACCTGGTATTCGCCATTTCCGGTTCCCCGATGTCAATTTGTTCCCACCAGTTCCTAGATGGATTCAGCACCCCGGCAAGACCATATCTTTCAATCTGAGACCGGTCCAAACACCAACGATGATGCTTGGGTTGAGTCCCCTCAGACTCAATGCGGTCACCTTGGCCATTATCGGCAAAAAAGCAAGAGTAAGAAGAATTAAAAATTTTTCCATCGGCTTTGTGCTCAGCTACTCCCGTGATTAAACCTTCCAAATTACTGAAACGCTTTGCAAGCTTCCTTGAAATTGCCTTGGCCTTTTCGAAATCTAATGCGAGTTCAGGAAGGACAATCAATCCAACTTTTTCAGAGGTTTTTTCGGCTTCTATAACTAAATCACTAATGAAAATCGCGAACTCCTCAGCTTCTGGAACCCAATCTTGTGAAACGGAGAAATATTTTCCCGACCTCCCTTGCGGGGTGCCATCTTTAAAAGAGGATGTTCCAATCTTGAAGGGGAATGGAACGATGAGAATATTTAAGGGCGTCGTGGAACCCGAGAAAGCGTTCTGTGAGTTGGTTAAAATAGCCCCTACCTCGCCAATGGGAGGAAGCAAGGCTAAGTTATGAGAAAGAGCCTGCAATGTACAGCCGACATTGGGGACGCGATACTTGGGCATGACGCAGACTTTCGCGGAATCTACTCTCCGACAAAGGCTGAACGGCCAATGCGGCAAAACTTCCTTTTTTGTATCTTCGTCTTTTTTTTGCATAATGGCCTTCCATGCCACGTTTACAAATGGTTTGTCTGGAGTGGGAAACCCGATTCCGTTAAAAGCCTCGTCGGAAATGGCGAAAAGACGCATCTTGCCAACCATTTTTCTCATTGTCAAGAGCTATTAACGGCTTATTACACGCGACCAACTTTTTCCAGTATTTGTCAATGTCAGAGTTCTCGCCAACATAGCCATCCTTTGCCCAATTCGAACCCAATTTGCTAACTTCAGAGCGGTATTTCTCCCGATCGTCGTGCCCCGAGGAACAATGGGCATAACACCCCGATCTTTTCAACAAAGTTGCGGCAATTGCAAATAAATCCGGTGGCCAGGTTGGACATACATCCAAGGCAACGCCACTTGAATCCCATTGAAGCAAATCCTTAATCGTTCCTTGAACGGTATTCATCGATTCTGGAATAGCATTCTCTTGATCAGTATTCATCGTTGGACTCCTTCTCGGCGATTTTAGCATCCTTTTTGAGTTCTCTTCAATAAGCTGAAACTTATTGAAAAAAGCATTGAGCCGGCTACAAGTTATTTACAGCTCTGTATACCATGAAAAAAAGAGAAGATATCCAGCTGGGAAAATTTTCTCCAAGGTTATTTAAGCACTTTCACGGAGTATTTTAAGATTTCCTCATCGCCGGTTACCAGGGTCAGATCATGTTCTTTGGCTTGGCAAATCAGCATTCGGTCGAAGGGATCTCTATGGTAGCAAGGCAATTCAGGCAAATGCCTCACACTGCTTTCTTCGAGAGAAAGACTTGAAAATAGATGTTTTTTACGCAACTCCACAAGGAGTATTTCGGGTCTTTCTGGAAGAGGAAGTTTGCCAAGGGAGTATTTGATTATGGCCTCCCATAACGAAACAGAACTAACGAACACCTCGTTTTCCGGATCCAAGATTTTTTCTTTGAAAAACTGGGATAATTTCCGATCTCCCGAAACGTACCAAAGAAAAATGTGTGTATCGAGAAGGAGTCTCATTTGCCTTCAAAATCCCTGATTATTTCTTCTGGAAGTGGATCATTAAAATCATCCGGAACGACAAATTGGCCCGCAGCTAAACCAAAGGGCCTTGGGACATTTAATTTTTCATCCTCCTTTTCACCTATTGAGGTATCCATAACAAAGGAAACAACCTGAAAACCCTTTTGTGATAGGTCATGGGCTTGAGAAGAAAAAAGCTGCCTTGCTTCCCGAATCGAGATTTTTGGCGAGCTTTTCTTCCGGGAGTCTGCATCATCCCAGGAACCGCCCAGAAACCATCCAACGAGGAAAATGCCGTTCTTGCATTGATTTGCCTCCAAATATCGTTCAACAAGTTGCGTTTGCATTCCGGTCTTGACCTCGTCGTGCCAACACCCTTTAACCTCAATTATTACCTGAACTTTTTCATATTGGCCATTGAAAAGGCTTGGAACCATTGCTGAAACAAGAATGTCAGTTCTTTCCCCCGGTTGACTTGCCATTCTTGAGCGGATTTCAACCTCTCTGGCAGCAACTACTGGGACCCCTTTCAAGTGTGATTCAATTTGGAGTTTCATCCAATCGGAAAATTGGTTTTCAGTCTTGGGCCGAAAAAGGTCATTCCATTCATTCCAAAGAGCGGGAACGGCGGATGTTTCCCCATGAAGATAAACTTCGATTTTTTCAAGGGTCTCAATTAGGAGATCTTGGAGATCTGACGCATTTCTAACCACCCTCGCTTCCGGTTTGTTAATCGAAAGAATGAATTCCTTGTGTGATAAGGGCAACCACGTTTTTTCCAAAACCTTCTGTCGGGCTTCCAATAACACTGTTTTGAGCCAATGGTACTCTTTCAATTCAGAAACTACTTTTTCAAGTGCCCTAAAAGCAAAGGGGGAACCAGATTTTTCCAATTTTCGAAGAAGGAAATTTCGAAAGTCACGAACAGCATCATCTTCATCAGGAGTGTAGGAGCCAGTGTGATGAGGGTCTTGCTCATAGGGAAAATTTCTTGCCAGCCAAATGTACAGATCAGCAATCTCACAAAATTCCCTTCTTAAAGCAAACTCCCCGAAATCGCCGTGAAGACCATAGGAAAAACACATCAGAAGCCTTTTTCCAAATTCTGGCTCGGTTTGAATCTTTTCCCATATTGGCTTCCAAAAATCTTGTCGATTTCCAGATAACAAAGCATTTCCGGACTGCAAGACAATTTCTTCGTTTTGATTTTCATCCAAGTATGGAAGAGATAATTTCGCCAAGGCTAGGTCGATGGCTCTCCGATCTTCATTAATAACCAAGGTCCGAAGGAATTGACCCCAAAAGAGAGGCTTATCTTCTAAATCCGCCAGCTTCTCATACAAAAAATCCGCAAGGGCCGAACTCCAGTAATTGGCGGCCAATTTTAAATTGAACTGGGGTTCTCCCTTCTCAAGACCAATGACGATTGATTCTATAAACAATTCTGTGAGTCTTTGGGGAACCCGCTTCTGGGCTATCGAAAGGAATTTCTTTGAATCCCCCTGGAAATGCATGTTGTAGAAATATAATGAAACTGGGAGCCAATAGGAAAAGGTTTCAGAAGAAAGTTTAGAAAACTCATCCGAACACCGGTCCGAAATTAATTGGAGAGCCCTGAAACCAGCGATTTCCCGACCGCCAAGACTTCCTCTAAAAACCCCCTTAAAATCAATCTCCGGTTTCGCTTCAAGATATTTCCAAGCACTGGCGATAATTCTTTCTTTAATCCCATCGGTCGAATTTTTCCACCCGGGAAATGAATAAAAGTCCTCTCCGAATAGCATTCCATCGTTGTAATGCGTACTGGTTTCTTCTAAGGTCATTTCACGAAGAAGAGCCCACCATGCATCCATTTTGCCTTTTTCAAATTGATCCAAGTAATATGCAGCACGTTCGCTGGGAGGCCAATCAAGCTTTTTGGTTTCGGGCTTTCGTTTCCATGACAATTCTTCTTCGTATTCAGCCTTTAGCTTTTTTGCCCTTTCTGAACCAAGCTCAACTGGGTCAAAATACTCCCTTGTTCTTTCAAACAATCGGGGACATTTTTTCCTGGCTTCAATCATTGTACTTGAAAGAAATGAACTCTCAGGCTGTTGGCGAAAGAGAAACCAAGAAAGATCTACCCAGATTTCCTCCAGGGTTTTCCCCTTGGAAACGAAAAGTTCCTGGAGACACCAATCAAAATCCTCATTCCGGATGAAATGCGGCCACTCCCACCGAAGTAGGAATGAGAGATTCTTGCCTTGGGAACTCTCAATTATTGCTTTTGAAACCTTTCGCCGAAACTTTTGGTCGCCGAAGTTTTCCTTGTTTTCCTCTTGCTTTTTTGGATCATGAATTAAAGGATGATGGGACTTAAGAAACTCAATACAGAGTTCGACAAATCTTTCAAAAACCGGGGGTGTCTCAAGATAATCCCAAGATTTTAACACTGTTTCGTCAGAAAGGGCTTGAAAGCAATAAGCATCACTTCTCGAAGAATGAGTTTTCGTGAGCCATTCCAGCGCAATGGGCAGAGATTCAGAAGTAAGTTCAGGGTGGATGTGGTATCGAACAAAACTGGAATACCCTCCAAAAAAATGGGGATCCTTGGGCAAGGTCAGATTATCAAATAACTCCTTTGGGGAAATAAACCTAGGCCATAACCCCTTTAAAGCATACCCCTTTAATTCATCCTGAGAATCATCGCCGGTTTTACAATAAACCAAAGGAAGCATTTTTCGGGTTGAGTATTCTTCCCCGAGTTCTGCAACTGCCCACGCAGCATCTTTCCGCAAGTGCAAATTCTCGGAAATATCCAATGCCAGATCGGAAACTTCATTCGCCAAATCGACCGTTTTGCAGATGGCACCAATCCGAAGAGCAACCGATCGAGCGTCCTCCGATTTGGTTTTGTCGGTTAACCATGGCTTCAGCTGCTTCGCCAAATTTCCATGTTTTACCTTTTCGTAATTTTGAAAGGGGCCAATTTCTCTGTAATTAACTTCCCCTTGGGAAATCCCAATCAAGAGGGAATCGACCAATCGGGAGCGGTCCGCGTCAGTCCAGTTTTCGCAATCACCGCGAAGAAGAACCTGCGGCTCGGTTCGGGAAATTCTTGAGAAAAAATCTTGGTTCCATCCAGCCACCCAGGAAGCGGTTTCATACAACTGCGGGATCAGTCCCCTTCCAACTTCTGAGGTATTCTCAAAAAGAGGCAGGATCTTTGAACCCTGCACCGAATGTAACTTCAAGTAGTAACTTGCAAGGAATTCAGAATAGGTTTGGTGGGAAAACCCCATTCGATTTTGGCCCCGAGAAGAAAAAAGGCTTGTCCCCAATACTCCCCGAATCTGATTTTCGGTAATGGTTTTCTTTTCCGATTCAAAATTTTCATCGCCAATTAAAATTTCTGCAAGCGGAATTTCTCCATCTTTCACGCCATCTTGGGAGGAGCCTAATAAAATGGTTGTTTTTTTGCACAATTGGAATATCCCGGCAATTCTCGCTGCAAGGCGAAGTTTTTCCTCAATGGGCAAATTTGGGATTGCCCCGGAGGCAAGCAGATCAACCCGATTTTGGTTTGTTTCTTCACACAATCTCAGGCAACCCATTTCATAAAGAGCCTCACGAGATTTTGGAAACCCGCCTGAAGCGAAACCTGAAAGGAGAAACTTCAAGGTTATTGGTTTGATTGCAAATGGAGCGGAATTGGTTTGGGAAATTTCCTCAAAGAACTTTTGAACAACAATCCCCTCAGCTTCTGCGGCAATCTGGACGTCCTTTTTTCGGAGGGGAACAAGTTCGTATGCTTTAAAGTTATCCCCCCACAATTCGCGAAGTCCATTCTCCAATACCATTGGCCAATCCGCAGTTCGAGAAACAATGCGGAACCGGAGCCGGGGAAGGTGGTCCTGCAGTCTCTTCAATTGCTTGAAAAGCACCATGCCAACATGTTTAATCTGGATTTTACATTCATCCAAACTGTCCAAAATCAAGTGAAGAATGTGATCCCCTTTTTCCCACCGGATAATTTTCTCGTTTTCAAAGACTTCTTTGATTAACCGGCCTTCCTCACCAACATCGTTCAAATCGATGAAAAGACAGGTGGCCGATGAGTCTTGGAGCGATTTTTCCATTTCATCACGAATTGAATTTATTGCTTCCGACTTTCCAATTCCAGGCTCCCCCAAAAGAGCAAGACATTGGGTTTCCCGTAACTTCTCGAAAGGCACTACATTAGGGTGAAGCCATAATGCATGCTCGCTTTCAGGATCAACGAGAAACCCTTCATCTCCAAGGTTAATTGTTCCTTCTCTTGGGCACCAAAATCTCTTCCAATCGTATTTCATCGAAAATTCCTGCTCTAATTAAAAATTCCAGAAAACCGCTGAAAAAATTCCCCAATTAGCGGGCCTATTTCCGTCATAAATGGACACGGAAATAAGTGAGGCCTCTTATCGGAATCCCGTCTTTTTCATAACGACCAAATGCCCAAGCTTCTGGTCGTTCCATCATCACGACCCAGACAATCAAACCAAAGCATAGACCAGATTCCGTTTCATTACCTTGGCATGCCTTTGTGTAGATTGGTTCCCACACAGTTCCTGACCAGTCAGAACCGGGAATCCAACTTGATGTCTGGACTTCGTTGCCGCTGATTCGACTGTTGAGTTCAATAACAATTGCCTGATATTCAGGGTCACTCAGCCGACTACGCCAGATCCTGAAATTCCTTTCGTGTGGTACGTAGTTGATTGGCTTGTCTTCATCGATAGAATATAACATTACCTTTTCACCTTTTTGTTAAATTTGCCAACACCCTTCAATCAAACGGCCGAATAAACCTGAACCAGTCGCGCGGTAAGAACCCGACCCAAGTTTTCAGGGTAAAAATGTATTAGAATCACTATGTTCAACCATAATTTCCACCTTTGCCAAATCCAAAATTTCGCACCCATACTCGGCGGGAGTTCTCGGTGCAATAAGGTTTCCTATGAATTTGTCGGACGCAAGATAATCGTGAAACGTTTCAAACCTAGTAGGACACTCAATGCAATAACCAACAACAATGTTACGAAATTCGTGCTTTTCAATTGTTCTTTCCAGATTTTCCAGATCGTACACTGTCATGATTAATGGCAAAAAAATTTGAACCCCCTGGTAATTAACTCGGCCATCTTTTGTGGGTTGCACGCCAATATGACCAATGAATTCCTTCGCAAGGAACTCGCCAATCCCTGGTGAGCTCAACAATTCATCAGAAACAACGAGAATAGGAATAATTCTCTTTGGTTTTCTGAAGCCATGCTGGGGTCGTCTAATCTTCATTTCGCATATTCTTTGAGCAGTGAAAGCCAATTGCCCAACACCCGCTAGCTTTCCAGGCGCTTTGCAGGAGTATCTTTCCCGCAAGGCTTGAAGCAACTTCTCAGGATTAGAAACGGCGATTCTTTCTTCTGGAATGAAGGCCGTTTTAATTTCCATGATCGAGACATCTTCAGGGTCGTCAATGATGGCATCTATCTCGAACTCTCTCCCATCAACGTCAATACCTGAATAATTCAGTTCAATCCGGCCAAACGAGGATTCAGAGATCACGACAAACATTTTTCTTAGGATTTCGTGGCAGTACCCTTCAATAGCCTTCCCAAATGCACAAAATCCGGCCGGTCGCAATTCTTTTGGCAATCTGAACAAAAATCCCACAGGGCCTAGGTTACTCAATGACACGGGATCCGCTATTATGGCGCGACCATCAGCTACTGAAAGAATTGGGCAATTTCGGAGGTGCTCCAGGAGCACCTCTCCAACGACATCCGGCGCCACCTCTCGAAGGTCTTTCCTAATATCCTCAATAGAGATGGAGTGCAGCTTCAGAAACTGCCTAAGTTTTTCGTGTGCCCTATTCTCCTTGGCGAAGTTCCTAAAATCGAAAATGCTGTCATCCTTCTTGGGAAGAACAAACTGGCACAGGAACACCGCCAAGCATGAGAAGTACTCTTGGATTGTCAACCCAATGGAATGCTCAACCTCAGTTAAGAAATTCGGCATTACTCTGGGCAAGTGCTTTGAAAAGATTCCCCATCCCCGCCCAATAGACCGAGACGGGTCAGCAACAACCCTCGTGGCTTCTAGATTCTTGCGAAAGCCGGGAAGACCTCGAAATCGGGAATTCTGTTCGGTTGGATCGCCCGTTCTTAGAACGGCCCAGTTATTAAGGCACCACAACTCACCTGATATTAAAAGCGCTTTGGCAAAACACATTTGCACTGACTCGTCAAAAAAGGATTTGCCATCATTCGGGAGAATTTCTGCTTCCCGCAGAATCCAACCGAGAAGTTCCAATGTTTGTCCTCTGAAAAGCATCACTCGCTCTTTCGAAAGGTCCGAATTTAAAGCAATCTTAACTCGTTGTTTCAATTCAGTCGTAGGAAAAAACATTTTAATGAGGTAAGCATGCTTGCTATCGAAGTCAAGTTCGTTATGCGACGCGATACGGTTAAGACGGGCACACCAAAAAACACCATCGAAGAGGCTAATGGTGCCTGCCAGTTTACCAAGGGAATATGGTGAGACATCAATTCCTGGGAATATCTCATTCGGATGAATTATTGTTGCCAATTTTGTCTGAAATCCCATTCCCAACTCCTATTGATCGAACTGGTTGGCATTCTGCTCGGTTTTGAAACAACCGTCACGAAAAATAACCCATCCATTTATTGCGGTTTCACCATGATAACATTTCCAGCCCATCGAGGAACCACCCATCCCATGATAGCGCATCCAAGAATCTTTGGAAAAATATTATCGTCCGAAACTTCGCTACCTATCCCCCGCTTCGAGTAACCGTCATCCGCTTGTCGAAGCCTCCAGCCGTGCTTTGAAACTAACTAAAAAACGCCCTGCTATTTGTCATCCGCCACGAGCCACAATTATCCATTGCCGGAGTCGCTTATCCCCCCAACCTGTAACGAAACGAGCTCGCCGTCCGACTTGGCGCGCGGAGGACAACATGGAACTAACCTGCGAAGCGAAGCGAAGTCAGGTTCAGTGACTTGTTGGCAACATCCATGGCTTGGATACAACCGCCACGACAAATATCCCACCCTTCGAACGCACATCCAAAACCCTTTGTTCTTACAAAATTTCTCCGAAGAACCGCTCCCTTGCTGACGCATCTATCCAATCGAAAAACATCCCAACCCTTGATCGCGCCTCCAAGTGGCCTTGTTCAAAAAAAATAGAATCCTCTATTGAAATCCAATCCCACTTAAAGATTTCAAATTCTCGAAAGGAAATCCGACTGTCCGAAACAAACTTGGCTGTTTTTCCGAGTAACCACCCATGATGTAGGAGAAGATCCCGCCTGGAATTTATCCAAGTCCCGGGGTCCCGGGTGGCCAACAACGAGATAAACTGACCCCGGAACTTTCCCAGGGAAATCCTGAAATACTCTTGTGGCCTTCGAATTGTTACCCTAATCATGAAAAATGTCGAATAGATCTCCGGAGATCTTGCTGGCAACAAAGGCTTTTTCGATTTTGTCCAAGGGAACGGTGTCCGGATTGTCATCAAAAAATGTCCGCTGATAAATAGTCTCTGGATTAAATCGGAAGTGTTTACGCCTACTGAAGTGAGAAATGGTGAGGTCAGGCTCAGAGTCTATTACTTCGCTAACACGTTGCTCAAGAATTTTTCTCTCCTCTTTTTGGAATCGAGATGCCTCAAATTCTGGTTTGAATCTTTTGAAAACATCAGGATGACTAACACTCAAAGGCTTCAGGAAGCGTCGTTTTTTTAAACGAAAGGTTAACTCTAAGCCCAGCGGATGTCGTCCCATGAGGTCCCAAGCATCTTCGTCGGTACTGAGGACGAACTTGCTGATTTTTTCAGGGTCGTCGAATACCATTTCAAGGGACTTCGTAATCATTGCTTCCGCCGCAAACACATCGAGAGTATAAATCCGCTCCCAATAAACAGCTTTTTCTGCCTCCCAAAATTCTGTGAGGAATGAGAAAGCACCACGCTTGACGGCAAATCCATTTTTCACGCGGCAGAAAGCATCCAAAAGTTGTTCTTTCGGAAATGGCTGTCTGCCAAGGAGGCGGAATGTGCGATTATTGCCGTCAATTTTATCACAGTTTATTGGACAATGAAAAAGCGTCGCTAAGTCCCTCTGGTCAGAAATTATTTTTTGTGACAATAAGTCAGCCACCCCCTTTCGAACTGAAATCTGTCTATTAGAAAGGAGTTCTCCTATCGAGGATCCCCCAGGGAAAAAGTCTCTATTGTATCTGAGATACGTCGACCCCAGCCCTTGGTGGTAAACTTTTAATTGTTGAAGCAAAAAAGGCTCAGAGTTATGCGAAAACGGGGCATGACCGATATCATGCAGAAGATTAGAAATGACGAAACATTCTAACTCTTCTGGTGCGAGCCGTAACTGCCGACCTAGTTGAAGCGCAAGAAAAGTTACTCCGAGAGAGTGCTCGTATCGATTCGTAGGCTTTTCGATGTTATAGACAAGATCAAGTATGGAAAGAAAACTTACCCCACCTAAACGAGTTAAGTAAGGTGAAATTAAAATGTCCCCGTAACCAGCTCTCCGAAGGATGTCCTCAATTTCTGGAACGTGTAAGTCGCTCACCAGTTCCTCCCTGCTAACTAAGCCACGACAATTGGAAAACCAGCTTTTTCCAGTTGAGCCAGACGCTCACGCGTAGTTCCCGTTACTCTAATGAAATTAATCTTTAGAATTTGGAGTGCTTCATAAATGGCGTCGCCAACAGCTTGACGGTATGCGTCATCGCTTGGTCGGAATGGATCCGGTTCCATCGGAAACTCAACGGGAAAGTAAACATACAAATCATAATAACAAGCTTCGAGGCGCGCGATTTCGCCTAGCATTTCAATAAAATATTCCGGAACAAATGGTCTTGGAAGAGCCTTGTTTGCAATGGCATATCCAAAAGCATCAACAACCGTTCGGTCGCTTACGAGAACACGGGTCAGATCAGCAGCAGCAAGCCTTTCGGCGGCTAGTTGATCTTTTATGTAGTTGGAAAAGGAATCAACAGTGGAATTCTTCTCCATCGGGAAACCGCGCTTTATTACTGACCGCGCAATGTTCTTAATAATTTGAATTTTCTTGCCCCCGAGTCTTTCAACAAGCTCATCCAAAAGTGTAGTCTTTCCCGTTGAATGTGCACCCGCAAAGGCCAAGCGGCGGATTTTGCAACCGGTTATTTTCTTTTTTCTCATAGGGTAATTCCTCCCGAATCAGGAATGCTAACTACTCAATGGAGGTGCTGAGAGAACCCTCAGGTCGATGTTTCCAAGAAGGGTCAAAAGCAGTCGAGTCGCATTTTTCATTGCGATTTCCCTTGCTGCTCCCTTGAGTTTTGCTTCAACGTCTTTTTTGCGCTCATCTCCGAAATCTGAGATTCCTCTGATTATAAGTGTTCTTGGGGAAAAGCGACCATAATGCGCAGCAGTAGTAACCCCTCCAGCCTCCATGTCCAATGCATAATACTTTCGATTAAAACTGTTTTTCAACCACTTCCCAAAGGAAGTTGCCGCACCGAGAAATGGCCCTGACCCGAGAATTCCGCACACAACATTTGGGGCAGTGCGCACTGAACCATTCGAAATAAGCTCAGCCGCGAATGGGTTTTTCTTCGCATGCTCCCCCCAATCATTTGTCCCCTGACTTTGCCATTTCTTAAATTCCTCCGGGGTTTGGAACTTTAAATGATCAAACTCCTCACAAAGAGGCGAATCCGTCTTAAAGGGATCACCCTGAGGAATCACTTCAAAACCGAGGCCAGTGGCAGATTGAGTTGCTTTGGCTCCTTCAAGATACATATCTACTTCGGTTGCCACAAGCACGTCTGTCAGGCAGAGAACTTCATCAATAGCTGCAGCAATACCGAGATTCACAACAATTTCCGGGCGGAAATTTTGAAGAAGTCGCTCTGTTAAGGTTGCAGCAACAGTGGTTCCCATCCGTCCGAGAAAGATTGCAATGCACTTAGCAGTTTTTCCATCCGGCACTTTCAAAGTGGCCTCGTAGTAGGGTTGATTTGTCAGCGGCTCTCTCTGAGGAATTAATGGCGGCATTGCGCTACAAAAATATTCGAACTCCTCGCGGAGAGGAATAATGATTCCAATACGGGTAACAGAGTTTTCATCCTGTTTTTCATCCATCACTGAGGTTAATACCCCCCTTCTATTAATTTCCAAGATGTGCTTTCTTCCATCATTGAGACCGTCGCCTTTTGCAAGGCTAGTCGCATGAATGATCGTTCCCAGCGTGGCTTGAAGCGCCTTGGATTTCAACACTTTCTGAGCAACTGCTTGGTCGTGTTTTGACAACGAAGAAAAAAGGCGAAGCCCTGCTTCACGCCAAAACAATTCGTCATTTGCGCTCACGCATCGATGCAGAATGTTGGCGATTAGGTTTTCATCTGATCGACCTTCCTTTGAATTCAGGGAACACCTAATGATTTGAACGACAACCACCCGATTTGGCTCGGCAACTAAAAAACCACTCAAGAATTCTCGAACGCATGGACTTTTCAGCCAGCGACTGAGAATCAGAATGATTGCTTCACGGCAACCTGGGTCAAGCTCAATCTTGAAAGCCTTCATGAGAATATTGGGTATTTCCGGATCGTCATGCGGAAAAAGAGCTTTAATTGCCCATTCTCGCGACCTTGCATTTTCATCGGTCAGTGCGGGAATCAGGTGATCGAGAGCCCTGGGATCAGAAATTCTGGAAAGGGTGCAAGCAGTCCATTCTCTAACTAAATAGTCGGCATCCTTGAGCCCATGAATAACCGGATCAACTTTTGAAAGGCGACCAGTCGTTCCCATGGCGAGAATTGCCCACCGCCGAATTAATGGGTCTTCATGGTGCGATGCGTCCCCAAGGGAGTTTTCAAATTCAATTGGGAGCCCGGTATTCTCCCAACAATGGGTTACTGCCTTCTGCGTGGCCTCGGGATCTTTGCTCTTGAAAAGTTCCTTTAACGCCTGTTCATCACCTTCAGCGCCAAGCATTCTCCTGCTCACTTCAATCCAACTCCTGGCATCGTGATCGTTGGTTGCTTTCAGTGCTGCATCAAGACATGCCAGGGAAGATGGCTCGCCAATACGGCCGAGAGCAAGGGCAATCCATTTGGCTATTTTCGGGTTGGGTTCGGTAAGCAAGGCGGTTTGAATGGTTCGCAACCGGTCAAGTGGCAAAATTCGGCAAAGTGTCTGTGCCCCAAGCTTTCGGACGTTCTGGTCTTCGTCCTGAAGATTGAGCAAGGCAATATCGACTTCTGAGAACATTAATATATATCCTTACTACTTGGAACTATCGTCAACGCGAAGCCAAACGATAGCGTTCTTGCGCATTCCAATCGGCGCGTGTTTGAGAAGAAATAACCTAACCGCCGAAGATGTTGCAGAAGTACATCTTTCAGTTCCGGATTGTCGGGATACTATGTTTAAAAAACTTTGAATACTAGCTTCATCTTCTAAGAAATTGTTTAAATCTATTGGCCCTGAAAAAAATTCGATATTCGCCTGCCCACCTTTTTGTAATTCCGAAAAGTGCCTCTGCACAGCGGCCTCATCCAAAACTGGTCCCGAAGAAGCTGAGATGAAGAAAGTCTTATGTACTTGATACAAAATGCAATCTGAACACCAAACAGTTGCTGCCAAAATCCCACCTGGCCGGACAAGGCGAATCATCCTTAAGAGTGTTTCTTTTAGCCTAGGAAAATAATATAGCATCTGTGTGGCGTTTACGACATCATAGGTTTCATCGGTCGTAAAGGTGTTAAAGTCACCTTGTAAGAAAAAAATCCTCGCGTCATTTATTCGAAATGACTCCGGCGGCAAGAACAGATCGATCCCTGTGACAATACTTGTAATGCCCGCTTTGCACAAGCAGTCGCATACCTTTTGGATTGAAACTCCTGTTCCAGTACCAACATCCAAAATTCGCACAGAACCACTTACCGCTGCCTGTTCAATTATTCGTGCCAAAATGGGGGTTTCACTAATACCTTTAAACGCGGCTTTTAGGCGAAGTAAGTCGTTTGTATAAGTCTCATCCACAGGCCAGATTCCTTTCTGCCAGTTCCCATGCAATGTTCCACAACCAGTAATTCCTCAACTCTAAAACAAAAACCATTTGTGATTGCTTCGGGGTGCACTAGACACCTTGAATTGGCCCCCAAAATGGATTTCAAATAGAACAAGGAATCAAGCGTCAGGTAAAACCGCCGCATTGCCCTCGCCAACCCGATCAACCACGATTCGTATTCTGCCTTGAATGGCTTGCTCTCGGTGTCCCCAGTGTCCGATCTTTGGTCGGTCATTTTTGTCCGGGCATCATTTTTGATCTCCCATCTGGTTCTGATTGCCCCTACCTCGGTTTTCTCATTATCCGATCTTTCGTCCTCCTGTCTTTCCTGTTTCCCTGTCCGATTGTCTCACATGTCCGAGTTTCATGTCCATCCCGATCTTCTGATACGATTGCCCCGTAAGCCCAGTACCGGCTACGAAGAAGCGGCCATCGCTAAGCTCAACGGGCGCGGCTCCGCGCCCGTTGAAGCGCTTTGTTGTCAAAAGCCTTCGTTTTAAAACGTCCCCCACGGAAAATATCCATTCATCGAACGTGCATCCAACCCCCCTGTATAAAACTAAATAAGAACGATTAACCACCTATCCCGTGCTGGAAATCCATCCCTTCGAAAAACATCCCATCCATTGATAGCGGATTCTCTCCGATCGTGCAACCATCCCGTCGAAGAACCGACCATCCCCTTATAGCGCATCCAAGCATCTTTTCACAGACATTTCATCATCCAACTCCGCTACCGATCCTCCGCCACGAGGAACCATCATCCCTTCGTCGAAGCCGATATCCATATTTTTAACAAATCACAAACGACTTTGAGCGACCTCTCATCCATTGAACGTGGGTATTACCCATTGAACGGAGTCTGATCCATCGTCGCGTCCGAGGGAGATAAGCCCAGTTCGATCTTGCCATCCGACTCGGAATGTGGAGGACAACGCGGAGGTAACCTGTGAGCGTGAGCGAAACAGGTTGACCGACTGGTTGACACTATCCTTTGCCTGAAAACATCCGCAACGGAAAATATCCTATCCCTCGATCGCGCATCCAAGCATCTTTTCAAGAATATTTCACCATCCGACTTGGCTACCTTTCATCCGCTACGGACTACCGTTATCCTTTGTTGAAGGCACTATCCAAAAAACAAAATATTAGGCAAACTCCGCTACCAATCATCCGCTTCGAAAAACCATCATCCGCTGGCCGAAGCCACTATCCATTTTCAAAACAAATCAAAAAAAACTCCGCCACCCTTCATCCCCTGCGAGTCACTGTTATCCATTGTCGAGGGCACTATCCATTTTTTAAACAAATCTCAAAAATGCTCGGCTATTCATCATCCGCAACGAGCCATCAGTATCCTTTGCCGGAGCCGCTATCCTTCTTTTAACAAATTTGGTTTTTTGTACGAGTAACCATCCACGCTTTGGGAGAATATCCTCCCCCACGAATTTTCTCCAAATCCGAGAGGTCAACGCGGAGCTAACCTGCGGAGGTTGGCGGGTTTTTTGCGGCGGCAAAAAACCTGACGACCGGCGTCAGGTTCAGCGACTGGTTATTGAAATCCCTCGCTTGAAAATGTCCGCCACGAAAAATATCCTGTCCCCCGACCACGCATCCAACCCCTTGTCCTAAAAAACGGTGAACCACTGGTATGTTTAAATTAGGTTCATTTAAATGGAAAAAATTGGTTTGGAAAAGAATTCAATTGAAGACTCCTTTATGGAAAAATTTCTGTTGGATTTCAGTTGGTTTAGTTAAAATTGTACCTC
>Ga0074199_1001665_pt1 | contig 17741 bp, 14 predicted proteins | sample EPASupsiteSAE347_FD_64528 | JGI IMG/M metagenome (GOLD analysis project Ga0074199, IMG submission 64528) | Bioremediated contaminated groundwater from EPA Superfund site, New Mexico - Sample SAE3-47 | ecosystem: Environmental > Aquatic > Deep subsurface > Groundwater > Contaminated ...
ATAATGTAGCCACAAAACGATCCTATGAGAAATGCCTAACTGTAGCGCCGCACTGTGTGCGGCGGACGCGCCACACAGTGGCGCGCTACAAAAAAGGCTACAGTTTTATTTAGAATGTGCTAAGCCGCCGCGGAAACTTTCAACAGTCAACGTTCAACCTTGAACACTGAATACAAATCTATCCGGCCAACCCTTCCCTTGCCTCGGCCCATCTGCACGCAATATATGGTCAGTGTTGCATGTTGGACGTTCAACGTTCAATGTTTCCTGATCCCTATGTTTTGTTTTCTCCTGCCCTCCGAAGCCAAATCGCTCCGCCCGGCCCCGGCGATTGTCTGCGAGGAGGGCGAATACTTTTTCGGGGCGGCAACCAATACGGAAACCATCCGCCATGATTTCATCCTCTGGAACGAGGGCTTGAGCCCCCTGCATATCTCGGCCGTGCGCTCCGACTGCGGCTGTATGCTGACCAGGCTTGGCGAGGATACCTTGGCCCCCGGTGAAAGCGCAACGCTTAATGTTAAATTTGACCTGAAAGGACGCGCCGGCCAGCAGTTCCGCCGGATTATTGTTGAATCCAACGACCCATCCCAGCCGCGCCTGGTTCTGACGCTGGCCGGCGAGGCCATTGCTCCGGTGGAAATTATTCCCGACCGGATTTACTGGGGCAATGTGCATACGTCCGCATTGGTTGAAAAATCATGCGAAATACGATTCTCTGAAGGCGATCAATCGTATATTAACGCGGTTGTCCCGCCGGACGCGGCTTTTGATGCGGAACTGATCAGCGTCAAACCGCGCCGGGTTTATAAGGTGGTCGTTCGCACCAAACCGCCTTTGCGCCCCGGCTCGTTTCAATCAGCTTTGCGTTTATTGACCGACCACAACCGCTTTAAAACTCTGGAAGTCCCCATGCAGGGCCGGATTGTCGGAGATATTTTTGCCATTCCCGAGGAAATGGTCATTGAATCTTCCACCGGCCGGCCGCTTAACCGTCCTTTGCTTGTCTGTTCCGGTCTGAAGAAAAAATTCAAAATTCTAAGGGTGGAGCTTCCTGCGCCGGAAATGCAGTCCCATATCCGTGCGCTGGCCATGGGCGGCGGCTGGCGGATTGACCTGCGCAATATCATGCCCTCCAAAAACCTGGACGGAAAAAACATCGTCATTTTTACCGATTCCGACACAATGCCGTCGCTCTCCGTGCCGATCAGAGTGCCGGACGTGGCCGGCCCGCGGCCGGATGAGCCCCCTTCCCCGTAAACCGCCTTTTCACTGCCAGAACCCGCAGCCCCAAAAAAGTCCTAAAAATAGCTTGATTATTGCCGAATCTATGTATTTAATGTTGGGTTTCCTGAAATGATCGGGCGGTTTCAGAAAATAAATCACGCCTTTTTGCCTAAAGCAGATCCCTGGCCGAGCTCGGCCAGGCCGGCTTGAGCGGAAAAGCGTGATAAATTGAACCATCAGCCCGTTAACCGTTAGAATTGCGAATATGGAATCAGATACTACTGTTAAAAGAAAAGAAGCCGGGGTTGATGTCAACGACTTTGGCAAGGATAAACAGGCGGCCCTCGCCAAAATGTATGAAGAATCACTGAAGAATATCAAAGAAGGCGGCCTCGTTAAGGGCAAAGTGCTGCATGTCGGCCCCAGCGGGGTTGTCATTGATATTGATTACAAGTCCGAGGGCTTTGTTCCCGCCGAGGAATTTCCCGATCTGGCCAAAATACAGATCGGCGACGAAGTGGAAGTCGTGCTGGAGCAGATGGAAGACGAGGATGGCCGCATCGTCCTGAGCAGACAAAAAGCCGAACAACAGCGCATGTGGGATAATGTCCTGGCCTCCAGCGGCGAAGGAAGCATTCTGGAGGGCGAGGTGAAGGGCCGCATCCGTGGGGGGATGATTGTTGATATTCACGGCGTCAAGGCTTTCCTGCCCGGCTCCCAGATTGACGTTATGCCGGTCCGCAACCTGGATGATTTCATCGGTAAAAGATTTGAATTCAAGGTGATGAAAGTTGACCGCAGCCGCCGCAACATCGTCCTTTCCCGCCGCGAACTGATTGAACAGCGCCGGCGCGACAAGAAGAAAAACATGATGATGGACATCAAGATCGGCCAACTGCGCGCCGGCATTGTCAAGAACATCACCGATTTTGGCGCCTTTATTGATCTCGGCGGCCTGGACGGACTCTTGCACATCACCGACATGAGCTGGGGCCGGATCAGCCATCCGTCAAAAATCCTCAAGGTCGGCGATTCAGTTGAAGTGATGATCCTTGATATTGATTTTGAAAAGGAACGGGTCTCGCTCGGCTTGAAACAAAAAACTCCGAATCCGTGGGACAACATTGAACAAAAATATCCGGTCGGCAGCCGGGTGCACGGACGGGTCGTCAATCTTATGCCCTACGGCGCATTTGTTGAGCTGGCCGAAGGGGTGGAAGGATTGGTGCATGTCTCCGAAATGTCATGGATCCAGCGCGTCGGACGCGCATCGGATGTGCTGGCCGTCGGGGACGAGGTTGACGCCGTGGTCCTCAATATTAACCGCGAGGAACAGAAAATATCCCTCGGCATCCGCCAGACCACCGCCAATCCGTGGGAACAGGCCCGGGAACATTACCCGGTGGGCGCGCGCGTTACGGGCACCGTCAAGAACTTCACCTCCTACGGCGCGTTTGTTGAACTCCCGGAGGGCATTGACGGCATGATCCACGTCTCCGACATATCTTGGACCCAGAAGGTTGAGCATCCTTCTGAACTATTGAAGAAAGGCGATCAGGTGGAGGTTATTGTCCTGGAAGTTTCACCCGAAAACCAGCGCATCAGCCTCGGCCTGAAACAGGCCCAGGCTGACCCCTGGACAACCATCGCATCCAAATACAAAGTCGGCCAGATTATTGAGGGGACCGTGACAAAACTGACATCCTTTGGCGCCTTTGTGCAGATTGAGGAGGGCTTTGAAGGACTGGTGCACGTCTCCCAGCTCAGCGACAAACCGGTTGAAAAAACCGGCGATGCTGTCAAGCCGGGGGAACAGGTCAAGGCCAGGGTAATAAAAATAGACCCGATTGAACGCCGCATTGCCCTGAGCATCAAGGCCGCCGCCGTGCCGGATGAAGAGTTTGTGGTCAAGGATGAAATGCTGACCGGCCTGAAACCCGGCGAGGATATTGTGGACCTGGCCGGCGCATTTAACGAAGCCTTCGGCGTCGGTAGCCCAGTCTCCGCCGAGGCGAGCGATGTCCAGGAATGGCATCCCGGCGAAAAATCCAGGAAAGGCAAAGAAAACGGCCAAAAAGAAGACAAGAATGAATGAAGCGGGCATAGGGGTAGCGTAGAGCGTTTAGCGGATAGTGCCCAGCCCGATCAACGGCTCTGCCGGCGGCACGAGAAGACTAAACGCTATCCGCTGGACGCTGATCTTGCATATGAATATCGCGCGTCAGCTTGAAATTATCGCCGACCGCGCCGTTGACTTGGTCTCAAGGGATGAATTGCAGCGGAAGCTGGAAAAATCCATCGCTCAAAACAAGCCCCTGCGGATCAAATACGGCGCCGATCCCTCCGCGCCCGATATTCATCTCGGTCACGTGGTCGGCCTGAAAAAACTGCGTGAATTCCAGGACCTGGGCCACACGGTTGTTTTCATCATCGGCGATTTTACCGCCATGATCGGCGACCCCTCCGGCCGATCCGAAACGCGCAAGCCGCTTTCGCGCGAAGAAGTCGCGGCCAACGCCAGCACCTACCAGGAGCAGGTTTTCCGTGTTCTGGATAAAAGCAAAACCGAAGTGCGCTTCAACTCGGAATGGTGTTCCGCGCTCTCATTTGACAACGTCCTGAAACTGACCGCCCGCCTGACCGTGGCGCAACTGCTCGCCCGCGACGATTTCCAGAAGCGCTTCCGGGAAAACCATCCCATCTCCGTCGTGGAGTTCCTCTACCCCATCATTCAAGGATATGATTCGGTAATGGTCAAGGCCGACCTGGAAATCGGCGGAACCGATCAGCTCTTCAATCTCCTCGTCGGACGCGACTTGCAGAAGGCCTTCGGACAGGAACAGCAGGTGGTGCTGACCCTCCCGCTTTTGGAGGGACTGGACGGCGTGAAAAAGATGAGCAAAAGCCTCGGAAATTACATCGGCATCAGCGAGCCGCCCCGGGAAATATTCGGAAAAGTAATGTCCATTCCGGACGAGCTTATGTGGCGTTATTTTTCGCTCGTGCTATGCCGGAAGGAATCCGAGGTGGAAAATTTACGCAAAGACGTCGCCGCGGGCCAACGCCATCCGCGCGACGTAAAAGACGGCCTGGCCGGCGAAATCGTCGCCATGTTTCACGGCAAGGACAAGGCCAGGGCATCCTCGGAAGAATTTGCCCGCATTTTCTCCGGCCATAAATTGCCGGATGAAATTGCAACCGCAAAAATTCCCGCCAACAGCCTTAAAAACGGCCGGATGGGGATTGTCGCCCTTCTGGCAGCCGCCGGCCTGGCGGAAAGCAAAAGCGCCGCGCGCCGTCTTGTCCAGCAGGGCGCCGTGAAAATTGACGGCCAAAAAATTACGGATATTGAAGCTGAAATCGCCGTCGGCAGTGAAGCACCCTGCGAAGCCAAGGACGCCATCTTGTCCTCCATAGCCGCCTCGGCGACGGAGGATCCTCCCTGTGGCAAGCCACAGGGCTTCCTGGCGAAGAAGGGTGAAAATATTCTGCAGGCCGGCAAGCGCGGCATCGTCCGCCTTGAAATCATCTGAGCCGCGCCGGTCCTCCGCCGGAGTTCGCTCTGCTGATCAAATAAAAAAAAGGGCACCCCTTGCGGGGTGCCCTTTTTTATTTCAAATATAACGATATTATTACTAGGGAGCAGGAGCAGGAACTGCTGCTTTCGTCTCGCCGCTGGAACCAGCCTTGAGATCTCCGCCGCATCCTTCGCATTTGCCTTCTTTATCGGAAACGACATTGCATTTCTCGCAGGCGCTCAAGCCTTTCAGGCTGACCTTCTTGACATCCTTGCCGCAAGTGCATTTTGTCGCATCGCCTTCCTTAAGGGTGCATTTGCAGTCAGCGGCACAGTCACAACAGATGGCATTGCCGTCTTTGACGGCAAGGACCTTTTTTGCGACCATGTCTTGATCACAGCATTTGCCCGCTTTTAATGCCGCTTTCTGGCACTTATCGCAGACGTAGACGGTTGAAACCTTGGAGTCCGCCTTTTTCTCGGCTGCCTCTTGAGCAAACACCGCCGTTACGGTTGCAAACGCGGCCAATACAACTGCCAACAATACCTTCTTCTTCATGCAATGACCTCCTTTCTTGGTGTTAATGTTGCATGACTCGGGGGGAGATAGTATATCATTTAATTTTTCTGTCAATGATGTTTTGAACAATCTTAGGCGGTCCTGAAAATACTTTAATTTTACCGGCAAAACCGTATTATGTTTTTTTCAACGCCGAGGAGGCAAAAGGGGAATCTCCGCATGAAAAATCATGAATTCGGTGGAAAAATCACGGTGCAATTGCGGCGCATATTTCGCTCGTTAGCCTACCGCAATTTCCGGCTGTTCTTTGTGGGACAGGGCATATCGCTCGTGGGCACATGGATGCAGATGATTGCCGTGGGCTGGCTCGCTTATGAGCTGACGGCCGGGGAACCCGAACGGGTGCGGGCGGTCTGGCTGGGAATTGTCGGATTTGCCGGACGGATTCCGACTTTTATTTTTGCCCCCCTGGGCGGCGTGTTGGTGGACCGCTGGGACCGCTGGCGCGTGGTGACGGCAATGCAGATTCTGGCGTTGATCCAGGCCGCGCTTCTGGCCGCGCTGACTTTGATGCATGTCATCACCATGGGCGAGTTGATCATGCTTTCGTTGTTCCTGGGACTGATCAGCGCCTTTGATATCCCGGCGCGGCAGTCGTTCATGATTGAAACCGTGGAAAAACCCTCTGATTTAGGCAACGCCATTGCGCTGAATTCGTCCATGTTTAACATCGCGCGCATAATCGGCCCGGCGGTCGGCGGGGTCCTCCTGAAGACCGTGGGAACGGGTGTTTGTTTCCTGTGCAATGCGGTGAGTTATATTGCCGTTATTGCGGCCTTGCTGGCCATGCGCCTGAAACCCTCCGGCCGGATCGCCGTTACCGGGCATGTTGTCAAAAATATGGTGGAGGGCGTGCGTTATGTCTTAAATTCTCCGCCGATTAAAAATATCCTTCTGTTGCTGATGGTGGTGAGTCTCTCCGGCGCTTCATATCCCGTGCTGCTGCCGATTTTTTCCGAGCATGTGCTCCATCACGGCTCCGGGCTTTACGCCCTGCTGTTCGCCGCCGCCGGATTCGGCGCACTGGCCGGGGCGGTGTTCCTTGCTTTTCGCGAATCGGTTTGCGGCCTCCTGGGATGGATTGCCGCCGCGCCCGTGATTTTCGGCCTGGGATTGATCCTCCTCGGGCTGTCGCGCTGGGTTTGGCTCTCGCTGTTGTCAATGCCGGTGATCGGGTTCGGCCTGCTGGTGCAGACCGCCGCAAGCAATACCATGATTCAGACCCTGGTGGAGGACCGCATGCGCGGCCGCGTGATGAGCCTGTATTCAATGGCATTCATGGGCATGATGCCGGTCGGCAGTCTGCTCTCGGGGTTGATGTCCCGCATCGTGGGCGCGCCGGTCACGGTGTTTTTGAGCGGACTGTTGTGCATTGCCGGCGCGCTCGTCTTTTCAAAAAGTCTCAAGGACCTGCACCGTCAACTGCACCCGATTTATGTAAAAGAAGGAATAATCAGTGAAAATTCCATCCGCCTGTAGTAATATTTTTAAACATGTGGAATAAAATATTCATCCTGTTTTTGCTGTTTGCCCTGCCGCTCCTGGGCGTGCTCTTCGCGGGCCAGCCGATTGCCGCTTATCTTGAATTTCCGCCTTTGACGCGCTATGTGGTTCACGCCGGTTTTTCGTGGACTGCTTTTGCATTTCTCGGAGCCATGATAGCCGGCGTGGCAACGATTTTTATTGCGCACTGTCTAAAAGCGCAAGGGCAAGCATCCCTTGCCCGGCCGGCGATGCGCCGGCCATTTCCATGGTGGGGCTGGGTTGGCTTGGTGTTTCTGGCCTGCGCCTGGATTCTGGCCTGGACGCGGTTTGACTGGTTTGCCGGATTACAGCCGTTCACCTTCACGCCGCTCTGGCTGGGATATATTCTTGTGGTGAACGCCTGGTCCTATTGCCGCAAGGGACAATGCATGCTGATTGACCAGCCCCGCTTTTTTGCCTCTCTCTTCGCGTTAAGCGCCGGGTTCTGGTGGTATTTTGAATACCTGAATCGGTTCGTTCAGAACTGGTATTATGAGGGCATCAGCCAATTCACGGCCTTTGAATATTTTATGTTTGCCACTCTGCCCTTTGCCACCGTCCTGCCCGCGGTGCTGGGGACCGCCGGATTTTTGGAAACATTTCCAAGGCTCGGCGCCGGCTTGGACCGCTTTTGGCGGATAAGATTGAACCATTCTAAGCCGGTTGCTCTGGCCGTGTTCATCTTGTCCTGCCTGACATTGCTGGGGATCGGAGTGTGGCCGGATATGTTGTTTCCGCTCATCTGGCTTTCTCCCTTGCTGATGATCGTGTCCTGGCAGGCGGTCAACGGCCAGCCGACCACCTTCTCGGGTGTCTCCGCCGGCGACTGGCGCAAAATCTGCCTCCTGGCGCTGGCCGCTTTAATCTGCGGATTCTTCTGGGAAATGTGGAATTATTACAGCCTGGCCAAATGGAAATATTCCGTCCCGTTTGTTGAACGCTTCCGCATTTTTGAAATGCCGGTTCTGGGCTATGCCGGCTACCTGCCGTTCGGTCTGGGGTGCGCTGTCTTTGCGGAGTTTATTCTGAGTCAAATCCGGCCTCCACGCGGCCGGCTGCAGAATACAAAATGATCATTTCTTCGCTGTAGCCGGGGTCGGTGGCCCCGGTATTTTGACATAATCCGAATTTGGGCAACGCGCCCATTCACCCTTCGCCCAGGAACCTGAAAGCCAGCATGGTAATATCGTCGGACTGCTCCGCGCCGGCGGCGTAAACGCGCAATTTTTCGCGCATTGATTTCACCATCTGCTCCCCGGTGGCGCCATGGGTCTGACGCAACTCTTCCAGGGCGCGGTTTTCGCCGAACAGATCGCCGGTTGGATTCATGGCCTCGGTGACACCGTCCGTATACAGAAAGAGCGTGTCGCCGGCCTGCAGTGCAAACAATTTTTCATTGAATTCCATCTTCGGCATTATGCCGACCGCCACGTCGCCGGTCAACGGCAGGGACGTCACCGCGCCGCTGGCGCGGACCACAAACGGCGGATTGTGTCCGCCGTTGCTGTATTTGCATTCCCCGGTGCTTAAATCAATCAGCGCGCAAAAAAGCGTCACAAACATGCTGGAATCGTTGCTTTCCGCCAAGCCGTCATTCAAACGCCGCAGGATAAAAGCCGGATTGCGCTCCACGCGGCAAATCGCCTTCAAGAGGGTGCGGGTAACAGCCATGAACAGGGCCGCCGGCATGCCCTTGCCGGAAACGTCGCCGATGAAAACGAAGATGTGCTGGTCATCCGGCATGAAATAATCATAAAAGTCACCGCCGACTTCGCGGGCCGGTTCCAGGAGGCCGAACATCTCAAATTCCTTGCGGCTGGGGAACGTCTTGGGCACCAAGTCCATCTGGATGTTGCGCGCAATGCGCATTTCGCTTTCCATGCGCTCCCGGGCGGCAGTGGCTTCCTGCAGTTGGACGATGTATTTTTTCAAATCGCCGCGCATGTTGTCAAAAGCGGAGGCCAGTTGCGCCACTTCATCCTCGCCCTTGATTTCCGGCAGGGCCTTGTCCAGATCGCCCTGCGCCATGGTGCGCGTGGCGCTTGCGAGCTGGCGCAGGGGATAGGTGATGGAGCGCGCAATGGCGAGCGCCACGATTAAGAGCAGCGCAAAACCGATTGTGCCAAGAATCAGATTCACCTTGTTCAGGCCGAAAATATACTCCATCAGATGTTCCCTTAAAAACATGACGGCCAGCGACCAATCGGTGGATGGGACCGGCGCAAAATAAAGCCAGCCTTGCTTGCCGGTAACCACGCTGGTGAACGGGATAAAATCGGTCTCGCCGCGGATCATGCGTTGTCCCGTTTTGCGGCCGGCCGCGCGCAGGGCCGGGTCGGGATGCGCCTCGGCCGTGCTGAAGATGGTCTCATTCATGATCAAATCGCGTTTGGGATGGGTGATGAACGTGCCGTTGGCCGATATCAACCACGCATAACCGCCGATATCTTTTGAAATTTTCGCCAGCATATCGGCCAGCCACTCCAGCGACACATCGCTGGTCACGACGCCGTAAAATTCATCGCCCTTGAAAACCGGATAACAATAAGTCACCATGAGGATATTGCCGCCGCCCTCGTCAAAATACGGCTCGCACCAGACAGGCATGCGCAGTTTCTGAGCAAGGTTGAACCAATCCCAGACATCGTAATGGTAATTGCCCGCGCCGAGGTCCTTGGCAACCAGCTGGCCTTTGTCAAGATAGACGTAGGGCGCGCAATAATTGGTAATGCCGCCGTTGGCCGGATCCAGGGCAATGGCCGCGCCGCAGATGATGGCGCGGTTTTCTTCCAGCGTGCGGCGCAGGAGTTGATACATGTCATTGGTGGAAAGGGAACTCATTTCAAGGTCAATCGCCATGCCCTGGACGATTTTTTCCACGGAGCGCTCCACGGTCTCAATGCGGTTGACCGCGGCCTTGGCCATGTATTCCGCTTCGGACCTTAACTCTTCCATGAGCATGCGGCGCACGGCAAAGTAACTGTAGCCGATGATCGCGCCCAGAATGCATCCGGCGCCCACCAGCACAAAAACCGCCATGCGGGCCGCGATACTGCGGTTAACGAGCATTGACATCCGCCTCCGCGCTTATAATCTGTAAATTACGCATAATGTTTTATAGAGGTTTACTTGCTCACCGTGTCATTCCCGCGGAATCGGGAATGACAATCAGACGCAGTGCGTGGCTCAATTTTATTGAGGCCGCCAATCGCTCTGTGAAAATCTTCAAAAGGCGGGGCGTTTTTGATGAGCTTCTGCTCCCGCAAAAGCCGGACGGCATTGTCATAGCTTTCCGGCGAGAGCACCCCGAACTGCCACTTGTCGCCGGGCCCGGGAAAAATGGAGACGAGCATTTTTTCCAGCATCCACTTCATGTGCGCGCGATTGGTCGGCACATGCCCGCGCCGGACATAATCCATGACAATATCAAGCGCTTCTTCCTGATGCTCCCGCGCATAGACCCATCCTTCCAGGGAGGCTTCCGCAATATCGCGGCATAAATCCGGCTGGGACTCCGCGGTCTGCGCCATGCAGTAAATGCCGTCTTCTGGAAAATCAAAACCGTGCTTCCACATTTCAAAAACCGTCAATTCCTCCGGGTCAATGCCGCATTGCTGGATCGTATGATATTCGTTGTAATACATGGCCGCGCAGGCGTCCACGCCGCGCCGGAGGAATAAATTCACCGTGAAATACTGCGGTTCCTTGCGCGGTTGCAGGTGGTAACGCTTGAAAAAAGCGTCATAAGGCGCCTCAAACTCCTTGAGCCAGAGACTCACGCGCCGGCCCTGCAGGTCCTCGGGTTTGGCTATGCCGTTTTTTTTCCAGGCCACGAGCGTAAAATTTGCGCGGTTGACCACCTGCGCCAGATGAACCAGCGGCAGCCCCTTATCGCGGTCTTCCAAGGCCGTGAACAGCATCGTAGTGCAAAAGACCGGCTTACCTTCGGTCAGGCACGCGCGGCCATCCACGTCATAACCGCCCCTTTTAATGACCACCTCCCTGCCCCGCTTCTGGTAAAAGCCTTTCTCCTTGGCCACATAATAGCCGGCAAACTGGGCCTGATGACTCCAGTGCAGGAGGAAAGTCACCTCTTCGGCAAAAACAGCTTGCGCCAGAAACGCGGCCAGCATCGCCAAAAGCCATCGTTGGAAAATTTTGTTTATCATATTGCCTTCGCTCTTTTCATGGCGCGGACATTTTCTTTTTATTGCGCCAGGGCGGCATCCACCGCCGCCACCAGCATGGCGGCGTTCGGATCAACGGCAATGATCTTGCCGCGCTGGTCAATGACGAAAAGCCTGGGAATGCCGTGCACGGCATATAATTTGACCAGCGGCGAATTCCAGCTCAGGCCATCGCAGACCTGCCGCCAGGTGGCGCCATCTTCCCGCGCAAAAGATTTTGCCTGTTCCGCTGTTTTATCCAGGCTGATGCCAATGATGTCCACGGCTTTTTGGCTGTAACGCTGGTGGAACTCCACCACTTCCGGCATCTTGCGGCGGCACGGTCCGCACCAACTGGCCCAGAAATCCATGACCACGACGCGCCCGCGGTAATCACTGAGGGCAAAGGGCAGGCCATCCACATCCGTGGCCTTGAAGTCCGGCGCAACATGACCCAGGAGCGGCAGACGGTCCAGTTCGGCCGACACATCCGGAATGCTTTCGGCGGCCACTCCCGGGGGATTGACTGCCAGCGTTATGCTTTCCCCGCCTTCGGCGATGGCATCAAGACGGAAAACAGCGTTTCCATGGCGAACCGGTTTTCCCAAATCCATCCACTCGGCATTCTCCGCCTGCCGATTCCCGTTCCAGTCCACCAGCATCCGTGAAGAATAGCGGCCCGTGTTTTCATGGTCCGGAAGGTAAATATTGCAGACAGTCCCGGCTTTATCAGGCAGACGGATGCGCGCGTAACGGTGGCAGGTGCTGTAAAAATTGAAACCCGCTCCCCGGGCCTTCTCATCGTTGACCGACGTCCATAGCCAGATCTGGTGCGGGTAGGTTGAACCATCCCGCCGGCGGATATCCAGGGTCATGCGCGCGGCATTGAGACATCTGCCGCCTCCGGGATACAACGGCGGATTGTCATTCGTCAGATCGCCGTCGCCGTTTCTATCAAGATAAAGGGTTGAAGGCTCTCCCGGCGCTCCGGCAACTATGGCGAAAAGCGTGGGCGGCGCGGTCAAAGGAATTTCGCCGTAGAAGACCTGCTGGCCTGGCGGAGGATTTCGGATTCCGGCCGGCGGCATGGCCAAAAGAGGATAAGGGTGTCCCGGCCGGTACCGGCTTCCCACGATCGGGACTCCTTCAGCATAGTTCATCGGAACCCGGACCATGCCGCTTGCCGGGAGTTCCGTGACGTCCGTTGCATTGCGCGCATGAACCGGAGCGGTTGCGGCAGGCGCCGGACGCACTGCCGGCGGTGCGGAATGGGAATCAGCCGACGCCTCAACCGCCGGCGATCTGACGCTTCTCTGAAATTGTGTATAGAGCACAATCACCACTGTTTCCACGAGCAAGATTGCGCCGAACACGGACAAGCACCACCACAATGTTCTCTTGGTTATCATCATGACTCAGGGTTCCCTGTTCCCGCGCAGCAAATCAATGATATCTTCGGCAGGGAGACAATTTCGGATTACCATCTGGACATACGGCTGGGCCTTGCTGCCCTCGGTGGTGATGGGATGTGTTGAAATGGCCATGGCAACCGCTTCACCGCGGCTGTTGAAAACCGGCGCGCCGCTTGACCCGCCGCCGAATTCCGCGGTAATCGCCATGCGATTCACCGGTCTCCCGCCCAGATACTCACAAAATAATCCCGAAACAATGCCGCGCGTCAACAGGTAGAAATGATCAGCCGGGTGACTGATGACCCAGACTTCCGATCCCACGGAGTGTTCGGCGGAAAATCGCAGAGGCGGCGCGGTCAACCCCTGCACTTTGATAATGGCAACATCCTTCCGCCGGTCCGCGGCCAGCACCGCCGTAACCGGATACAATTTCCGGTCATAATCCATGGCCGCCAAGATCAGGGCATTTGACGAGGTCACGACATGGCAGGCTGTGGCGACGATCCCATCCGGGGCCACGACAAATCCGGAAGCCGGCCGGTCATGCAAATTTTTGCACTTCCCGCAATTGACCAGGCTGCCGACCACAAGAACACTACGGCAACGCGCCGCATAGAGCGCGGGGAACGAGCCGGCGGCGAGGGGTAATGTTGGAAGCGGCACCGGCTTGGGCGGCTCATCAATCTGCCGGACCAAAACCTTGGCGTCCACCGCCTGGCCGGTCCGATACAGCGCGATAATCTGATCCTTGAACACTTTTGCCATTCCAACGTGATCAAAGTTGTTGCCAGGAGGACATTCCTCCGCGCAAATGGCCGTGCGGACCAGACAAGTTGCAATTAATCCCCAGCGCAGGAAGTTTACTGTAATACACATCAGGTGTAATTTATTCATCATAATTCGTGGATCAATTTAAGAAACTCTAACAGATAACGGCCTGTGAAGAAAAGAAAAAAGCAGTTCCAGCCTCGCCGCGCATTGACATTCCGGCCTGCTTCTTTTACCATGACCATCAGGTTGAAAATCAATTGCCATTAAAGGAGAAAAAACAAAATGAAAATGATCACGCGATTGTTATTGGCGTTTGCGTTAATGGCCGCGGCCGGCTCGGCGCGGGCAGAAGGTTTGCAGGACTCCGTGGACCAGGCCGTGGATATTATCAAGAAATTCAAGGAAATGCCGGAACAATCCATTCCGGAAAGCATTCTGCGCAACTCCCGCGGCCTGGCCATTCTGACCGTGGTCAAGGCCGGTTTTATTTTAAGCGCGCGCGGCGGCCAGGGCGTTGTGGTGGCCCGCATCTCCACCAATGACTGGTCGGGGCCTTCGGCCATTGCCACGGGCGGCGCCGGCTTAGGGTTTCAAATCGGCGCCCAGGCCAGCGAATTTGTCCTGGTGCTGAATACGCCGGAGGCGGTGAAAGCTTTTTCCAGAGGCGGCAATGTCTCGCTCGGCACTGACTTAAGTGTCGCGGCCGGACCGGTCGGCCGCAATCTGGCCGTGGATGTCGCACCCACGGCGGCCATTTACACCTACAGCCGAAGCCAGGGACTATTCGCGGGCGTATCGCTGGAAGGGACCGTCATTGTCACGCGCAACGGATCCAACAAGGATTATTACGGCAAAAGCGTTGAGGTTGAGGACATCCTCAAGGGAAAAATACCGGCTCCGGCCGGCGCGCAGCAGTTGATTAAGGAACTGAAGAAATTCTAATCCGGATATGGTCCGCATTGCGCTATTCGCTCCGTAATCAGGACGGGCGGCCGGTATATCTATTTTGAAATCGCTGGGAAATCATGACTGACTTTATCAATTTTATCAAAACCATTGCCCGCGAAGCCGGCCGGATAGCCCTGACGGAACGGCGTCAGTTTGACGATGCCCGCATCTATGCCAAAGGCACCGACACCGACCTTGTCACCGATGTAGACCGCAAAATAGAAAAATTTCTATTTGATGCGATTCACCGCCAATATCCGGATCACGGTTTTTATGGCGAGGAAACAGGCATTACCCGTCCGGGCAGTGAATACCGCTGGGTTATTGATCCGATTGATGGAACGATCAGTTATATCCACGACTGCCATTTCTATTCCATTTCCATCAGCCTGCAGCGGCATAAAAAAAATATTGCCAGCGCGGTGTATGCCCCCAAGCTTGATGAACTCTTCCATGCCGCGAAAGACAACGGGGCCGAACTGAACGGCCGGCCGATTCGGGTCTCTTCCCGTCCGACCCTGCGAACTTCGCTTGTCAGCACCGGTTTTGCCTGTGTCCGCGCCAAATTGGCCGCCAACAATCTCGCGAAATTTGCGCGGGTTGTGCCAAAGGTTCGCGCCATCCGGCGCACGGGGTCGGCGGCGCTTGATCTTTGCAACGTGGCCTGCGGCCGGTTTGATGGTTTCTGGGAACTTCATCTGAACCAATACGACATTGCCGCCGGCCAGCTGATTGTGGAGGAAGCCGGCGGCCTGGTGACGGACCTGACCGGCGGCGATCATGTTCCAGCAGAAGGAACGGTGGCGACCAACCGGCTCATTCATAATGATCTGCTGAAACTGCTCAACGATGGACCGTGACTATCTATCGGATAAGATCAGTTTGAATCCCTTCCGACCAGCCGTTATCGTCATGGCGCCGGGATTGGATACGGACCGCTATATTGATACTGACGGCTTGATTGCCAGTAGTGGCAGTTGCCGCTGGCGTCAATAACCGCCGGGTCGGCTTTGCCGTCCTGGTCATAATCCCCGGCCAGAGGCGTGCCGGCAATGCCAAAATCGTAGGGCCCGCTGCGCTGGTAACTGCTGCCGGAGAACCAGAAATACCAGACCGAGCCGACCAGGATTGCCGGATCGCTCTTGTGATCGCCGTCATAATCGCCGCCTATGGGTTGGCCGGCAATGCCAAGATCGTAGGGCCCGCTGCACTGGTAGCTGCCGCCGGAAAGCCAGAGATACCATCCGCCACTGGCGGACACTATGGCGGGATCGGCCCTGCCATCGCCGTCAAAATCCGCCGTCACGGGGGACCCGGCAATGCCGAGGTCGTAAGGCCCGCTGCGCTGGTAGCTGTTGCCGGAGAGCCAGAGATACCAACTGGAACCGACTGTCAGAGCGGGATCAGCCCGGCCATCGCCGTCAAAGTCGCCAGCCACCGGCGCGCCGCCGCTGACCGAGAACCCGAAGGGGCCGCTCCGCTGATAAGCCGCGCCGGACATCCATATATACCAGTTCTCGCCGACAAAGCGCCAAATGTCCGAAATCGCATCGCCATCAAAATCTGTTTCCGCGCCGATTCGTCCGCTGGCCGACACGCTGAACTGGCCGGCGCCGTCGGCATTGATGGCGCGAACCCAGTAATAATAGATCACGCCCAATACAGCGCTGCTGTCGCGGAACAACAACGTATTGGTGGTGCTTCCAATCCGGGCGCGGCCAACGGCGGACGCGTTCGTGCCGCGCCAGACATCGTAACCGGAGACGCCGGCGACGGCATCCCACGCGACGTTGACTCCGCCGATGATCCCGGCGCTGGCGCTGACGTTCGTCGGCGCGTCGGCAACCGTGTATTGGAATACGTCGTTCGTGAACCATATGTGTTCAGATATATTGTTCGTGGTCCATGTGGCCAGGTTGGTGGAGATTTTATGAGCCATGTCAACCTGATTGCCGCTCACGCGCACTAGCATATAGCCATAGCTGTTCGTATGATGATTCTCCGGAACGATCAAGGCGTAGTTCCCGTCATTGGAATATGCTCCCTGCCATGAACGGAGTTTGCCGCCGCCGCAAGCGACAATGATCTGCCGCGCGGACGGTCCCGCGGTCGGTTCGTTGGTGATGGAGGCCTGACAGCGGCCGTATACATGGCTGTGGCCGCAGAAGTAGATCCGGGCATTGGCGTTACCGATTGAATCCCAGAACCCGTTACGTTCCGGGATGTTGCAGGGGTAGTTTGTGCCGTAGCCGGTCAGACACCAGTTCCAGCTCCGGAAAGCGGGTTCGTGCCCGAACACGAACACATGCGGCCGGGTGTTGGCGGCAAGCTGGCCATCAAGCCAGTCCTGAGCGAGATTACTGATCTTACAATAATAAGATTCGTCGTTCGTCCCGTTGAAGTTATCCAAACCGATAAAGAGTGCGTTGCCGTAGGAAAAGCTATAGGTCATACCGATTTCGCCCGCCGGTCCGTTTGTGGGCATATAGCGCCCGACGTGTGTTGTCCAATCCACATGCGCCGGGTTGAGGTCGCCATCGTCGTAAGTTTCGTGGTTGCCGCGCAGGGCGTAATACGGAATCCCGGCCCGGCCAAGGCTGGAAACGTCATTGGTCCAGATCGCGAGCTGTTCATCAATCGGCGTCGTGCTGTGCCCATGCCTGCCACACTGGAGGTCGCCCAACACGATGACGAACGAAGGAGCATCGTTGACAATGGCCTCTGTCATGGCCTTGATCACGGGCGTGTTGGAATGCGTGTCGGTCATCAAGGCGAACGACCAGTTTGACCCCGGATCGGCCGTGGAGGCTACGGCATCCATGTTGGCCCCGTGCACGGCGCTCGCCGCGTTTGGCGCAAGCGCCTGAGCCATGCTTTCGTCCGTTGTGGGTATCGTGCCAGCCGTTGGTCCCGCCGGGCAATCCAAGCTCCCGCCACGTGCGGACATTACTGCCAATACCAAGCACATTGCCGCCACAAACATGAATCCATTCTCGCCTCGGCGGAGCCTTTGACTAAGCCTGGGTCGGTATGTCTTTCTGTTCATCTCGCTATTCCATTTTAAAAAATCAAGCTTTTTTTGAGAAATTATACATTGGTTTTGAGCTTGTGTCAATAATAAACGGGTACCAAGCGACTGAGGAAAGAATCAGAGAGAGGCATCGTAGCAAGATTGCTACGCATCGCTACATCGCCAAGCAGTGAGCTCTGCTCTACTGCTTGGGAATCAAAGGAAGATAGGACAGTGAAGTAGAACCTTCCAACTTCGCCAAGGCTACGCTGGACAAGTCGGTTCACTTCACCACCACACAGTGAACTCTGTTCTACTGTGTGGCTCCGCGGACAGGGCTCGAACCTGTAACCTAGTGGTTAACAGCCACCCGCTCTACCATTGAGCTACCGCGGAATAAAAAAGAGATACATGAATACCATTCCGGCCAATCTAGTCAAGCCTGAAAATCAGGCGTTTTCGTTTTTTTCGTTGACCGGGCGGAACGATTTAATAAGATGCGTTTTCTAAACAACAACCAGGAGGAAAAGCAATGCAGCAAGCTGACATAGGACTGATTGGTCTGGCGGTCATGGGAGAAAATCTC
>Ga0074199_1001666_pt1 | contig 17724 bp, 12 predicted proteins | sample EPASupsiteSAE347_FD_64528 | JGI IMG/M metagenome (GOLD analysis project Ga0074199, IMG submission 64528) | Bioremediated contaminated groundwater from EPA Superfund site, New Mexico - Sample SAE3-47 | ecosystem: Environmental > Aquatic > Deep subsurface > Groundwater > Contaminated ...
TTTTTTACATCATACACTAGCGATTTACGGCCACTCTCATCCTCGCAAAGCCAATTGACTGTCCAGATCAGCCAATCCTCAACGGTGACAGGAAGCAAGCCCATACTGGCAGAAATTCTCTTCTTGAGATTTGAGAGCAGGGTCATCGACAAGCCGCTCTGCGACGCAAGCGCCGCCATTGTGTTGTCGACTTCGTCCAGTATCTCCTTCGCAATTGCTTTCTTGAGCTCGATAATCTTTGCCTCGAATTCCGCTTCCGCCTGCCGCTTGCTCGTCGCAAACGCGCCAAGTGACTTTCGCAGGTCGAAGAGCAATGTGGGCTCTTCGCCGGCCTCTGTTTCGTGAAACGTTGCCATCCGGTTGACCATATAGCGAACGTCCGCATCAAGAGATTCTCCCTGCATAAGCCGGTCTAGGACGATCTCAAGCGGATCGCTGATGACAACGCAGCGGTCATCTTCGGGAAGAATGGACTTCAGCTTCTGAATCACTTCATTCTTCAGCGGCTTGCCGTGAGAGAAGCGGATAATCGGCTCTGGTATCAGAAGGACGACGCCGTTGGCAAGATGACCAGCTCGCCCCGCTCTTGCGGCTGCGTTAAGAATCTCGTGCGCTTCGAGGTTTTCACGGCCTTTCTGGTTGGTGTCTGCCCGTTTGTCCCCAGCGAGGACCGCAAGGTGGGCAGGTAAGTTTAGCCCTTGCGCCAATGTCGGTGTGGCGACAATAACCTTGGCCCCGTTTGCCCGCCTGAACATGCGTTCGGCAAGTTCACGTTCCAGGCGAAGCATTGATGAATTGTGCGGCACGGCAATCGTTGGCTGCGGGAGCAGGGCGTGTTTGAGGTCGCCGAGTTCAGCCTGAAGGGCAACCCATCGCTTTTGTTCATTTTCGGTTGCCTCGATAGCCTCATCAAGCTGCTCGGAAATTTTTCGAGCAACCGAAACAGCATCGTTCTTGGTATTGACGAAAACTATGGACTTTAGTCCATTCCGTGCCGCAGACACGGCAAGATTAACGGCCACCTGATTAGCGTTAGGGGTGAGATGTTTATTGTCGCCAGAGACAGAAAGAGGAACAGGCCCATCAAGTACTTTCCTCAGAATGCAATGTGTTTTTTTCTGGAGAAGCCAGTTGTGCTGCAATCCCCAGATTGCCCAAGGTTGGGCCACAAGTTCCCTCAGTGCTGCGGACCCGAGCATCTTCGCCCGCGTCCCCTTCTTATTGTTTACCTCAGATTGAACATCTTTCGCTGCCTGAACGGCCTTATCTAAATCTTCATCCTCATAAATCAGCACTCCCCTCGCCTGCCGACTCGGCTTCCATAAGAGATCGACGCACACACAGTCCCGTCCGGTAAGCTGGCCAATCCACTCTGCAAATTCACTGGATTTTTTCAGCATCGCAGACAGGAAAAGAAAATCTGCATCAAGGGCGATATGGTTAAAGCCCAGTAGGCACAGCATACCATCAAGCGCCCGCCGGATCTTTCCTGATTGGGGGCTGAGAAGATGGCACTCGTCAAACACGAGCAGGCCGACTTCTGAAAAGGAATCGGGAGCAAACGAGAGCATGGCAAGACAACGTTCAGGAGTCATTACTTCGATCTCCTGAAGTTGCGCGCCGCTCTGGAATAACAGGTCGAAATCGCTGGATACGATCGAACCAAGAATATCCTTTGGAAACATCTTCTGGAGATCGCCCGTCAGTTGTTCGACAAGCGCATGGGTGGGCGCTAGGAAAACGACCTTTTTACCGCGCGCGAGGACGCCTGCTATCTTGAGCGAGGAAACAGTGGTTTTGCCTGCCCCTGTGGGAAGAACGACCACGGCGGAGTTGCCAGTCTGGTGAAACCCCTTTGCGATGGCCTCGCGATGGTTCGGCCAAATAAATGGAAAGCTACTTGCCCTGAAGCGCAACCATTTTTTCCAGAATTCCGGATCTGCACCGTCCGGCGGCGGCAAGGTTGTCAAGGCTGCTCCATTCATGCCATCATGAGTAGCGATCAGGAGCGCAGCAAGATGATGGGGGCCAGCAAAGGTACACAGGATATTGCCGCCGAGGTCGCCGCTGTGTTCGCTGTCCATTGTAGCGGACAGCTCCAGGACACGCAAAAAAGCGTTACGTGCACCATCGAAACGGCCTGAGCTTGGCAGGGGTATAGGAACATCAAGAAAACGCGCAGCTAAGATCTCTAAACCGGCGATCAAAGTTTCCAACAATGCAGCAAGAGCCTGTTCTGCTAAATCGCGGTTTGCTTTCCGTCTCCGGCTCCGCCAACGTTCCGCCCGCTCCAGAATTTGGCCTAGCCGACCATGGGCGAGGTCTGCAATGTTTTTTGAGAGAATCGTGATTTCGTAAAGCTGTCCTTCCTGAGGCGGACGGATAAAAGAGGCGGCCTCGTTTGCATCTGCGTACTGCTCGGCGGCGAGGAACAGCACAGCCGCCGCTATTGCCGGATCGACTCGGTCCCTGTCGATGTTGACGGGGAGATTGTACCCATCTGCCGTCACCTGTCTTCTTGCGAGAATTTGCTGCGCTGTGCCGGCGACAAAGGCGGAAGCTTTGCGTAGCGCGCTATCTGTGTGAAGCGAGGTGATCAGTTCATATGTGTCAGCAATCCGTTCGAGAGACCAGACTTCGCCATCTTCGTCAGGAGAGTCAACCGCGCCCCTCAACCTGGCAGACACCAGGTTTGCGTAGTGTCTCGTTAACTGTGCGGGAATATCCTGCGGATCGAGGCCCGGCACGGCCGGTGCCGTGCTCAAGAGTTGCGCGGTGACTGCATCGAACATTCAGACCTCTTCCGATTGAAGTTCATCCAGATAAGTGATGGCCTGCAAAGCAAGAGCATCGAACCACTCGCGTAGCTTTCCGCTAACAATCAGGCTTGCGCCGACACGCTGACCCTTAGATATGCCATCCAAAGCATCGTAGCCTTTGAAGAGCTTTGCTCGCTCTTCCCGGCTATCATACTTTTTGGTCAAAGCAAAAGCAGCACGGTAACGTCGCTGATTACGGTCCATCACGGCCGCTGAAAGCCGGGCGGCAGCGGCCTCATCAATTCCGGCCATACGGAGGAGAACAGAGGCGGTAGCGACGAGTTCAGCGCTGCGCTTGTTTTGGTGGCGATCAAGGAGTGAAGGGATAACCTTATCACGGAACGTATCCCTCGGATTATCGCTGCATTTGTCCTCGAAGATCGTGGTCATGATCACCTTCAACTTGTCGTCCGCCAACTCGATCATAAGGCCGTCAAGTCCTTGCGAGGTGGCGCTGACATGCGGGTCCTTCAGGAGTACGAGCGGACCATGAGCCTGGCGCGCAGCGATCCAAGAAATGGCTTCGAAAATGAAACCGTCGCGCTGTACCCGCGGGTAGCCCGTCCGAGGCTTCGTGCCATCCTCCTGAACCGTCAGTCTGACACTCGCCTCGCGGCGAAGATCATCATTGTTAAATGCTGGAGTGGCGGGAAGAAGCTCCTTCAGGATATAGATGGCATGAGCTGCCTGTCCCATGGCGATAATCGCAATCAGCCTCGCAAGCAGAGCTTCGTTCTGCGCAGACCAACGGTCGCCGGTGCAATGGTCGTCGATGGGTACGGTTTCAGTGAGCAAAGAATGCGATGCTTTGGTGTGAGGCTTGGAAGCTACTGATTCAATCACTTGGCCGCTCCTTCGTCCCGGCAACAGTTCCATGCACCTAACAGATTGTCAATGCTGAAAAAATCCGGGTGGTTGTTCTTCTGTCCAGATAATTGGGCCAATTTCGGTTAGGCGCGGTATTTAAGCCCCACCCCTTTGAGGAAACCGCGCAGGATCTGATCCTTGCATTCGCGGTAATGTTGGTGGTCCGGTCTGCGGAAAAAGGCGCTGAGTTCGTGTTTGCTCAGGCGTGCATCCGCCAGGGCCAGAATCGCCAGCATGCCTTCGTCCTTCAGGTTCAGGGCGATCTTCAGTTTCCGCAGGATGATGTTGTTGGTCAAGCGCTGTTCCGGCGGGGATTGCCCCCCTTCCTTCTTGCCCCGTTTCTCGTTGATCACGCCGTTGAGGAAAATGGCCAACTGGGTGTCGCTGCATGGCAGGTATCCGGGCTCATCCTCTTTTTTCAGCCAGCCGCTGAGCTGTTCCGGGGTTGCTTGGTGCTCGGCCAGGGCGAAGATGGCGAGCATTTTCGCTTCGTTCCAGGCAAAGGCATAGCGGAGAGTGCGCAGGATATCGTTGTTGTTCATTGGCTGCCTTGGGCTGAATTGTATACGGTGGTGTTCGTTTCTATCTTATAGCCCATGGTTTTGCGCAATGGGCAAGATTTTTTGTCACGATCCTGCCTGCGGTTTATTCTTCCCCTCCCTTGACGGGAGGGGATTGAGGGGTGGGTGAAGCTGCCATCTGCCGTGGCATAGCTGTTTCCCCCTCTCCCTAACCCTCCACCCGCCAGGGGGGAGGGAATTTTCCGGCCTGTGGCAAGGGCAAGAGTCGGGAATGAAACAGCAGCCCGGCTGCCCAACCGTGTATTGACAAAAACAGCAGACCGGGTCATTCTAACCCCATGAAAAAGATCAGCGAAACTACCCCTGTCCCTTACCACGCCGGCTTTCTCCAGTTTGACGTCCAGTTGGGCGAGCCGGAGGCGAATCTCGCCTCGGTGCGGGCGGGTTTGGCCCGTCTGGCCCCCAAGGGACCGGGGATCATCGTCCTGCCCGAGTTGTGGAGCTGCGGTTTTGCCTATGAGCGACTCCAGCATTTTGCCCTGCAGACCGTTGAGATGCTGGACGAGATGCAGCGGCTGGCCGGGCAGTACGGTATTCATCTGGCCGGCTCCCTGCCCGAGGAGGTGCTCACCGAGGTGGGCAGCGCCATCTATAATACTCTGTACATCGTCGGCCCGGACGGGGTTGTCGGTTCGATTCGCAAGCAGCATCTCTTCGCGCCCATGGCCGAGGATCGGCATTTCACCCCAGGGGATAATCCCCAGCCAATGGCAACTGGGCTTGGTTTGGTGGGTGGGTTGGTCTGCTACGACCTCCGGTTTCCGGAGCTGGCAAAATCCCAGGCTGGAAAGGGCGCGGGACTGCTGGTGGTAAGCGCCCAGTGGCCCACAGCCCGGCGGGAGCAGTGGCGGACCCTGGCCATGGCGCGGGCCATCGAGAACCAGATATGTGTCGTGGCTTGCAACCGCTGCGGGATAACGGGAAAAACAGAGTTCGGCGGCCATTCCCTGGTCATCGGTCCGGACGGCACGGTGCTGGCCGAGGCTGGCGCGGAACCGGCCGAGGCCTGGATCAAGATCGACCCGGTCGCGATGCAGGAGTTGCGGCAGCGCTTCAACACCGTGGGGCCTGCGGTGTACCGGTTTAATGACGGGGACAAGGTTGTCGAACTCGGGGAGCTGGCCGAACTGACCGCCCGCTACCGGGCGGTGGGCCGCAAGGTGGTCTTCACCAACGGCTGTTTCGATATCCTGCACCAGGGGCATGTCACCTATCTGGAGCAGGCCCGCAGGGAGGGCGATTGCCTGGTGGTCGGGGTCAACAGCGACGCCTCGGTGCGGGCTCTGGGCAAGGGGGATGACAGGCCGGTGAACCACGAACAGAGCCGGGCCAGGATTTTGGCCGCCCTGGGCTGCGTGGACCATGTGGTGATCTTTGGAGAGGAAACGCCGCAGAAGCTGATCACTACCCTGATGCCCGAGGTGCTGGTCAAGGGCGGCGACTGGCCGGTGGAAAAAATTGTCGGCGCGCCAGAGGTGCTGGCCGCTGGCGGCAGGGTGCTCTCCATTCCGTTGGTGGAAAACTACTCCACCACCTCCCTCATTAAAAAAATCCGCACAAGTTAAACGTTTCCCCCGCCCGCGAGGGGAGGGGAGATTTAACCCTGCGGGCAGCAGAGCACCTCAAGCCCATCCGGCAGCTCTTCCGGCCCCACCCCGATCTCCCGGGCAAATTCGTCCAGCTCCTCCTTGGTGCAGTTGAGGCAGGTTTGCCGCAGCCCAGCCCGCACCTCGTCCGCTTCCTGGCGCAAAAAGGAGCGCAGGGCCTCGGCAATCTCCGGGCGCACATCCTCAACGGTCATGGCCTGCCGGGTGCAGAATTTCCCCAGCCGCTCCCAGTTGAAGATGCAGCGTTTCAACCCCCGGTAGATGCGGACGTCCCGGTTTTTTGGGTCGAGATCCCGCAGGAGGATTTCCCGGTAACGGGCCACCACCTGCTGGCGGAGGAGATCCAGCTCCTCTTGGCCCAGGGTGAGCCGCGGCCCGTCCGGGTCTTCGCAGAGATAATAGAGGGAGGAGTGGAAGGCGATTTCCGGGATCTCCCCGGAATGGCGAACAATGAGCAGCTCTTCCGCCAGCAAACTTTCTGTCTCGGTCATGGCCTCAGCCCTTGGGTGACTGGATGGATGGCGGAAAAAAAATCACCCGGCAGGGCGCGGTGATTTTTCGCAAGATATAGCTGTCTGTATCGATTGTCATACCACATGTTGTTGCCGGAGAGCTTCACGGCCTTATGCCGTTGCGATCCGGAGGGGAGTAAAGGTCCTATCCTCTCAATTTGCAAAGCATTTTTTGTTAAAGACAATCTCTTATCCAACCGATGATTAAGGACAAACCGGGAACTCTTTTCCGCCCAAGGCCTCTGACGGCCTCAAGGCGGTGAACCGGCGTCACATAATAAAGGAGAACGGCGACATATGCAATTCCCAAGGAAACGATGGTCTGGCTGGCCGACCCCTTCTACCCTCCCGAAAATAGCGCTCCTGGCCCTGCTGGTTTTTCCGGCGCAGGCCCTGGCCTTTTGGCCCTTCAGCCAGGAGACCTCCCCGAAACCAAAGGCGGAAGCCGTTGTTCCGGTTGTGGCCCCGGTGGCGATCACGGTGAGCGAAGCCGCTGCCTTGCGCACGGAGATACAGGGGTTGGCCAAGGAGCTGTTCCGCAACCTGGCGGATGCTGACCCGGAAAACGGCGATCTGAACAAGGGCATCCTGGTCTGCACCTTTGTCGAACTCAAAAAACTTAACCGCACCTCGTCCTTGGGCCGGTACGTGGCGGAGCAGCTGATGAACGAGATGCAGCAACAGCATTACGAGGTGGTCGAGATCCGGAAAAGCCAGGCGGTGATGATTCAGGAAAAGCGCGGCGAGTTCGGCCTTTCGCGCAATCCCGCCGAGGTCAGTCAGGCCGTGGCTGCCGGGGCCATGCTCACCGGCACCTACACCTCGAGCAAGGACAGCATCGTCATCAACGCCAGGATCGTCGACAACCGGAGCGCCAAGCTTCTTTCCTCGGCCACGGCGATCATCCCGAGAAATCAACTGGCTGAGCAGCTGCTGGCGGATACCGCCTCGGTGCGGGAAGCAAAACCGGAGCCGCTCTATTTGAAAAAATTGGAATTGTGATAGGATATTCGCAGGGATGCAAAAAAAGCTTTTCATGGAAAGAGCGCATAACGGTTCAGGGAGGACAGGATGAAAAAGGGAAAGCGGGAAGCGATACTCTGTTGCCTGGGGCTGGCGCTGTTTGCCGGCGCAGGGTGTGTGACGGTGCAGCAGGATGCCAAGCCGGAAGGCAAGCCGGAGGTCAAGGCGGCCGAGGGCGCCGGGTCGACGACGGTGATGCCGGGCAAGGCCGCGGCGGCCACCGCGCCGAAAGAGAAGAGCGGCGCCGTTCCTCAGGCTGAGGTGCGCAGGGTGCCGACCAAGTATAATGTCTATCAGTACCTGCCGGATACCGCGAAAACCGTGGGAACGGAGAATCTCCTTTCGGAGATGTCCAAGGAGATTGCCGGCAAGGTGTTCTACGAGATGCAGGAGGAAGGGGGAGAAATGAATGCCTCCGGCAAGATTGCGGTGGTCAATGCCGTGCCCCTTTCCGATTTCAAGCGGGATACCGAGTTTGGCCGGGTCATGGGCGAGTACATGCTCACCGATATGGCGGATCGCGGCCTCAAGGTTACGGAATTGCGCCTGGGCAAGGATATCACCATTCTGCCCCAGACCGGAGAATTCATCCTCTCCCGGAACATCGGCGAGCTGGCGAACAAAATGCCCGAACTCGAGTACGTGGTGGTGACCACCTTTGCCAATACCCGCAGGACGCTGGTCATCCAAGGGAGGATGGTGCGTCTTGTGGATGGGGCGGTGAAGACCTCCTGGCGCTACTCGATGCCGCTCACCAAGGAACTGCTTGGCCTGTTTCAGCAGCCTGAAGCGCCCTATAAAATTGCCGTGAAGGGCATTGGCCGCTAAGAGGAGCCGCGCGCATGAAGATATCCGGAGCCGTGAAAAAAATTGTTTTTCCGACGCAGGTGGTGCTGTTTGTTTTGCTCTGCGTTTTTTGGGCAACCGGGGCCTGGGCCACGGAAAAAGAGGAGGGTGACCGGAGGGCGGCCACCGAAGGCATGCTCAGCCAGAGAAATTACGCCTCGCTTCCCACTCTGGTGGCCATGGTCGGCAGTGACGCCATGGAGCATCTGCACGGTTTTTTTGCCGCCGAGCCGGTGACCATCGAGCCCTTTATCGTGCTCAGTGAATTTTCCAACCGGCAGCGGGTTTCCCTGCTCGGCGCTACCCTGGCCGAGCAAATGGCCGCGGTGATCGGCAATGAGTCGCTGGCCGTGTGGCGGGCCGCGGCGCCAGGCGAGTATGAGCAGAAGGTTTCCGGGATTCTCCAGGAAGTGGACGGCTATCTGCGGATTCATATCATCGCGGCCAATACCCGGGGTGACCGGCGTTCCTATGTGGTCAATGTCGAGATGTCGGAACCCATTTATCGGGCGCTCCACAGCTATGTCTACATGCAGTAAGCGTTTTTGCGAGCCGCTGATACGGGTGAGGGTATGGCAGAAGAAAAATCAGGCCTGGAAATAGACGACTGGCTGGACGATCTGGCGGAAGATACATCCGAAGGCCCGGTGGGAGAGGGGACCGGCGAGCTGGATCAGTCCGACATCGACTCCCTGCTCGGCGGCGGCGCTGCGGCCAGTGGCCCTCCCGTTTCCGATGAGAGCGGCGAGCTGGATCAATCCGATATTGACGCCCTGCTGGGAGGTGGCGGCTCCGCTGCCGCCCCTGCTTCCGCACCGGGCGGGGGAGACGAAGGCTTTGCCGAGCTGGATCAGTCCGATATCGATTCCCTGCTCGGCGGCGGGGGGGAAGGGCCTGCGGTTGCGGCCGCGCCTCCGGCTGGGGATGATTTTGACCTGGACCAGTCGGATATCGATGGTCTTTTTGCCGCCGGCCCGGAAAAGGGTCCGAGCGAGCCGGCCATGGCCGATGGCTTGGGCGCTCCCAGCAAGGATGATCTTGACCATCTGTTTTCCGACATCGGCGGCGAGGAGCCGGAGCGGGCCGAAACGGTGAGTTTTGCCGAGGTGGCCCAGGATGCGGGAGGAAAAGGGGCTGTTGCCCCAGGAGAAGATAGTTTCGGTTTGCCGGATGATGGCGGGTTTGATGACGATGAGTTTGATTTTGGCGACCTGCCCGATATCCCCGATGAAACCAATACCGTCGGCACACCATCCCAGGGAGGCCTGGGCGAAGAGGATATCTTTGCCACCGCCTCTCCTGCTGCCGTGCCTGATTTTCTTGCGGAGGCCACAATGGACAACAGCCGGGAAAAATCCTCTGCTTCGAGTAGGGATGATCATCCTTTTACTCCACCGCCGAAAGCCGGCAATAAAAAAGGCATTGCCATCGGGGTGTTCTTCCTCGTGTTGTTGCTGGGAGGAGGCGGGTACTGGTACATGACAAAGAACAAGAAAGGCGAGATGCCGGCTCCGGTGGCGCCGGTCGCCCAGGAGAAGCCCGCCGATCTGCCCGTTGTGCCCCCCAATGCCCCGCCGGTGGCCAGCGAGTCCCGCTGGCGCATGACGACCCCCAACGAGGCTCTGGCCATCGAGCTTAGCGGCACCGATGAAAACAACGATCCCCTGAAGTTTGAAATTGTCACTCCTCCCAAGTTCGGCAGGATTTCGGGCGATCTGCCCAAAATCACCTATCTGCCCAACAAGGATTTCCCCGGGGAAGACAGCTTTGAATTCCGCGTCTCCGACGGGCAGCTGACCAGCGCTCCCGCCAAGGCCGTGATCATGGGCCCGGAGGAGGTCAAGCCGGTGGCGGCGGAAGCCGCCGCAGCGGAAGAGAAACCGGTAGTGACGGCCAGGAATGTCTCCCTCAAGACCCTGAGCACCGCGCCGCTCACCATTAACTGGAAAAAGATCTGGGCCGGCGCCAACGAGGAACCCTTTGACGCCAAGGTGTCGGTGGAAATCCTCGGCGGTGCGCCCCTGCGCGGCGCTTTGCACCGTGTTGACCGCGGCAGGCACCGCTACGAGCCGGACAGATATTTCGGCGGCAAGGAGGTGGTGCGGTACCGCTTCAAGGCGGGCGGGGTATACTCCAAGGCCGCGAAGCTGACCATCACGGTCAAGCCCAACGACAAGCCGCCCGTCCTGGTCCTGAGGCCGATGGCCGATACGCACAGGGTCGGGGAAAGCGTGGTGCTCGATGCAGGGCTCACCAGGGATGATTCCCCCGGCGGGGTGCGGTACAGCTGGGAGCAGGTGGCCGGTGCGCCGGTGCAGCTGGAGAAGCTCCACGGCGAAGGTTCCGCGGTCTCCTTTGTGGTGCCCTCTGCCTTCCGCGGGGAGCAAACACGGATCGTTATCCGGGTAACCGCCACGGATCCCGGCGGCCAGCGGGCAAGCAAGGAGGTCGCCATCACCCCTGTTTCCAAGCGGCAAAGCCCGCTGTGGGGAATTCCTCAATAATTTTTTCCGAACCCGGATTATAAAAAAGCCCGCTTGCCTGAAGCGGGCTTTTTTTGTGGCAGGAGTTTGTCAAGACCCGGGCCAATGGTGTATACAAATGTATCGGGGCAATACTCTGTTGCCCGGCGGTTGACCACGGGAGGGGGAGTGTGGACTGTCCAAAATGCGGCCATGCGCAAGCTGGCGAGAAGGAATGCGAACGCTGCGGGGTGATTTTTGCCCGGCTTCCGAAAAAGGAGGAGGCCCCACCCCAGCCGAGTCAGGCCGAAATGGAACCCCAGGTCGTACCAGCGAAGACGTCGTCCGGGCTGGCGGGCTGGCTGGTTGCCATGGTCGTGGGGCTGCTGGCTGGCTGGTATGTGTTTGGTCAGCACCAGCAACCAGCGCCGGATACCGGACAGCCCGCGGCGGTCTCTTCTCAGGAGGGGGAGCAGGAGGGGAGCACGACGCAGTCGTCGCAACTCCAGCAGGGAGGGAGGGTGGATCAGCCGCAAACCGCCGAGGGTCTCGCCGGAAAACTGGCTGCGGCCTTTCCGGCTGGCAGCCCCGTGGAGCAGGCTCGCAATGCCACGGTTTTTATCAAGACCCCCTGGGGAAGCGGCTCCGGCTTTTTTGTAACGGCCAACGGCTATATCGTCACCAACCGGCATGTGGTGGAGGTCGATCCCAAGGCCGTGCAGGCTGGGAAGCAGAAATTGGACGAGCTTGTCGCCCAGCTGGACAGGGAGCGCCGCAACATTGAGCGGTGGGAAGAACAGGTGAAAAGGGTAACGGATCAGCAGGTACGCAAGGATGTTGAAGAGGAATTACGGCAGCGGCGTGAGAATCTGGCCAAGTATACAGCCCTGCACAAGGAAGCGGTCGAGCAGAACCAGAAGATGAGCCGAGGGGCCAGCCCTTCTGACACCAAGGTGTTTCTCATCGACGGTTCTGAATTGTCCGTGCAGACGATAAAAATGAGCGACAACACCGATCTGGCCCTGCTTTCGGTGGATTGCTACAACGCGCCCTTCATCCAGCCGATGAAGGACAACCGCCATCTCGGCCAGGGCCAGAAGGTGTTCTCCATCGGCAGCCCCATGGGGTTGCGGTATACCGTGACCTCGGGGATCATCTCCGGCTACCGCGAGCACAAGGGGAGAAAGTTTATCCAGACCGACGCGGCGATCAACCCTGGAAACAGTGGCGGTCCGCTGATTGACGAGCAGGGCGGCCTCATCGGCATCAACACCATGGTGCTCCGCGATGCCCAGGGAATCGGCTTTGCCGTGCCCTTTCAGGAGGTAAAGACCGAATTCGGCCAATACCTGGGTGGCATGTGAGCGAGCAGGCTGACGGACGCACCCGTTTTCTTTTGGGCGGCAAGGAAGTGCGCGGGGTGCTGGTGCGGGGCACCGGCTTGGTCAGCGAGATGCGGGCCAGGCACGGGCTGGGGTTGCTGGAGACCCTGGTGCTGGGGCATGGTTGCCTGGCCGCGACCCTGCTGGCCACGACCCTGAAGGGAGACAAGGACCGGCTTGCCCTGCGGATCGAGTGTTCCGGCCCGATCAAGGGGCTGGTGGCGGAAGCCAACGGTGCGGGTGAGGTGCGCGGCTATCTGCGGCAGAATCCGATTCCCCTGGAAAAGCCGTTGGAGTCGTTTGATCTGGCGCCGTTTTTCGGGGCGGGATTTCTCTCGGTGAGCACGTACCTGGAAGGCGGTAGCCAGCCGTTCACCGGCACCACCATGCTGGAGTACGGGAACCTGGCTCTGGATCTCAGCCATTATTTCCAGACCTCGGAGCAGACCCCCACGGCCATAGCGCTGAGTATTCAGTTTAACAGCGAGGGGATGCCGGTGGGGGCGGGGGGCTTGTTGCTGCAGGCCATGCCCGGAGCCAGGCCCGAACTCATGGCCGAGCTGGAGGAACGGATTGCGGGGCTGCCATCCCTGGGGAGGTATTTTGCCGAAGGCGGCGATGCGGATGGTTTGCTTGAAAAAGAGTTTGCTGCTTTTCAGCCGGAGCTGCTCACCACCACACCGGTTCTCTTTGCCTGCCCCTGCTCACGGGAAGAGCTAGGCCGTCGGCTTCTCACCCTTTCGGAAAAGGATCTGGACGATCTACGCAGCGGGCCCTTTCCCGTGGAGGCGTGTTGCCATTACTGCAACACCACTTACCTCTTTGAGCGGCAGGACTTGGAACGGTAGGAGCGGGAACGGACAGGGCTGGGCGATCCTTCGACAGGCTCAGGATGAACGGAAGTTTTTACATTCAGTAGTATTTCCGTTCGCCCTGAGCCTGTCGAAGGGCTTAGGGCAAATCAGCAACCACCCTTGAGCTCAGCAATCACCTTGGCGTAATCGCTCTGGCCGAAAACGGCCGACCCGGCCACGAAGATATTGGCCCCGGCCGCGGCAATGGGGCCGATGGTTTGCGGGCTCACTCCGCCGTCCACCTCGATGCCCACCTGCAACCCCCGATCGTCGATCATCTTCTTGAGCTGTTTGATCTTGGTAAGCGAGCTTTCGATGAACGACTGCCCGCCAAAGCCGGGGTTGACGGTCATCAGCATAACCAGATCCAGATCGGGCAGGATCTCTGTAAGGCTTGTCAACGGGGTGGCCGGGTTGAGCACCGCCCCAGCCTTCTTGCCCAGCTCCTTGATGCGGTGGATGGTCCGGTGCAGGTGATAGCCGGTTTCCACATGCACCGTGATCCAGTCCGCCCCGGCCTTGGCAAAATCCTCAAGATAGCGGTCGGCGTTTTCAATCATCAGATGGACATCGAGCGGCAGGTCGGTGATCCTGCGCACCGCTTTGACCACCAGGGGGCCGATGGTGATGTTGGGCACGAAATGGCCGTCCATCACGTCGATGTGGATTACATCCGCGCCAGCCTTGGCCACGGAGGTTATTTCTTCCCCCAGCCGGGCGAAATCCGCGGAGAGGATGGAGGGGGCGATCATGGTTTTGAGCATCTTATTCACCGGTCTTTGTTGGAGAATCCGCATCTGCATCCGCGGGTTGGGGGGGTGTCTCGGGGTTTTGGACCGGAGGAGCGGCCTCGGTCTCGACCTTGGGTTCGGGCTCGATCGAGGCCGAGGGCTCGGCCTGAGGCGCGGCTTCAGGCTCCGGGGCTTCACGGAGGGGGTCGGCGCCCACCGTGACCTGCACATAGTTGGAGGGCAGGATGTATTTGCGGGCCATGGCCTGCACGGTTGCGGCATCGACCTGCTCAATGGCATGCACGTACCGGTTGCCGAAATCCTGCCCCAGGCCGTAGGTTTCGTTCAAGGCCATTTCCATGGCCTGATTGCCACGGGTCTGCAACCCCAGCTCGTAATTGCTGATCAGGACATTCTTGGCCTTGGCCAACTCCTCTTCGCTGATCGGCTCTTCCATCACCCGGTAGAGCTGCTGCCAGACCGCCTTGATCGCCTCATCCTTCTTGTCCGGGCTGGTGCCGATATAGATGCCGAAGGAGCCGGTGTCCAACCCGAGCAGCGAGAAGGAGGAGAGGCTGTAGGCCAGGCTCTGCTTATCGCGCAGCTCGGTGAACAACCGGCCGCTCTGGCCGGAAAGGGCGGTGTCCAGCACCTCAAGGCCGTAACGGTCTTCACTGTTCAGGGTGGTGCCGACAAAGCCGATGATGATATGCACCTGCTGCTTGTCCCGGGGGATGTTGAGCACATCGGGGCCGGAAGGCACATCCGGGGGCAGAGCGCTTTCGCCGCCCCGCGCTTTTTTCGGGGTGGCTGGCTGCCAGGCGGAAAAAAGCTCTTCCACCGTATCCCTGACCTTTTCCGCCTCAACATCGCCTGCCACGGCAAGAACCAACGCCTCGGGCCGGGCGTGCTCTTCGTACAGACGTTTGAGGCCGGTCACGGTGAAGTTACGGATGACGGTCTCGTCGCCTTGGGTGTTGAGGCCATAGGGATGCCCCATGAACAGCCGTTTGTTGAATTCCTTGAATGCCAGACTGGGCAGGGAATCTTCCTGATTCTTGAGCTGGGAGAGCAGCTCCGGCCGGATCTTCTCGGCCTCTGCCGGATCAAAGGCCGGGGTGAGGAGGACGTCCCGGACCAGGGCCAAACCCTTGTTGGTGAAGCGGGACAAAAAGTCTCCCTTGATCCCGAAGGTGTTCTTGCCGTTGAAGCCACCGAGAGACCCGGCCATGTTGGCCACCTTTTTTGCCAACTCTTCCGCGCGCAGCTGTTGGGTGCCCTTGGGCAGGAGTTCGCTGATAAAGGCAAAGCCGCCGTTGGTGCTTGCGGTTTCGCTGCGCAGCCCGCCGGGCAGGATTGCCCGGACGGAAACGGTGGGAACATCATGGTTTTCCCGGACCAGAAGCCGGATGCCGTTTTTCAGCTCAAAGCGATGGACCCCGGTCAGGTAGGCATCGTCCACCTTTGAGGCGGGTTGGTCCAGCTTGGCCGCGGCCTCGGCCTTGGCGATGATCTGCGCCAGTTGCGCCTGGGTCAGGGAGGTTGGGGTGCCGAAGGGGGCAATGGTACCCACGGTGAGATGCTCTCCCTTGAAATAAAAGGCGGCAACCCGCTGGATATCCTCCTTGCTCACCGCCCGGACCCGTTCCAGGTATTTGTCCTCCCGGGGATCTCCGGTCAGGAACTCGAAAGAGCCCAGAACCCTGGCTTGGCCTTCGGCCCGCTCCAGATTGAAGATGAAATCGCTCTCCAGGTTGCGTTTGGCCCGGTCAAGCTCCTCATCGCTTACCTTGGCGTGTTTCATCCTGAATATCTCGGTGAGCGTCTCTTCAAGGGCGGGGGCGACCTTGTCCGCATCCAGGGTGGCGGTGAACTCCAGCAGCCCCGGATCACGGGGGGTAAAGGCCGAGCCGTCGATGCGGTAAACCAGCCCCTTGTCGTTGCGCAGCTTGGTGTAGAGGCGGGAGGTCTCGCCGCTGGCGAGGATACTGGTCATCACATCAAGAACGGCTGTATCCTGCCCCTTGAAGGCAGAGCCGGGAAAGGCCAGGGCCAGCTGGGTCTGGTTGACGTCCTCGGTCAGGGCGAAGAGGCGGGTTGCCTTCTGCGCCGGTTCCTTGGGGATGGCGGGCGGCTGGGCGTCGCTTTTGGCTAATCCTCCCATCAGGTTGTTCACCGTATCCACCACCTGCTGCACCCGGACATCACCCACCACCACCACGGTGAAATTGGAGGGGTGATAATGGTTTTTCATGTAGCGGAGGATGTCGTCGCGGCTGATACCGCTGACGCTCTCCGCCGTGCCGCTGATGGGCAGCCGGTAGGGATGCACCGTATAGGCCTGGGCCATGAGTTCCTCAAACAAGGCGACATTGGCCCGGTCCTTGCGCATGCGGATCTCTTCCAGCACCACCTTTTTTTCCCGTTCCAGTTCCTGCGCATCGAAATTCGAGTGCAGCACCGCGTCGGTGAGCACCTCCATGGCATCCCCCCAGTTCCGGGAAGAGAGGGTGGCGTGGTAGACCGTGTACTCGTAGGAGGTGTAGGCGTTGATCTGGCCGCCCACCGCCTCGATGGCTCCGGCAACCTCGCCGGGCGCCCGGGTGGGCGTGCCCTTGAAGATCATGTGCTCGATGAGATGGGTGATGCCCGCCTCACGCTTCTCCTCGTAGATGCTCCCTGCCTTGACCCAGATCTGGACCGTGGCCACCTTGGTGCCGGGGGTCTCCTTGACCAGAACGGTCAGGCCGTTATCGAGCTTGTTTTTATGCAGGTGCGGGGCGATTTCAACGGCTTCGACATAGGTGGGGGTCATGGTTATACACAGGAGAAAAAGGAAGAGAAAGAGGCGCTGTAACCGGAGATAAACCCCGGATTCAGGCCTCGCGTCTGACTCGTTTATGGTGTGGGTCATTGTTTTTGGCCGAGGGGCTGTAACAACCGGCAAGAGCGCAATTGTGTGGAAAACGCTCCAGCCGTTGTTTTTTGTCTCCTGGTGCTCTTGCAAAAGGCTTGTTTGCGGTTCGACAGGCTCACCACGAACGGAAGATGCCATTAGTTAAGATGACTACCGTTCACCCTGAGCTTGTAGAAGGGGCTTTTCGTGGTTTTGCAAGAGGATCTCCCGAGCAGTGTAAACATCTACGGATTTTGCGTCAAGGGATCAGGCTCACCCGCCGCTTTTTCGCCTCACAAGCAGGATGAGCAAGCCGGTGCCGATCATCAGGCTGCTCAACAGCTGGCCCATGGTAAATATATTGAACAAAAAACCGAGCTGGGCGTCGGGTTGGCGGAACAGCTCGACCATGGAGCGAAAGATCCCGTAGAACAGGAGAAACAGGGCGAGGAGCGACCCGGTGGGCCAGCGTCGTTGCCAGTATCGGTTTTTCAGCAGCCAGAGCAGGGAGAAGAGCACCACCCCTTCGAGGAACGCCTCGTAAAGTTGGGACGGGTGGCGCGGCAGCGGGCCGCCCGCGGGAAAGACCATGCCCCAGGGGACATCGCTTATCCTGCCATAGAGTTCGCCGTTGATGAAGTTGCCGATTCGGCCCAGCCCCAGGCCGATGGGGGTGGTGATGATGTAGACATCCGCGCTCTGCCAGAAAGGGAGGCCGGTGATCCGGCAGAATAGCAGGCCGCCCACCAGCATGCCGGCCAAGGCGCCATGAAAGGACATGCCGCCCTGCCAGGTGGCCAGGATATCCTGGGGATTTTCCATATAATAGCCGGGGTTGTAGAACAGGACATAGCCCAACCGGGCGCCCAGCACCAGGCTGACGATCAACACCAGATTGAGGTTTTCAAAATGTTTGGCCAGCACGGTGAGGCTGTATCGCTTGATCTGGTGCTGGACCAGCAGATAGGAGGCGATAAAGCCCAGGACGTACATAAGGCCGTACCAACGGACCTGGAGAGGGCCGAGGTGGAGGAGGACGGGGTCGATCTCAGGGTAGGGGAGCATAGGGCGTTGGAAGGTAAAAGGCTCAAGGTTAAAGGTTAAAATCGAGCAAGTGACGGAGACGCAAAAAAAAGGTAGTATG
>Ga0074199_1001669_pt1 | contig 17672 bp, 14 predicted proteins | sample EPASupsiteSAE347_FD_64528 | JGI IMG/M metagenome (GOLD analysis project Ga0074199, IMG submission 64528) | Bioremediated contaminated groundwater from EPA Superfund site, New Mexico - Sample SAE3-47 | ecosystem: Environmental > Aquatic > Deep subsurface > Groundwater > Contaminated ...
TAGCAGAGCGGAGGGCTGCAGCGGCGCAGCGTGAGGGGCGACCGTAGAGGCCAAGTCGCTCAGGTCATTGGCACGGATGCTGTAGCTGGGAAAGAGGGTCTCTGCGGCGAGAACGATCAAGAACCACTGCAACACGCCAGTGAAGATGAGAGCGCCAGCGAGATTGAACGATTGGGATTTCGAGAAATTATCTGGGAACATTGTCATCACTATCGATATCGATATCTTTGTAGGAATTATGAGCAGGATGCTTGTTATCATATTTAAATGGCATTGACGGCCTGTCAGAGGCCGGGCCTGTGCAGGCTCACTTTCCGGGATGAAGGTGGGTTAATAAATTCGGAAGCGATTTCCCTTCCCGCCATTGATCCAGGTGATGGGATCCATTTTGATTGAAGGCACTTCGACCTTAACGCCCACATCCATAGGTCCGTATTTGGACTTAATAGCATGTTTTTCCAGCATTATAAACCAAATGCTTTTATCGCACAACATTGCATCTTTGGGTGGAGGATTAGGGATGAGAGCCGTATTTCCGATGGCCCTATTGCTCATAGTATGCCTTTCAATGGCAAGCTGCAGTGCCCAAGGACCAAATCAACCGCAAAGCGTAGGAGGAGAATTCGGCGGCAATTGGATAGGCAATTTTAATGCCCAGAATGGTCAGCCCTCCAAGACGAATCAGGGAAACGATCTCTGGACATGGGGTGGTTCGCCGAAAGGAAGCATAATTGTAAATGGCAATTTGGTAGCTGATCCCTATTACGTTTGGAAATCTCTTAATTATACCAATGGTTGGCTGGGGAAGGTTTATGTCGATCAGGCTACGGGAAATCCCGTCTATGGTTTTATCGATCCCTATACGGGAATGCAGGTAAATTATTATATGGATCCCAAAACAGGAAAGCCGGTCTATACCAATGCGTATCCATATTATGGGACGGCATACTCTGGCGGTATTCCCTACTACGGATTTCCATATTACAGCAATACTCCCTTAGTCTATTCGCAGAATTATCTATCCGATCCGTATATGCTGCCCTCCATATTCCAGTAACAAAATCTTGCCTGCCAGTGCCGTCGAACACGGCATCTTCTTTCTTTTTCTGCCCTTCACCTTCCGAACTTCCTCTCGGGCCGGGCCAGCTTGAGGCAGAATTGGTGCTGCAGAATCTTCCTCTACACCACCAGCTGCGGTATATGCGTCATGCAGCTCCTGCGAGCGTCCTCCAATCTATGTGTTAGCAGAGACTTGACAAATGATCGGGACCTCAAGAATGCTTCCTCATCATATCTGCCCGCCCCAGCCCGCAAACCAGGTCCTTCCTTCTTCAGCGCCTAGAGCGCTCCGAATCACTCGCTTGATGCGCCGCTATCCGGAGCTGGAAGACCTCGGCCAGTATCCGGGCCGTCTGCAGTTCGCTCAGCCAAGTAAGCCAAGCACACTGCATCCGGGGGCCGAGCTGAGGATCGCCAGGTTCATGCGATGCAGAACGCCAACTGGCAGCTCTTAGCCGCCCGGTCCGCTCTCTCTAAGACCCTGCCCAGGGCAACTCTGCCCACGCAAAAGCTGCCGACCATTCCTGCTCCTCGCGCCAGCTCCTCTACGCCAGGCGGCTTTGAATCATGTCCTCGATGTCCTCGGATCTCGCCCCGAGGATCTCCGCCAGGATGCAGAAACTCCATGCCTTATTGAGCCGCAGAGGTCCACTCTGCCGAAGGGCAAGTTTTGGATGGGAGATTGGATTCTTTATATCCTGGCCGAGGAGAACATGATGAGAAATCTATCCCAGCTCGAAGCTCGTCACGCCGAAGATTTCCTCCAACGGCAGGCCGGGATCTCCTTTGGTGTACATGCGCACAGTCTCAAATACGGGATGCATCTGGTGGCGTTTCGCCAATTCCAAGGCGGCGGTGTTAGGTTCCGGCGTATCTAAGAAGACCAACGTCCCCCGAGACGCGTGTCCACAAAGGGCACAGAACAAAGCATCGGCTATCTCACTATCATCGGCAAAAAGCGGGCCGATTTTGTAGCCTTGATAACATTTTCGGAGGACGCCATAGCCCGCCAGCTCTCCTCCATCCAAGGCCCCCAAGGCGACCGCTCCTGGCTGCCTGATCCATGAACTAGTGAATGCATGCCTGGGCACAGGAAAATGCCGATCATCATACGCCAGAATATCCTCCATTGGCACCTCTGAGAGGTATTTTATGCCCTCACCTTTGTTTTCACGCCCCGTTCCAACACCCTGTTGGCGCAAGCTCCTATAACATGGTCGGAATCCAATGCGTTCATAACGCTTCTGCTGCTCCAAGACTGCATCGAGCCCTATATTTCTGCCATTCAGGTGCTCTATCGCCGCATTCCAGATCTCGGTTCCAAATCCCCGACCTCTATACGGAGGTCGGACTATGTAGAATCCCAGAAAACCAAATGATTTATTATAGGCCACCGCAGTGATGCTTGATACCGGCTCGCCATCAAATATCCCCACGAAGAAGCCCTGTGGATCGGTCAGGTAAAATGTCTCAGCATCGTGAATACCTGGATTCCATCCTTCAGAATTGGCCCAGGATATGGCGAGATCAACCTCATGTCGTGCCATCGCCCTGACCATGTAACTATCTATTGACATCTGCGGTCACCTCTAAAAGTTTCGACCATTTCAGGTGCCCAATAGATTTATTCCTGTTGGGATCACCGCAAGAATCCAGATCCGCGCCTCGTTCATATCTCCATATGTAGGTCCCTATCTAAAAATCTTAAAAAATTGGGGGGGGGTACTTCCAGGAAGGGCCGGCCATTCGCGCTCTTCACGCCGGCTCGCTTCGCCAGGCGTCTTTGAATCATGCCTTACCTAAATTCATCCTCCAATTGTCTCCACTTTCGACCCCCTACTAGATCATTAAATTCCGACCAGCTAACGCCAATTTTTCCAATTCCCGCAAGATCACCATCCTTCAACATCTTCAGAGCATCCGACATTGCTTTTGCAGCCGGATAGACACAGATCATAGGAATCGAGAGATACTTCACTCCAATGTCCTGCAGTTCTGAAATTGCAAACAAAGGAGTTTTACCTCCTGGGATCAAGTTAAATGCCAATGGTATTGGAATTCCATCGACAAATTGTCTAACTTCTCCAAGAGATTGTGGGCATTCTACATAAATATAATCAGCACCAGCTTTGGCATAATCAATGCAGCGCTCAATTGTCTTTTCGAAACCTTCAATCGCTCTAGCATCGGTTCTAGCACCAATGACCATATCTGAGCTTTCTTCGTCTCTGCTCCTCACAGCTGCTTGAATCTTATGAACCATTTCTTCCTTCGAGACAATTGATTTGCCGCTCATGTGGCCACATCGCTTGGGCCAAGTTTGATCCTCGATTCTCACTCCAGCTGCATCGATCTTTATGTAATTTTTAACGGTCCAGTAAACATTTAGAGCGTTTCCATAACCGGTATCGGCGTCAACATCGACTGGTATCGAAATGCTATTTATTATATTTCTTGCCCTATCAAACAATTCTCCGAAGCTTATTAATCCAAGGTCCGGTTGTCCGATTGAAGAAGCAGAAATAGCGTAGCCTGATGTCCCTAGTAAGTTAAATCCTGCACGCTCGATTAAAATGGCTGAAAGGGCATCGTATGCACAAGGTCTTAAGGTCAAACCCGGCTTCTCAAGCAATTGTCTAAAGAGTTTTGATTTGCGCATGTGCTAAACCTCCTTAATAAGTTGTGATGCTTCCTAAAGGGTCGTGAATCAGTTATAGGCTGTAATTTTGGTCTGCGGCTGCATCTCGCATCATTGGATGCTGATTTCGATGATGGGTCCCGATTAGAACTTGTTCACAAGATAGATCTCTGTATGCGAGTTTTAAAAACTTCAACCTATTTTTGGATCACGACCCTGCGGCTGCATCTCGCATCATTGGATGCTGATTTCGATGATGGGTCCCGATTAGAACTTGTTCACAAGATAGATCTCTGTATGCGAGTTTTAAAAACTTCAACCTATTTTTGGATCACGACCCAAGATTCGGCCAGGTCTGCTTTGCCGCGTCCAAGCGCCGGTATTTCCTTTTTAGACGTTCTGATCTTCGATAATGCCTACAGCTCTTGTCCAGCCAGCCGAAGCTCCCCTTATCTTCACAGGGAAACAAGCAATCATGAACCCTTGCGAGGGGAGCTGCTCCAGATTATGCAGCTTCTCCAGGTGACAATAGCCGATGGTCCGTCCAGCTCTGTGGCCTTCCCAGATTAGTCCGGCATCCCCTGTTTGGATGAACTTCTTCTTGGTATATATAAACGGAGCATCCCAGTACCAGCTATCGATACCAGTCAGGCGTACACCTCGTTCCAGAAGATAGAGCGTTGCATCCCGTCCCATGCCCGCGCCGCTGGATGAATAGTCGGGCTGGCCATATCTAAATCCCGCTCTGGTATTGACAACAACAATCTCCAAGGGCTTGAGTTCGTGGCCTATTCTCTCCAATTCTTCCCTAACATCATCTGCAGTGGCCACATATCCATCGGGCAGATGCCTGAAGTCGAGTTTAACCGCTGGCTGGAAGCACCATTCCAGGGGCACTTCATCTATGGTAATGGCCCGTTGGTTGCCGTCCATCTTGGTTGAATAATGCCAGGGGGCGTCCAGGTGAGTGCCATCATGAGTGGTCAGCTTGACGTGTTCCATTGCCCAACCCTCTTCATCGGGGAGCTGTGATTTCTTAAGCCCCGTGAAAATCGATATAACCGTATCAGCAGTATCCTTATGTGATTGATATTCAATCTTGGGGCCATACCCTTTCGGGTTTGATGGGCATTCGTTTTCCAGCGGTACCGATAGATCAATTATCCTGTGACTCATGGCATTTTCCTCAAGTATTCTCATCCACTGTTATGTATTTTTTCTTCAAATATCTTTTTGTTTGTTTTGCGTCTTACCACTGAAAATGCAAAATTCTTTGTGCTTCCTGTAATCCATATTTCCTTGTCGGTCAACATCGCTTTCAAAACCTAATGCGTATCTGAGAAAACATCTATTAGAGAGGCCCCTCCAGGAATATCTTCTCAAGCCACAGGCATGAAGATTTGACCGTGTGGAGGATTGGAGTCAGGTCAAGCGGGCCTGGAAGGGCTCCAAGACCTATATCTACAGGATTATATGCTGGCGCTTGCAAGGTATATTTCCAATAGGCTTAGACATCATATCCGTTTCTGAATCTACTTTGGCCATGAAGCCAGGGCTCGTGATATCTGCGGCAACATCTTTGACTCGGCCTCGATCATGTAGCAGCCTGGTCTGACACTTCCACTTCGTTTGCCAGAAGTTAGCCAGACTAATTTGCAGGGAGATCCAGAATCAACCCCTCGACAGCGCCTGGAATCGCCCAGAGGGAAGCCCCTGTCCTTAATGAAAATTCCCGATGGGTCAAGAGCCCGGATCTCTTCGACCAGCGACTTGATCAGCTGCTCTTCGCCCTCTATGATCGCCCCAAAGCAGGTTTCTTTGACTTTTACTCTCTTGTTGGATTCATAGATCATCGTGGATATGTCAGATGGAAGGATATCAGTACATTCGGGAGATGTTACTACATACTTTGTGACTCTCATATTCTCACCTTTTCCCATGTAAAACCGAATCCGCATTGTCGACGGATTCTGTTTTTCATCCGCCCCGTGTGTGCCCAGCCTGGGGCACATGGGCGTTTCAATAAGATCTGCATATAATCTCACAAATGCGTTTTATGTCCTTTTGAGCGGTTCCATAAATATTTTCGCCGGACGCGCCATTTACATACATAGCCAAGGTCACATTTCTGCCACTGGACGTCCTCATATACCCTCCGAGACCTATGGATGTTAATAGAGTTCTGTGATTTAGACCGTCATTGAATTGCATATCTCCTCCCTTGTATCTAAGCTGACCTCGGACCAATCCTACTTGCTCCTTTGTAGAGTTGTCTGTGAGAGTCATCACGCGCATGGCATTGAGATAGGTGTCGAAGTCCTCTTGCTTGAACATGTAGCTTAGGAGCTGCACCACTGTCGCAGGAGTGACTCTGTCTGCCTGAGAGCCGCCGCATCCATCTGAAAGAGATATAGAGCTTAAATTCACACCTGCTCGGGCAAAGAAGTCCTTTTCTATTGCGAGGCCATCTTCGAAGGTATTCTTGCCCTCTTTGACCGCCATGAGGGGCAGAAGGGTGTCGGCATGCAGATTGTGGCTGACCTTTAGGATGAGGTTGGCGTTCTCCGAGAAGGAAGGTGATTTCAGGAGGGCCACACGATTGATCTTTGAATACTCTCCATCGGAAGGCAATTTCTCAGACGGATTCAGGGAGGCAGCTGAAAAGTTCACTTTTACGCCTTCAGCCTTCAGGGCCTCAATGAAAAGGCTTCGAGCAAAGGACGCTGGATCTGGAACATGAATAACTCGTACCGCAGATCCTCCCTCTGCAGGCACTTCTCCCCAAATGGTTATGTTCGCACTGCCATCGTCCGAAAAGTAGGCGGTTTGCCAGAGTTTTTGGCTCTCGTTGGCGGCAGCCGTCTTGACCATTGAGGTAACTTTATAGTCCTCGATCTTGGGCCGCCAGTTTAATGTAGCGTTCTCCCCCGGCTCTCCCGGGAGAACCTCAATATCGATGAGGTTATCGTTTATTATGATTGGGGTAACCAGGAATTGATCTAATGGTGACTGCATCGGAGGCTGGTAAGCTGTAAAGAGACGATCATCGATTATCACATCTCCATCTATTTCCTTTATACCCGCCGCAGAAACCTGCCTGGCCAGTTCCTCAAGGCCCGCCAATGGATCGGTGGGGGTGAGATTTGTTAGTCTTCCATAGTTGGCGTAGATGTGATCACCGTTTGTGTAGGCGATCTTTCCATCCTCCGTAGTCCTGCCGCCCATGGTCAGGTCGCCGCTCGCCACAAGAATCAGGTCGCCCCCCAGGCGGCCGCTGGGATCGATGTCACCTCGGGCGTAGACTGGAGTCTCGAAACGATAATCTTCCCCCAAAGTATCAAGAGCAGCGGCCACTGTGAAGAGTTTTGTGGTCGAGGCAGGTACGAACATTTTATCGGGGTTGATTGCCAGCAGGGTCTTGTTTGAATCCAAATCCTTGACCAAAAGTCCCCAGAAGGAATGGTCGTAGGCAGGTGAGCCCATTATTTCGTCTAGCTCTGCAGACAATGACTTATTCGCTGGTAAGTCAGCAGTGGCCATTGCTGGAAGGCCAGATATGATCAACAGCGTTGTTACCAGGAAAACAAGGGATAAAAATCTCCCGGAATGCCATAAGATTAGAGTTTTGCTAAACCAGATGTTCTCGTTTTCGGAATCTACAAGTCCTGATTTCATTTACTAACCACCTTTTTGCCTTGAAAAATATAAAGGGCCAGCCATTGTACCTAGCACCCAGACTCTGCAAAAGCAACAAAGACTAAACAATATGGCTCAAAGTCATGTTACCCTTTGCGATTTCAGATAGAGCTGCTTCCAGTCCAGGTATCTCCTTGGCACCAACAGGAATGGTAATGCTGGATCCCAGAAGGTCCGAAGCGCTAATGGTCTCGAATCGTCCTCCCAAATGCTGCGCCAGAAAGGCTTCTGCCACTGCATCGAAGGCGATTCTATTCAGCGGCCTTGTGAATGTATGTCCTTCATCTGGGAAGAGAGCATAGATCACAGAGAGGTTCTTCTTCTGCATAGCCTGGACAATCTGATCCGATTCGTTCTTCTTGACTCTGACATCGTTGGCACCCTGAGCTACCAATAATGGGCGCTTTATTCTATCCACGTAGTTGATAGGTGATCTCTCAGTCAAGAGCTTCTTGCCATCTTCTGTTTGAGAGTCTCCAATTCTAGTAGTGTACGAGGCTATATCTGGCATCACATACGCTGCCATGGAGCTCAGCATCGTGGTCAAATTGGAGGGACCGTAGAGATCTATCCCACAGGCGAAGATATCCGGTGTGAAAGTCAGGCCAGCCAGCGCAGCATATCCTCCATAGCTTTCGCCCATGATGGCAATATGCCCCGGATCAGCTATGCCCTGCTGAACAGACCAATTAACGACATCTAGGAGATCGTTTTGCATCTTTCGTCCCCATTCCAGGTTTCCGGCATTGGTGAAGCTCTTGCCAAAACCGGTTGAACCCCGGAAGTTAACACTCAAGACTGCATAGCCCCTGTTGGCAAGCCACTGATGATTGGAACTGTAGCCCCATACATCTCGTCCCGCAGGACCGCCATGGACCAAGAGAACCATCGGCAAGGGCTTATCAGGAATATCATCTCCATCGGTATCGCTCTTAGGAGGCAGAGTGTAATAGCTCACAAGATCGAGGCCGTCACGCGACTTTATGACTACAGGAACCATTTTGGCGAGAGTCAGGTTCTGTAGCTCATCTCTATCTGTAAAGAGGAATCTGGCCTTCTTTGCAGTTCGGTCGTAGTAGTAACATTGTGTAGGTCCATTATCCATTATGTAGGCAACTATCCAGGCCTTATCATCCAGGCTACGGCTAGCTACCCACATATCACCATCCGTTAAATTGAAGAGATAATCCATATCGTTGGTGATTGTTGGATCTAGGATCTTCCAGTGAACCCTCTCGTAATTGAATGCCACTGCCTGAACATTTTTCTCTGTAGGATGAATCATGCAACTGTATAAGTCCGATTTGGGATCTTCGGCAATGAGTGTCTCATTATTCGTGCTGAGGTTTAATGCATAGAGGGCGGCCGTGTCTCTTCCGCGGCTGTCCACCAGGTAGACTGCATCATCATTTTTGTCAAATCCCCGAGTGAGTGTCGGCTGGTTGTCCTCCATGCTAATATTGAGGAATTTATCCCAGCCATGATCCGTGAGCTTGAAGATCTCCACATCTCCATTTGAGACCGTCTTGTAACCGAGGCGGACTTTGAAGTTGCTGTCAACATCGAATCCTACGAACTCCTTGTTCTCCATGATTAGTGTAAGGTTTCCTGTCTCAATGTTAACTCTATAGAGGTCAAAGTATCGAGGATCATGCTTGTTAAGCATAATCGCGATCTCATCCGGGATCTTGTAGCTCCTCTCCACAATTTCGGATCTCATTCCATTGAAGGGAGTCAGATCTTTTGTCAATTTGTTACTCAGGTTGACGCTATATATATGGTAGTTCTCGTCTCCGTTTTTATCCTGCACATAGAGAATATGATTGTTGGTATAAGCCCAATAGTAATTGCGTATTCCGCGGTAGGTATCGTTTGTCACAGGCTTGGCCTTTTCCGGCTCTTCAACAGGCCCCACCCAGACATTGAGCACGTTGTTCACAGGGGCCAGGTAACTGATCTTGGACCCATCGGGGCTGAGCATGACTGAAGTCCTATCCGGGTTGCCGAAGAAGACCTCTCGCGGAATGAGCGAGACGTTCCCTTTTAAACTATCTGTCTTTATCTCTGTTTTGTTCTCCTGTGCCAACGCAGAGGCGCAAAGAGCTGCTAGGATTATTAAAACGAGGACAGCTTTTCTACTCCAAAATTTATCATTGATCTGCATAGCTATCGCTCCTATTTCTTTTGTCCACAACCACACCACCGTTTCGGGGCGCATGCTGGAGTGCCCGACGACAACAGCTATACGACCATTATCGTCTATCAGACATGCCACAACTAAATGCGCTCAAGGTAATTAGCATCAAATCGACAATCAGCGATATAAAGCTTACGATTCATTCACAAATATCGACTTCACCCGATAAGAAAAGGCCATTATTTCCACAACTGTTTCATCATCCCCCTCGCATGGCGATGCCATGAAGCCACTGCTCCTGAGTCGTTATACCCAAATTTAGGCTGGTCATAGCAAGAGATTATTATCATAAGGCATCCCCAGATCCAGGTCCGCATTTGGAAATAAGTAAATCATTCCCGACAGCCCCAGTCCGCTGCTGGCACCGGTGATAAATGCAGTTGGCTTTTTCATGGTTCTCTCTTTTTATCGACCACCGCATAGGCAAGCGAATGCAGGCTGCATACCGCCCTTCCAGCGTTCGTTCCGCAGAAATAGTCTCTTTTAAGGTCCTCGCTGATCACGTTATGAACCCGAGAAAAACCGCGCGACTCCAGGAACGTCTCGACTGCACCCTCATTGATTCCAAACTTTAACGGTTCACCCAATTGCACTAGCTGGTTGTGGATATTCTTTCCAGCTAGAAGCTCGCAGCTTCCATCAACTACGGATTGAATGTAATAATCGAAGAGTATGGCGCTCCCTTTTCCAGAATTTTTTGCGATGAAAGAAAAGATATCATCCACCGTTTCAGGTGAAAGGTACATGAGGAGTCCTTCCATGATAAAAAGGGTCTTTAGAGATCGGTCGTATCCCTTTTCGAGCAGCTTTTGGCCGAGGTCTTCGACTCCAAGGTTAACCGGGACAAATACGACGTGATCCTGGAGTGAGCCAAAGATTTTTTTCACCTTTTCTATCTTCACCGCTTGGGTGCCAGGATGATCCACCTCAAATGTCTTTATTCTCTCTAAACCTCCAATCCGGTAAGGACGTGAATCGTATCCTGCACCTAGAATAACGAGCTGCTCTAAACCTTCGTCTATCGACTTCATTATGAAGTCATCAAAATATCTGACCCTAGCAATAATCGAATTGTCAAGTCCGGGAAGGATGCGTTCATTCGTCTCCTGAATTTCCTTTACTTTTTCTGGGTTACGAACTGCCCATTCCAGAATGCCAGGACTCATGAAATAGATAGCATATGGATCATAACAGATTCGTTCGCCTTCGGGCTTTTGAGATTCGCTCGCTCTGAGGTTAACTACTCGCTCAGCTGTTTTGCTGCCCGGCCCTGCCAATTCTGAGAACATTTTCATCTCTCGGGACCATTTGCTCATCTCAGTAAGCTCTTCATCATCATTCTTCAAGCTCTCCATTAAACATATCTCCTTAATCGGTTTATTTTCATGACTCATCATGGGTTTCACATTGCCCTATCGTTGGCCTTCTCTGGGAATCCTAAGAGTTCGAGCGCCCGGTTTCGGATGCGGATCATATCCATGGCGAATGATTGGCCACTCTTGTCTCTATTCTCCAAATAAACCAAGGAAGACGTCAAGCATCCGCCGACACCGACGCCGCCGAGTATCATAGGAATCGTCTCGCTGGCTGGAGGCGCGAAAAACATCCGATCCAGTCGAAGGTTTCCATAGATCTGCGGGAAATCCAACCGTCCGAGGTTCGTGACGATCATGCTCGGATGTTTGGAAATAACCTTCTTGGAGATGGCAAAAGCGATATTCTTTGAATCCTTGGCAAAGCGGGAGAGATTTTCTGTCCGGTTGAAGGCCTCCGGGATTTTCTGGACATATTGTGCGTAGCTGAAGACTGCATCGACGAGGGCCGGATCAAAATATCTCATATCCAGAGCTGAGGTATCGAGCGTCTTCACTCGTTCCTGAATGATACTATGCAGCTCCCGGGCATTTTCCCAGAATGGCTTATCAGGGCTGTATGAGAACGGCAAGTTGAAGTCTCCGGCAAAGAAACAGAATGCTTCTTCGATATTCTCTCCAAGGTGCCTTCGCAGGTCAAATGGGATGCCGATAGTCCTCTTGTCCTCAGGAAGGGGGCCCAGAACCTCCTGGCGTGCGGCGAGAAACGCTGCCGTCAATGCAGAGACTATGGTCACTCCATTATTCCGGCTTCGTGCAATCAGGTCGCATGTTTCATCCGGCTCAAGCTGGAGAAGGGCCATACCATAACTGACCTTTTTCCAGAATGCATAATAGATCTCACAAAAGTCCGAGCCGGAAAAATGATACGATCTTTCCCTCCATTGGTTGTTAAAATTGTTGATGGTGACTTCACCCATGGATTTTGATCTTGATGAGTCCTCATCCTTCTCATCCTTCAACACATAATCTGTCAAATTTGGCGGTTGGATGGTCTTTACTTCCTTTGCCGGTTCGGCATAACAGACAAGGATGTCGCGGATCAGGTTTGCCACCGCCGTGCCGTCACAGATACAGTGCTGAGCAAATGCAATCAGCTCCGAAACCTCTGGCGAATACACAAGCACGAACCTGACAAGTGGTCCTTTTTCCGGCTCGAAAGGTATCAAGTGCTCGTGGCGGATCTCGTCGAACCATTGGGTTTCGGATCTCCTTGGCGCGATGCGCAGTCTCGTTTCAGGAACATTTTCCGTCGAGCACCAGGCATTATTATGATCATCGAAAATGATTTTGCAGCCAGCCAGTGGATGCATCAGCCGGACCTTTTTGATCGATTGTACAAGATCTTTTTCAGCCACATCCCCTACAATCCGAGCGACCACGGCGATTTTCGATCTAACGCCCCAAAGAAATATTCTCTCTGTGTTGGAGAGACGGTGTGCGCATCCCGAAATATCGATACCACTGGCTTTCTGTTCATTTTGGATCATTTCGTAACCTCAATTCATCTAAATAACTCATCTTGCTCTTGCAGGTATCTATGGTCTGACTTATTCGACCACGGCGTGAGCAAAATACAACAGGCTGCATACCGGCCGTCCTTCGTTAATTCCATGAAAATATGCTCTCTTGTAATCAACACTTGTCACGTTGTGAATCTTGGAAAATCCCAGCTGCGACAAGAATGCTTCAACTCCACCATCTTCAATTCCGAACTGCAATGGCTCTCCATATTGAATCAGCTGATTATTGAGATTCCTTCCCACTTCCTGCTCGCAGCTTCCATCGACCACGGACTGGGGGTAGTAATCGAAGATGATGGCACTGCCGTTGCCTGAATTTTTGGATATGAAGAGAAGGATTTTGTTTACGATCTCAGGCGGAAGGTAGTATAAGAGCCCCTCCATGAGGAAAAGGGTCCTTTTGGACTGGCTATATCCCATTTCCAACAGCTTTCGGCCAAAATCATCTCTTCCTAAATCCGCAGAAGTGTACGTGACATGATCTGGCAGGCTGCCAAAGATCTCTTTTATCTTTTCTATTTTCACAGCTTGCATAGCAGGATGGTCTACTTCAAAGACTTTTATCTTCGTCAGTCCCTCAATCCTATAGGAACGAGAGTCGTACCCTGCACCTAAGATAACAAGCTGCTCAAGCCCTTCTTCGATAGATCTCTTTACAAACTCATCAAAATACCGGACTCTGGCAATGACTGAATTGTCAATTCCTGGAAGGATGCGCTCGCGTTGCTCCCATCTTGCCTTTGCCTTATCTGGGTTACAAGCTATCCATTCCAATATTTCCGGGCTTATGAAATGGACGGCATAAGGATCATAGCATATTCGTTCGCCTTCGGGCCTTTGCGATTCGTGGAACCTGAGGGTTGCGATTCCTTCAGCTGTCTTGCTGCTGGATCTTGCTTTTCCCGTGAACCACTTGTTTGTCTTGATAAAATCCTTCTTAGCATCTTCCGATCCTTTCATTGATAATCCACCTGCTTTAATATCACGCATCTCTTATTGTTATCTGCTGCAACTTTTAATCAGATTCACCCAACCACTGCATGGACGAAGTTCAACAACCTGCATACATTCCGACCTTCATTCACCCCGTGAAAATAGGCCCTTTTATAATCCTGGCAGGTCACATTATGAACCTGGGAAAAGCCCCGCTTCATAAGGAATGCCTCTATCATACCATCCATGATTCCAAATTTCAGCGGCTCTCCCACCTGCATGAGCAGCTTGTGGAGATATTTAACCATCTCTAAATTGCATGTTCCGTCAACTACTGACTCGGGATAATGATCGAAGAGGATGCAGCTACCCTTGCGTGAGTTCTCTGCAATAAATGACAGAATTTCATCAATCACAGATAGCGGAATGAAATAAGATAATCCTTCCATGATGAATAGAGACTTCTTGGATGAATCATACCCATTCTCCCTGGCAATAATCGAATTGTCAAGTCCGGGAAGGATGCGTTCATTCGTCTCCTGAATTTCTTTTAATTTTTCTGGGTTACGAACTGCCCATTCCAGAATGCCCGGACTTATGAAATAGACGGCATATGGATCATAACAGATTCGTTCGCCTTCGGGTTTTTGAGATTCGCTAGCTCTGAGGTTAACTACTCGCTCAGCAGTTTTGCTGCCCGGCCCTGCCAATTCTGAGAACATTTTCATCTCTATGAACCATTTGCTCATCTCAGTAAGCTCTTCATCATCATTCTTCAAGCTCTCCATTAAACATCTCTCCTTAATCGGTTTATTTTCATGACTCATCATGGGCTTCACATCGCCCTATCGTTGGCCTTCTCTGGGAATCCCAGGAGTTCGAGCGCCCGGTTTCGGATCCGGATCATATCCCGATCTAGCGGTGAACCATTATTTCCAACTTTTTCTACATAGTTTAAGGAAAAGATCAGCTTGCCATTGAGGCCAACTCCTCCAAGTATCAGAGGGACAAACTTGCTTGAACCTGGAATAAAGAACATGCGATCGAGGCTAAGATCACCATAGGTCTCAGAGTAGTTCAGACGCCCGAGGTTGGTGTTGATAGTTCCGGGGGCACCGGATATGATCTTCTGTGAGAGCGATAGTGCAACATTTTTCGTATCATGGGCGAAGTCTGAAAGGTTTTTTGTCCTCTCGAAAGCCTCGGGTACCAACTGCGTAAAGGGACAAAAGCCGAGAGCATCGATCAGTGTCGGGTCAAATAGCGACAATTCGCGGCCCATTGTTTTGAACCCTTCCACGTCTTTACGAATGATTCTGTGGATCTCTTGTGCATTTTTCCAGATGGATTTATTCTGGTTATAATTGAACTTGAACTGGACGGCCCCAGCTAAAAGGCCAAAGACATCCCCGATATTCTCCTTAAGGTGTCTGCGTAGATCATAGGCTATCGCGATAAGCCTCCTTTCTTTTGGGAACGGCCCAAGGATATCCCTATATGCTGCCAGAAATGCAGCAGTGGATGCAGAAGTGATGGTAACGCCATTCTCCCTGCATTTAGCCGCCAAAACGGATGTCTCCTCCGGCTCAAGCTGGATAAGGGCTATGTTATACTGCATTCGATCCCAGTATGTTTTATGAAGCTCGTTAAAATCAGTCTGGTTGAAATAATATGGCCTCTTTCTCCACTGCCTGTTGTAGTGTTTGATGAAAGTCTCTGTAATTAATCCCGAAAGAGAGAATTTATCCTTCGGCAAACACTCCTCGAAAGTGGGCGGCTGGAGGACATGCGCCGCTTTTGTTGGATTGGCGTAATATACTAAGATGTCGCGGATTAAGATTGTCAGGGCATCCCCATCGCAGATGCCGTGATTGGCAAATACCACCAGCTCTGATACTTGAGGGGAAGAGACTAGCACAAATCGTATTAGAGGGCCAATTTCGGGCTCGAAAGGTATCCTGTGCTCATATCTGATCTCCTCGAACCACTGGTTCTCCGATCTTCTTGGAACTATGCGAAGCGCTGTCTCAGGGACATTATCCGTTGAAAACCAGGCGTCGTGGCGTTCATCGAAAATAACCTTAACACCTAACAGAGGGTGCAAGCGGCGGACGGCTTTGATGGCCATCATAAGATCTTTCTCAGATACACTTCCGATAATCCGGGCTGCCATGGACACACAGGCTGGAGGGGCCCACAGCCAGAGCCTCTCACCATTTGAGAGGCGGCGCACACATCCCGGAATTTCAGTGTCGTTGATCTTCTGTTTAGTCTGGTTCATTTAGTTCTCCACTTAATATGGTTCTCAACTGTCGATTCTGCTGATGATTCATTCTCATAGGGTTCATTATGTCCTACTCATCGCATCGTCTTGAGTATGCATATACTTTTCGGTCATACGTCAAGTTAATTAGCATATTAATTACATAACGATGATAAATAATTAATCTGAGCTACATAATTTATGGTTTTTGCTAATTTACAGTCTCCTTGAGTGTATCAAAATGTATTGTCACGATTTCAGACAATATGATAAAAAAAGCAATTTTACGAATTGGATAAGTTTAAAACTCATCAATTGCTTAAGCGAACTACCATGTATGAGATTATCAGGACCTTTTCGCCGATATTTAGAGGCCTGAACTTTGAAAATCCGAGGGCCGCTGCAATATATTATGTTAGCCTAATAATAAATTTTCCTACAAGCCTCCAGGGCATTTTAAATGAGGCGCAGGTAATTTATGGAAACGATATAAATCGACAGGCACTACAGGTGGGAAGACGGGAACTGCAGAAAAGGGGTATCAATGGCAAGACCTATTTCGCAGAAGACTCTGATGTCGACTTCGACCGCGAGACGTATTTACCGGCAAACCCGGATATAATCTGGCGAGAGAACCTGGATAGGGCAAATATTTATTGGAAACTGCCAGAAGAGATGACTTTTAGAACGGCCAAAGTGAAAGAATTATATGATCATTACCGGAGGAACTTCAAGAAATATGGACTTGGGATAGAAACTGGGAGCATTACAGGATTATTCAACATTGCCTGGATGGCACTCAAAGCAGTTGATATCTTTTATTATGGTTGTAGGGATACTAAGAAAGCAGATATAATATCGACTAGCCTTGAAAGCTATTTGGTTCCAGATTATTTCGAATATTCTAGAGAAGCCCTTAAAAGAGGATTCACTGAAAGAGTTCTTCTTGATGAGAACACCAAAATTCTTTTTGATAAAAATACAAAACGTAAGATGTTAAAGGATGAAGAGCAGGTGCTCAAAGAATATGGCCCTGTAATTGAAGAGCGAATAAAAAAATATATTGAATTTGGCAAGGATTTTCCTGGCCAGATTGAGGTCAGATACACATCAGTCCCATACACTACATATAGGCAAGCGATATGGTATGACGACGAAGGACCTTTTTGGGCATGTGATTTCAGAAAGCTGCTGAGCCACGATCCAAGGGAACTACCATATTATCTGGGCACAATTTACCTTCAGAGGGATCTGATCGATCATATAAAAGAAAATTTTGAGGCAGCATGGGCGAAGAGCATCGGATTGGATGAAGTATGATTAAAATAAAAAAATTACTTGAATATCCAGATGCCAAAATATTAGAGGACGAACGGAATTTAACGTAGCCGCATTTGCGAATCCTAAATCTTGTGGCAGGTCGCTCAGGCCGAGTTTTGTCAAATCTTTTTCATGCTGCGAACTGGTGTTTGCGGGCAGAGAAAAAGTACAAAAGAAGCACTTGCCATATTGTGGATTTTTCCAAAATATAAGGACTCCTCAATGATCTTATAAACATACACAGAAGTGGTGGACAAAAAAGATGTCATCGCCTGCATCATATCATTATCGTTCTCCAATTTTCAAAGTCGTTAGATATTGATTTTATCTCGTTTTTTCTCTGAAAAGCACGGCCAGAATTGGGCCTAATAGCATAAAACACAAAAAATAAGATTAAGTCGGCTCTAGACGCCAAGCTGCGGAACATATGCGAGGTATTCTTTCCTGACATCCTCCGGGTCTATGTGGAAATATATATCGATAGCCTCTTTCATCACATCTCCTCTTAGCCACTTCACATATTCCCGCCTCATGCCGGCGCGGAGGAGATGCGTAACAAGCCAGTGGCGGCAACAGTGGGGGGTGAACTTATCTTCCAGGCGGAGGCTCTTGGAATCGTGCAGCCCCACGCGCTCGCCCGCCTCAGCTACTTTAACGTCTACGCCGGAGG
>Ga0074199_1001670_pt1 | contig 17670 bp, 14 predicted proteins | sample EPASupsiteSAE347_FD_64528 | JGI IMG/M metagenome (GOLD analysis project Ga0074199, IMG submission 64528) | Bioremediated contaminated groundwater from EPA Superfund site, New Mexico - Sample SAE3-47 | ecosystem: Environmental > Aquatic > Deep subsurface > Groundwater > Contaminated ...
GTTGGACAGCATGGAGGCAACCTGATTTCAAAACTTGTCTAAAACATTCGTTTTTAACCGGAAATTCAAGCGGTAATACCGCTAAATCAGATTATTTTGGACAGCAGTGAGAAATTATAATAAAAACCGGAGGAGGAAGGCATGCGAAACGTGATATTTAGAAACACCCTGGTATGCGCGCTGTGGATCGCGGCCGCGTTTTTAGGCGATTGTCCGGCCCAAAATCAGGACAGCCATAAAATGCAGACGGTGTTTTATGAAGATTTTAGCGATGTTTCACAGAATCTGTCGGCCGGTTATGAAATTCCGGAAGGCTGGGAGGTGGCGGAAAAAGCGCCCCAGACCTATTGCCTTATCAAGCGCGATGCCGACAAACCATTTTTTGAAATTTACCAGGGCAGCGCCAAAGTCAGGACGGACTGGTTCAATATTGAAAAAGATAGCCCGCACGTTTTCTCCGCCCGCATTGTGCGTTATAACCGGCTTGACGCCTCCGATTCAAAAGATAAGCAGGGCGTCCTGACCATCCGGCTGGAATTATACGACAGAAACAAACAGCCCTTGAAGGAATTATCGGAAAAGGCCGTTCTCGTTATCTTAAAGAATGACAGTCCCGGGGAGACATTTGATGCCGGTTTCAAGTTCCAGGATGGATATTTGTCAATCGCGGGCATCTACGGCCAGGGTTACCGGTCATTTCCCGCCGAGGGTATATGTTACGGCAGGCTTCTCATTGAGCAGAAGAATGTCCAGCAGGAAACCTCGCAAATAGACTGGCTGAAAATAGAAAAAAATCCTTCGCCGGTTGAACATTTTCTCGTTTCCCAGATGAGCAAGGACAGCCGGAATATCACCATGGAATATTTATGGCAGAATTTGACCTGCGGCGGCAGTAATCTCGCCCTGGGTAAAATAGTCACCGGCATGCCCAAGCCCGACAAGGGCAAACTGGAACAACTGGTTGACGGCAAGATCTATCAGGAAGCTGAAAAGGCGCCTTACATTGAGAAACTTTCAAAGCTGGCCGGCAACAGTAATGCAGTTTTTTTCAAGAACACGCCGCCGGTTCTGCTTCAGATTGACCTTGGACAGACAAATAAAATAGCGCGGGTGGTCATGCGCGCGCAAACCGGCCGGAGTTACAGCTATCCAAGGCAGATTGATCTTCTGGGAAGCACGGATGGAAAGGAATTTCGTCTACTGCAGAGTTGGCAAAAAAACGGCTATATTGACCGGCAGGACAAATATGAATTCGCGCTCAACGACTGGCTCAGACGCACGCACATTTTTCCGCTGACATTCTGGGATGTTGACGCCGCTGTCCGGTATATCGGCCTGCGCATTCACGGCGGCAGCGAGGGCCAAAAGCTTTATATGGATGAAATCGCCGTTATTGAGGGAAAGGCGGATTCAGACGTCAGGGATTTTGCTTCATTCCCCCTGGATAATTTTAAGGCCGCGGGCGCTTATATATGCCTTCAAAAAGACAAGCTCTGGATACCGAACAACCGGATCATTTTTGACAATTCTTTCTGTTTTGTTCATCAGGACTTGAACACCTACGCCAGTTGGATCAGCTGGCAGGGCGCGGCGGGAGTAACCCTGGACCTTCCGGAAGGAATCACCCTGCTGCTTCCCCAGCACGACCCCAGGACCAAGGAACATTTTACTGTTCAACCGTGGCGGAAAAACCCGCGCTTGATGGAAAAATCAGTCTTTGAAGAGCGCGGCACGGTTGAGCACAACGGCAAAAGTTACCGCCGTTATGTATGCGACCAGGTCGGGCGCGATTTAATGTCCGGCATAAGGGACCTTGTATTTGAGACCAAGCTGAAAGAGGGGACTCAATTAGACGGGTTTATCTATGCCCAGGTTCACGGGGACATTCAGACGCCGTTGTGTTTCCCCATAGAAATTTATTCGTTCCAACCGTCAAAGTTGCCGGAAAAACTCCATGTCAGCCTTGGCTGGATAGGCGGACCGGCATACGATAATATTCCGGGCCTGTTGGAGACCTTGAAATATCTCGGATTTAACGCGGCCCCCGTATTTCCGGAAAGTTATCGCGAGGGCAAGGGCGGCGCATACGACAAAGCCGCCATTCTGCGCCACGTTGGGATGATCAGAAAAGCGGGCCTGAAGTTGATTCAGGAACAATCGCCCTATTCCGGGTTGTTGAGTGAAGGAAAAAAAGAAACATCGGATACCTGGTTTGATGATAAGGCGCTCATGGCCGAGGCCAGGAAATTTGCCGAACCCACCCCATGGATTGATCCGGATTTCATTTTTTATGATATAGAAGGCTTGTCTGTTCCCTCAAAAGAAAATCCGAAGATGAAGGCGATGATGGCCAAGGAAGGGCTTGCTTACGCACAGGCAAGACACAAACTCGGCGCCGGAATCTACAGCAATCTGGTGACCGAAGCCAAACGCTTGATGAAAGAGGCCGGAGAAAAAGTTGCCGCCGACCGGCCGCATGTCAATTCCTACTATGTGGAGGCCAAGGATATGGGGTTTGTCAACTTCTTTGATATTTACCCCAAGTATGTGCAGTCCGCCGGCCCGGAATTGTATCTGGCCGGCGATATGGACCGGGTGGCCCAGGTGGTGCGCACCAATTCGGGAATGATCGGCAACAACGATGTTATTTCCTGGCCGTCGCTGGGATGCTACGGCGAGTTCCCGTCTCTCTATGCCCGCGACATGGTGCTGGAGTGTTTTATAAACGGCTCAAGGGGCATAACCTATTATGGCGCCTTGAATTTTGACGGGCTTGACTTCAAATACACCAGCGAGGCCTTGAATCTTGTCGCCGAATACGAAGATATTATACACAACGGCCGGTGGGTTAAAAAAGAAAACCTTCCCGGCATTTCCGATCCTTCCATAAGAATAAGCGGCATGGGCAAGGATGACGGCGAGATGCTGATCCTTCTCTCAAATTACAAGCGGGGCCGGAAAAGCGCGGCCAAGCTTACGTTCAAAGTTTGCGGCCGATGGGAACTGATAGACTGCGACACCCAGAAGACGCTCGGAGAAATAACAGAGAACACCCCCGCGGTGTCCGTGCCCCTTGATCCCACCCTGAGAAGAACCTGCCTGTTGCATCTATGTAAAAATGACGGGAAAATAAAATGGCCGGCGTTCATAAAAAAGTTATTTAGTGCCGGGCCGTAACACAGGCAAATGAATATACTATTTGAGACCCAATTGGCGATTACCTCCGTTGAAGGCCGGCTGGTATTTTGTCAGGCGCCGGTCCATCTGGAAACAGAACCGGTCATCCTGCCTGATCCGGTATTGGATGGGAAACGGATGCAGGTCAAAACCGTTCTGCAAGATGGCGGCCGCTACCGGATGTGGTATTATGCCTTCCCGCAATACCTCTCCGGCGGCGATCATGCCAAAGGCCGATATATTACCGCTTGCGCCGAATCCGACGATGGCCGGATATGGCGGCGGCCCGCGCTGGGTTTGGTTAAGGCCGGCCCAAAAAACAATAACTATTGCGATTTAAATGTGGATTCAATATTCATTGATCCCGATGCGCCAGCCAACGGCCGCTACCGGGCCACGACTTACAGGCCGCAGCCGCTGGGTGATGATGCCGATCACAGGGGATTGGGTTCATGCTTTTATACCGCCCATTCATCAGACGGGTTTCATTGGGAATTGGACAGCCGAACCCCGCGCTGGTATTCCGGCGATGTGATCACGTGCGCCTACCATTCTCTGCAACAACGCGGGTTGGCGACCATCAAATATGTGCGGCTGGTCAATGGCATGCACCGGCGGGCGGTTTGGACAGCGGATTATCAAAAAGGCGTCTGGGGTGATCCGGTCTGCGCTTTGACGCCCGATGCCCTGGATGATCTTCTGGCCCAGACCCGGGGATATAACAGCACGGATTTTTACAGCATGGCGTTACTGCCCGCCGGTGCGGCCTTTGTCGGTTTCGTGCTTAATTTCCGGCACCATTTGCCGTTGTCTTCAACCCCGCCTCAATATTACGGGATTTATGGCGGCTCCGATATTACCCTGACCTATCAGCAGCAGCCCGGCGACCGCTGGCTTCAGTTGGCCGGCCGTCCCAGCCTGTTGCCGGCCAATGTCCCCTCCTGGGCAACGGGCTGGATTGGTCCGTGCTCGTCGCCGGTCGCAGTCGGCGATGAACACTGGCTTTTCGTGGCGTGCCAGTCTTTCAGTCATGCCTGGGAACTTGCGCCGGATTGGAGAATTGACCCGAAATGGGCGCGGATAGTTGAAGCGCAGAAGTATTGCGGTGTGACCGGCCTGGTCCGCTGGCCCAAATGGCGGTTGATGGGATGCCATGCCGAGCCGGAGGGAGCGCTTGATATTGAGCTTGGCAAAATTGCCGCGCCTTCCCGCCTGGTCTTGAATTATGCCACCAAGCCCGGCGGCAATCTGCGCGTCCAGTTGTATTCGCGGGATGGCCGCCTGGACAAGACGCCGGTTGAAGGCCGGAGCGAGCCGGATGAAATTATTCCTCTGGAAGGCGATCATCTTGAGCAGGTGGTTGCCTGGAAAACCGGCGCCGTTATTCCGCCTGGGGCTGGCCGCCAGCTTGTGGCGCGGATCAGCATGGAAAATGCCGCGCTTTATGCCTGGACAATTCAGCCCGTTTGAAATGAACTTTCTGCGGCCAGCCTCCATAATTTTTAATAAACAAAAGAAAAATATGACAAAGATTAGATGCCTTGACACCGGTCTGATTTACCGCAATCCCAAGCCGCATGTCCGCAGTGTGCACGCCTATTTCCCTTCCGTGGCATTCATGGCCAATGGCGAAATGCTGGCGGGCATCGTTCTGGGGGAGGCGTTTGAGGCGGTCAATCTTCAGACACATTTCTGTCGTTCGTCCGATGGCGGTAAAACATGGCGTCTGGAGATGGCGCTGGATTGCTCCGTCCCCGGTCGGCTGACTTCCAATGCCGCGCGTATAACGGCCTTGCCTGACGGCGGAATGCTGGCTTTCATCATTCGTTCTGACCGGACTGACCATCCGGATCAAGGACTCGGCAACCCCGCCAATCTCGGCTTTGTGCCGACCGACCTCCTGCTGGCCCGCTCAGGTGATTTCGGCCAGACATGGAGCAGGCCGCAGCAATTTCAACCTCCGCTCGTAGGTCCCTCGTTTGAACTTTGCTGTCCCATCATTCCGCTTCGGGACGGACGATTGATTTTGCCGACGGAAACCTGGCACGGCTGGGATGGTTACTGCCCGAATGGAATTAAAATGGTCGCATTCGTGTCGCATGATCTCGGCCGGACCTGGCCGGAATACATGGATGTTATGCAAGAGCCGGCCGGAAAGGTGTTTTTCTGGGAATCAAAAATTGCCGAATTGCCGGATGGACGTTTGCTGGCCGTGGCCTGGGTTTATGATGATAACGCCAAACAAGACCGTCCGAATCATTACGCTTTGAGCGCGGATGGCGGAAAAAGCTGGACGCCGCCGGCATCCACGGGGTTGCAGGGACAAACGCTCACGCCGCTCGTGCTTGAAGACGGCCGGATCCTCAGTATTTATCGCCGGGTGGATAAGCCCGGTCTTTGGGCAAATGTTTCCAGCCTGAAAGGCGCTCGCTGGGTGAATGAAACCGAATTGCCGCTCTGGGGTCATCAGGCGCAGGGGCTGACGTCTGCCACGGCCAATATGGTCCATAATTTTAATGTCCTGCGCTTCGGCGCGCCTTCCCTGGCGCGTCTATCGGACGGTGCTGTTTTTGTCGCCTTCTGGTGCTACGAAGACTGCGTCAGCAACATTCGCTGGCTGAAACTGCGGGTTGCATAGAATCCTGCCGACCGTAAAATCCTGTATGATTATTTCGCCTTTTCTTCATTGACCCATCGGCCGGTTTGCATTAGATTTTCTCCCGAATTGATTTGAAAGGCACTCGTTATGATGTTTATTTCCAGGTTTAATAAGCTTATCCGGAATAAATTCCTCTGGTCGGCTTTTGCCGTTATTGTGGTTTTATCATTCGTGGCCTGGGGGACGCAGACCGGCGGCAGAAAATCGCAGGAAGACGCGGCCGGCAAACTCTACGGCAAATCGGTGCCGGCCGATCAATTCCGCCGGGAATACTTTAACTCCTACCTCTCCATGTCGCTGATGCTCGGCCAGCCGCTGAAGATGACGGACAAATTGAATGATTTGATGCGAAAGCTGACCTGGCGGCGGATGGTTGTGCTCCGCACGGCGGAAAAGCTCGGCCTGACCGTCCCGGCCGATGAAGTCGCCGGCACCATTGAACAGCAGCCTTTTTTTGTTGAAAACGGCCGGTTCAATCCGGCGCGTTACCAGGCTTTTGTGCAGTCTTTCCTGTCCCGACTCGGCGCATCCGAGGCACAGTTTGCAGCGCAGGTGCGCGAAGAATTGCTGATTAACAAGGCCCGCCTGCTTCTGGCGCAAGCCGTCTGGGTGGCGCCGCTTGAAATCGTGCAGGCTTTCTCCCAGGTCTATGACACCTTTGTCGTCAGTTATATTTTTATCAGCGCCGATGACCTGCGCCCCAGGATCAAGATCACCGATGACGAGGCGCGCAAATATTTTGCCGCCCATAAAGACGATTTTAAGGTCCCGGAAATGGTGCGCGTGAAATACGCGGCCTTTCCGTTCAGCCGGTTCGTTGACAAAGCCGGCTTGAAGGAAGAAACCCTCCGGTCATATTATGATGAAAACATTGAGCAGTTTTCCGTAAAGACCACCAACGGCTGGTCAAACCCGACCCCCTTTGCGGACGTGGAAGATGAAATCCGCGAGACATTGGCGCAGGCCAACGCCGTGGACGCCGCCGGCGACAAGGCGCTTGATTTTGAAGTTTCCCTTGCGCCGGACCGCGCGGGCAATGCCCCCGCTTTTGAAACGGCGGCTTCGGCCGCCGGCGCCGGCGTTCAGACTTCGGTTTTCTTTTCTTTGAAAAGCGCCGTGCCCGGCCTGGATGTCGGTCCTGATTTCAACCAGGCGGCGTTCAGCCTGCGGCCGACGCCGGACGATTATTTCAGCCATCCGATCAAGGGGACAAACGTCTATTACATCATCGCCCTTGATAAGAGAACGGAAGCCAGAATCCCTGAATATGAAGAGGTGAAAAATGAAGTGTCGGCCGCGGCCCTGGAAGATGCGGTGAATGACAAGCTCAACGATACGGCGCGCTATCTTCACGACACCGCCGCCGCGGCCGTTAAAAACGGCAAATCATTTGCCGCTGCGCTTAAATTTTCCGGGCTTGAAGTCGTAACGACCGAACCGTTTTCCGCCAGGGATGGTTTTCCGGTTGACGATGAAGACCTGGGCCGTGCCTTGACCAAAGGCATCTTGATGCTCAATGTCGGCGAACTCTCGGACATCATTGCGCTGACAAATGGAACGGCGTTTGTTTGTGTTGAGTCGCGCAAACCCGCCGACCAGGCCGTCTTCCAGTCCATCCGCAACAGTCTGGGCGAATTTATCAAACGCCGGCGGGCCGAGACGGTGTTTTACGAGTGGCAGGAATATTTGTTGAAACAGGCCGGCTTTGAAGACCTTTCCCAGCGCAAACCTGCCAGGGATTTGCCGGAGGAAGAATCCGAAGCGGACCGCGAAACCGAACTCTAACCCGCATATTTCACCAACGATGATCCGCGTGTGAAATATCAGGGCTAACGGCGCGCCCGGCTTTTCCTGTTAAAATTCCGCACCATCGCAAAGAAACGGATTGTGTCCCGGAACGGACTGATCTTGCTCTTTTCATCGCGATAAATGACTTTAACCGGCACGCTTCCGATTTTTATCTTCTGCGCGGCCAGGCGCAGGAGCGTCTCCGATTCAGCCGCATAGCGGTTTGATTCGGTCGCCAGATGCGGCAGAACCTGCGCGGCATACATCCGGAACCCGCATTGCGTATCGGGCACGTTTTGCCCCATCGCCCGGCTTAAATACCAGCTCATGAAACGGTTGGTCATTTTCCGGATAAACGGCATGCCCTTTGGATCAGCCATCCGGCTGCCGACCAGCGCCGATACTCCGATACTCCGAAACGCCTCAACAAAACGGGGAATGTCTGCGGGGGCATGCTGGCCGTCCGCATCCATGGTAATGACATAATCAAACTTTTCATTGATGGCGTAAGCGAAGCCCGTGTTGAGCGCCATGCCCTTCCCGAGATTTTTTTTGTGCCGGAGGACGATGGCTCCGGCCGCCTCCGCCTCCACGGCGGTGCGGTCGGAAGAGCCATCGTCAATCACCACGACCGCTGGAATGTATTTAAGCGCATCCTGCACAACGCCGCGGATGCGTCTTTCCTCCAGGTAGGCGGGGATGAGCGCGCAACCTCTTGGTTCAGTTGGATTTTTTTGTTCCATGATTGTTTCTATCCTGCCAGAAATTTTCAAAAATAAACCATTGAGACGGGTTCTGGGCAATTTCTTTTTCCATGGCTTTGCCTATTTGCGCCTCTATTTCTTCCACGGTTGTGTTTTCATTGATCAGGATCGGGGGATGAAAGCGGAGCAGGAAGGTGTCGTCTTTCTGCCGCAGGACAAAGGCCGGCACAATGGGCGCCCTGGTCCGGACGGCAATCCGCGCCGGACCGCTGGAAAGCTGGGCCGGCTTGCCGAAAAAGGCGGTGGCATGATGGTGGGCGGTAAAATCGCGGTCGGCCATCATCACCACGCATTCCTTTCTTTTCAACGCCTGCAGAACGCCGCGCGCGGCATGGCCGAGCGGTATCAATTGCAGTCCTCTTTCTTTGCGTTGTTGGTCAAGAAGCCGGTTGATTTTTTCAAGGCGCTGTGGCAGAAAAACCACGTTCAGGCGGTAACCGAGTGCGGTCATGATCGTCCCGCCCAGTTCCCAGTTGCCGAGATGGGCGGCGATAAAAATGACGCCGTTATCAAGTTTGCGCGCCTGCTCAAGGTAATCAATGTGTTCTATGCTTACCAGCCTTTTCACTTCCGGAAGGGTCATGCGCGAGAATTTGAAGAAATCAACCAGATATTTGCCGAATAGCTGAAAAGTCTGGCGCGCCATGCGCGTAAGGGTTTGTTCCGAGGCCTTGATATTCTGCGCCTGAAGGATGTGCGCCAGGTTGGCCATGACCGCCCGGCGTCCTTCAACGTCCTTGACAAAAAAACGGTCGGCCAGTCGCAAGGCCACCCAGTAGGAAAAGCGGCGCGGCAGCCAGTAGCTGAAAATCTGCGCCAGGCGGTATGAGAGGTAGCTTTTTTCCATGACGGAATCAGTTTTGCCGGCTTGCTGAGACGGCATGTTCAAAAAAACTTTCGGCCATGTAGGAAGACCGCACCAGCGGCCCGGCGGCCACTTCCTTAAAACCCATGGCCAGAGCTTTTCGGCGATATTCTTCAAACATTTCCGGCGGCACAAAACGATGGACCGGCCAATGGCGCTTTGCGGGGGCCAGGTATTGGCCGATGGTCAGGTGCCGGCAGCCGGCCGTGAGCAAATCGCGCATCACCTCATAAAGTTCATCGTCATTTTCCCCCATGCCGGCCATTAACCCGGATTTGATAATTTTTGTTTTTCGTGCGGTGGCCGCGTATTTTAATACCGCCAGCGAGCGAAGGTAACTGGCCTGAGGACGCATTTCCTTTTGGAGGCGCAGCACGGTCTCTATATTATGGTTGAAAACATCCGGATGGGAATCAAGAACAACTGACAAGGCCTTCTCCGACCCGTTGAAATCGGGCGTTAAAACTTCAATCGTCGTCCGGTTTTGCATGGCGGACCTGATTTCGCTCACAGTTTGCGCAAAAATTGAAGCGCCGCCGTCGGGCAGATCATCACGCGTGACGCTGGTTATGACCGCATGATGCAGGTTCAGTTTTTTTGCCAGTTCGGCCGCGCGGCGCGGTTCATCCGGATCCACCGGCGCCGGAGCGCCGGATTGCACCGCGCAGAACCGGCAGTTGCGCGTGCAGATGTTGCCCAGAATCATGACCGTGGCGGTGCCGCGGCGGAAGCATTCCTGGCGGTTGGGACAGTGCGCGCTTTCGCAGACCGTGTGCAGATTCTGCTTCTGCAGTGTGGACTGGACCAATGCGTATTGTCCGTCCGTTTTCAGCCGGATTTTGATCCATGGCGGCAGTCTTTGTTTCATGATAAAAGCGATATTGCCCTTCCGAATTTTGCCCACAATATAGTGGGCCTTGCGTCAAATGCCAAGATATATTGCGCATAAACTTTCCATAAAAAATTGATACGGATATTGACACAGGGGAATCATCCTTGTATCTTTCCCCTCATATACGTCCGGCATTCCGGAACACGGTGTGATTCCGTGGCGGACCCGCCGCTGTAATCGGGGACGTGCGCTGCACTCTGCCGGGCGCCAGAAAAATCAAGCCGGACGACGCCCAAGCGGCCGAGGCCTATCTGGCCGCGCTGGATCGGACGCATGCGCTTTATAAGAAAACCGGCCGCAAGCTTATCGTGGCCAATTTTGCCAATGTCCTTGTCGCGATTCTTGCGCCGACGGCGCGCCGGATGATGTGCGATATTTCGCCCTGCGGCGGCGGACGGTGTTTCTTTGCTCTGGCGCCGGACGGCGGACTCTATCCCTGCAGTGAATTCATCGGCATCCCAAAGTTTTGCGGCGGCAACCTTTTCCGGGATGACATCAATGAAGTCCTCAAGACGCCGGCCTTTGCCAGTGTTACCGGCCGCAAGGTTGAAGCTATTGCGCCGTGTAACAGGTGCGCGATCCGCCATTTCTGCGGCTCACCGTGTCCGGCCGAAGCCCATGAAATGAATGGCAGCATGCGCCGCACCGGCGCTTTCTGCGAGTTTTACGAGGAACAGGTCCGTTATGCTTTTCGTCTCATTGCCGATAGCATCGCCGGCGACTACCTGCGGGATGGCTGGGACAGGGGTACCATGTCCACCTTCAACTGGCGGATTTAATTCCCCCTGGTCGCGGTGCAGAATGCCGGCATCTGTCTTCCGGCATGGTGTTTTACCTCTTTACGCGCGGCCGCGCGCATCGGCTTTTCTTTTCCGTTCCTTACGGCCGGATGACCTCCGGAATATAATTTGCAGGTTGAAATAAGGCGGGGAATCATTACAATTCCCCTTGCTTGCAAAAGATTTAATGAGCAGATGAAAACAAAAATGTTTGATAAAGCGGCAATTATCGGACTCGGTCTGATGGGCGCCTCGCTTGGGTTGGCCTTGAAACGGGAAAAAATTGCCAAAAAAATTGTTGGCTTTGCCCGGCGGCCGGAAACCAGAAAAAAGGCGCTGGCGGGGAAAATTGTTGATGCCGCCTGCGGCCGGCTGGAAGACGCCGTTCAAGGCGCTGATTTTATTGTGCTGTGCGCGCCGGTGGGCGTTATTCCCGATATGATGAAGCAGTGCCGGCCGTGTCTTTTACCCAACGCCATTGTCACGGATGTCGGCAGTGTGAAAGCGCAGATTGCCGCCGAAGCCGAAAAAATATTCAAGGATGGAAGGGCGGAATTTATCGGCAGTCATCCGATCGCCGGTTCGGAACAGCATGGCTTGGAGGCGGCCCGCGCCGGTCTTTACCAGGGAGCGGTGGTCGTAATTACGCCGACGCGGCGGACCTCAGAAAGGGCATTGCGGACCATCAAACAGTTCTGGCAGGCGCTGGGCGCTGAAGTTGTTGCGGTGGCGCCTGAAATCCATGACCGCATGATTGCCCGGACCAGCCATCTCCCGCACGTGATGGCCGCCCTGCTGGCCGGATGCGTCGGCCGGGAGCAGGCTGAAAAGTATGGAAAATTTTGCGGCCCCGGGTTCCGCGATGCCACCAGAATCGCAGAGGGTGATCCGGAACTCTGGCGCGATATTCTTGAAAACAACGCCCGTTTTCTGATAAAGGAGCTGGCAGTGTTTGAAAAAGAATTAATGCATTTACTGGCCGGATTAAAAAAAGGCGGCGGCACCGCCCTTAAACAATATCTAAACAAAGGCCGCGAATGCCGGCGGTTGTTGACCGCGCGTTTCAGACAATAGACATCAGGCTTTTCTGTCATTCCCGCGAAAGCGGGAATCCAGTATTGATTTTTCTGGATTCCCGACCCAGGCTGCGCCGGCCGTCGTCGCGCCGAAGCGGCGCTATGCCTGCCCGCAATGCTACGCATAGCGTTGCAGGCGGGCCGAGCCGCGAAGGCGGAAGGCTTCGCCGAGGCGAGTCAAGTCGGGAATGACAGACAGGATGAATAAAAATCAGACAGAAAAGTGTCTGAATAGTGAGAATTAAAATGGATATTGCCATTGTCAAACCTTGTCCGAAAATCAGCGGCACAATCACCGTTCCCGGCGATAAGAGCATGTCGCATCGCGCGGTCATGATGGCCGCCCTCGCCTCCGGCACTTCTGTTATCAGCGGCTTTTTGCGCGCGGAAGACTGCTTAAATACCCTGAAAGCCCTGGCCGCGCTGGGAGCAAAGGTTGAATTTCATGGCCATGATATCCGGATAACCGGCGGCAAATGGCATGCGCCGGACGGCGCGCTGGACATGGGCAATTCCGGGACAGGCCTGCGGCTCATGGCCGGCCTTCTGGCCGGCCGGCCATGGACAAGCGAGCTGACCGGGGATGAGTCGCTCTGTTCGCGTCCCATGGGGCGCATCAAGGAGCCGCTGGAAAAAATGGGCGCGCGCCTTGCATTGACCGGTCAAAAGGGCTGTGCCCCAGTCCGGATTACCGGCGGAAAACTTAAAGGAATTGATTATGAAATGCCGGTCGCCTCAGCCCAGGTCAAATCGTGCGTTTTATTGGCGGCGCTCTTTGCCGAGGGCGTTACCAGCGTCATTGAAAAGGCGCCCACCCGCGACCATACTGAACAGATATTCCGCCGGCTGGGCATACCATTGACCGTTGCGGGGGAAAGGATAAGCGTGCGCGGATACGGGATGAATGGACCCAACCTTGCGCCGGCCACGCTGGCAATCCCCGGCGATTTTTCTTCGGCCGCTTTCTGGCTTGTCGCCGCATGCGCCAGACCCGGCAACAGGATAACGGTCAGGCAGGTTGGCCTGAATCCGCGCCGGACGGGTTTGCTGGATGTCCTGCGGCGGATGGGAGCGCAGATTCGCGTGGACGCGGATGAAAACGCTCAGGCGTTGGAGCCTTGCGGAACAATCACGGCCGCCGGCTCCGGTTTGCGGGGCACATCAATCGGCGGCGCCGAGATACCGAACATCATTGATGAACTGCCGCTCGTTGCCGTGCTGGGCGCTTTTGCCCAGGGCCAAACCGTTATCAGCGGCGCGCGCGAATTGCGGGTCAAGGAATCGGACCGGATTGCCTGCATGGCGTCCAACCTGCGCCTGCTCGGCGTTGAGCTGGAGGAAAAGGAAGACGGCCTGATCATTAATGGCGGCAAAAAAGTCCGCGGCGGCGCGGCGCTGGAGAGTTTTGGCGATCATCGCATCGCCATGGCCATGGCGGTGGCGGCGCTGGACGCGGAGGACAAAATAACAATCCGTAATATTGCCTGTGTGGCCACTTCCTATCCGGAATTCTGGAACCATTTAAGGAGCATCGGCGCCGATGTCGGAATTAGTCATTGCGATTGACGGGCCTTCCGCGTCCGGAAAATCAACCGTCAGCCGGAGAGTGGCGCAGCGGTTGAAACTTATCCATGTTGATTCCGGCTCATTTTATCGCGGTGTGACCTGGTATTTTCTGGAGCAAGGCGTCAAAATCTCTGACGCCGCCGCCGTGGCTGCGGCCCTCCGGAAAATCCACATTGATATTGCGGTTAAAGAAAGCGCGGTCAAATTTTCAATTGACGGCCTTGAGCCGGACGCGGAATTGCGGTCCAGCGCGGTCAACAGCCATGTCAGCCAGGTTTCCGCCCTGCCGGCGGTGCGGGAATGGGTGGTTGAACAATTGCGCAAGACGACTTCGTTCGGCGGTCTGGTCATGGAAGGCCGGGACATCGGCACGGTTGTCTTTCCCCGGGCAGAATTCAAATTTTATCTGGATGCGGCCCCCGAGGAACGCGCCCGGCGCAGACATCTTGAGGTATTGCAGAGCGGAAGCAACGTTTGCCAGGCCATTGGCATGGCCAAAGGCGTGACGACTTATGATGAAATTCTGCGGTCAATCCTCAAACGCGATGGCATTGATTCCTCCCGCGCCATGGCGCCGTTGAAAGTGGCTCCGGGGGCGATCGTGATTCAATCCACGAAAATGAGCATTGAAGAAGTGGTGGAATTTATAGTGCATGCAGTGCGGGGAAAAAGATGAATGCGGCCGTTCGCGGCTTGAAATTTGGCAAGAATTGTCATGGAAAAAATACCGTGGGTTTATGACTTTTCGCGCTTCCTGTTCTGGCTTGGGCTGAGAATATGGAATCGGTTCCGGGCCGCAGGCAATGAGCATGTGCCGGCGCAGGGCGGAGTAATTATCGCCTCCAACCATGCCAGTTATCTTGATCCGCCGCTCATTGGCTGTGCCCTGAAGAATCGCTACGTGCGTTTCCTGGCCAGGGACACTTTGTTTCAAAACAGGTTTGGACACTGGTGGGCGGATAATGTCGGGGTGGTGTTTATTGACCGCAACCGGGGCGATCTGGCGGCTTTCAAGGCGGCCTTGGCGGTTTTAAAGGCCGGCGGAGCCCTTTGCCTTTTCCCGGAAGGGACCCGGACATTGGACGGCAAACTTCAGCCGCCCAAGGCCGGGATCGGTTTCCTGATCATAAAATCCGGAGTGCCGGTTGTGCCGGCTTATATTGAAGGAAGTTTTACGGCCTTTTCAAAAGGGGCGGGACGAATCAAACCCGCAAAGATTACCGTGCACTATGGCCGACCCATCAGTCCGGAGGAATTTCAGCGACTGGGTTCGGACAAAACGGCCTATCGCCAAGCCGCGGAGCTGGTCATGGAAAAGATCGCCGCGCTTTCCTCCGGCACAGGCGGTTGATAAATTGTTCTTCTGAAAAAGCTTGCCAAAGGGAATAAAATCCGGCAATAATTTCCAACGATTGCACAATGGACGGTAATTATGGCGGGAAATGACCATCAGACAAAAGAAGAAGCGCTCCGCTTGGACGGCGTCGTTATAAAAGTTCTGCCGGCGACCATGTACCGCGTCAAGCTTCAGAACGGGAGCGAGATACTTGCCCATATATCCGGCAAGATGCGCAAAAATTTCATCAGGATTTCCGTCGGCGACAAGGTAACGCTGGAAATCTCTCCTTACGATCTCACCAAGGGGCGGATTGTCTTCCGCCAGAAATGATTTTTTTATCATGCTATTGCGTCGTGTCCGATAAAACATACCAACAGGAAGTCATATGAAAATCAAGATGGTTAGCGTGGCGATGATGGGCTTGCTCGTTGTTTCCGGTCTTTTATCCGTTGCGGCCCGGGCCGATATGGCCGCAGCAATTAACGGCGGCGACCGTGATGCCACGGGAACCCGCCGGGCCTTGCTGGTTGGAATTAATGAATACGATCCTGTATACGGACCGAGCCCGCTCTCCGCTTGTGTCAGCGATGCCTTGGGCGTGCGCGACACAATTTTACTGGCGGACCCGGGACAGCGTTGGTCGGCGGCCAATCTCCAGATATTGACGAATAGGCTTGCCACGGCCAGCGCAATCCGCACGGCTTTGCAATCACTGGCCGCGACCAGCCAGTCGGGCGACCTTGTCCTTTATTACCACTCCAGTCATGGCGGCCAGTATTCGGGCACGAGCGTGTATCTTTGCGCCTATAATCAGGATTATTCAGCCGTGAGTCTCGGCCAGGACTTGGCCTTGTTTAACTCGGGGGTAACCGTGATCGTGGCGGTGGATGCCTGCCATTCCGGCGGATTGTTCAAAGGAAAAGACGACTGGCCTTTTGCCGAAATGGTCATGCGCTCATATCTGGAGGCTAAGACTCAGCAATATCGTTCCCGGGGCCTGGCCGTGCCCAAGGATCTGGGTAACAATATCGCGTTCATGACCGCGTGCGATTATAATCAACTCAGTCAGGAACAGGGCTCGCACGGATTGTATACGGGTGGATTGATCAACGGATGCCTGAATGCGGATGTGGACGTAAACCGTGATGGACTCTATCAATTCTCGGAACTGCACAATTATGCCGCGCAGGTCGCCAGCGCGCAGAATCCGGATCAGACAGCGCAACAGTTTCATACAACAGTGCTGACATCCATGGTGGCCCGCACCGTGAGCAGCAGTATTTCCACCAACAGGATAGAAGGCGATTTTGACTGCGATGGGCACGCAGATCCTTACACAACGGTCAATTCGTTGTGGTATATTTGGTTTTCCGGATCAGGTTACCAGCTGGCCGGCGGCCCATTTGATTTCGGGGTGGCCGGCACGCGGGTGGCGGCGGATTTTGACGGCGACCGCAGAGCCGACCCAGCCATGGTGGTTAATTCATTGTGGTATATCTGGTTCTCCGGCGCCGGTTATCAGCTGGCCGGCGGTCCGTGGGACTTCGGCGTGGCCGGCACTCCGACGGCCGCTGACTTTGACGGTGATCACAAGGCCGACCCAGCCATGGTGTCCGCCAGTGGCGGATGGTACATCTGGTTTTCCGGAGCGGGTTACCAGCTGGCCGGCGGTCCGTGGGACTTCGGCGTGGCCGGAGTGCCGGCGGCCGGCGATTTTGACGGCGACCGCAAGGCCGACCCGGCCATAGTTGTTAATTCATTGTGGTATATCTGGTTCTCCGGCGCCGGTTATCAACTGGCCGGCGGCCCGTGGAACTTCGGCGTGGCCGGCGCGCCAGTGGCCGGCGATTTTGACGGCGACCGCAAGGCCGACCCGGCCATGGTAGTAAATAATAGCTGGACAATCTGGATGTCATCCGGCGGTTATGCGCCGCAAGGCCCGTTCCCGTTCAGTCCGTAGGGATATAGGCCCTGAAGTATGCGTTTCGCTTTCCGCTTAGCGGATTCGCCGAGGCGGAAACTTCAGGGTAACTCTTTTCAATGGGAGGGGCGGCATTCCCTGGCCGAGCTCGGGCAGGTTGCCGTCCGCGGCGGGCAGTATGCCCGCCCTCCCCTCTTTGAAGATTCCTATACCTTCAAATGTCGCAACAGACACATAAGGGAGAAAAACTGCCATGAAAATCACTGCCTGCATTATCGCATCCATCGGCTTGCTTGTTTCGGCCGTTGCGGCCGATATTGAAACGCCATCCGGGGTAACATTCTACGCCGGCTTTGAAGGGACCACCGAAGCATCCATAGCCGCGGGCGCAAAGGCCGGGAATGTCGGCGGCAAAGAAACCAAATTTGCAAACGGTTTGCGCGGCAAGGCGCTTCTTGCCGGCGATGGCGAGCCGTTCGTTGAATACGATGCCCGGGGCAATATCACCACGCCCGAAGGAAGCATTGAAATGCTGGTAAAACCCGTCAATTGGGTGACACCCTGCTGGGGTTTTCATATTTTCTTCCGGGCTTCGGGCGGTGCCACAGTTGATGAACTGGGCAAATCAACAGGCGGAACGGGCATAATGCAAATTTATAAATATGGACATTTTAGCGGTGACTTCCTTTTTTTTCTTTCTGATTCGCTCAAATCATACGATGCCGTCGGCGGCGACACGCGCGCGGAATGGTATCACTTTGTGGCCACCTGGAGCAAAAACGACATCCGTTTTTTTGAGAATGGAAAACGAACGCCCCCCACGTCTCTGACAGAACCTTTCAAA
>Ga0074199_1001671_pt1 | contig 17667 bp, 17 predicted proteins | sample EPASupsiteSAE347_FD_64528 | JGI IMG/M metagenome (GOLD analysis project Ga0074199, IMG submission 64528) | Bioremediated contaminated groundwater from EPA Superfund site, New Mexico - Sample SAE3-47 | ecosystem: Environmental > Aquatic > Deep subsurface > Groundwater > Contaminated ...
CGATATTGCCCAGCACTATCTTGTTGTCCATTCCCAGTTTGATCCTGGCGGCGGCGCTGGAAATTTTCCTGGTCACGAACTCACGGCCGCGGCGAGGTGATTCATGGTTGAAAAGAATACCGGAAACGGCAAACAAGCCATATGCTTCACGATAGTTCCGGGTCAACTCAAAACCGGCCAGTTTGGAAATCCCATAAGGGGAGCGCGGCCTGAACCTGCTTGTTTCATCCTGGGGACTTTCCTCCGGATTTCCAAACATCTCGCTGGACGCCGAAAAATAGATCCGGCAAGCAGGCGCTATTCTCTTTATGGCCGAAAGAACGTAATGAGTGCCATTCAGGTTGGTATTGATGGTGGAAAACTCATCCTCAAAGGAATAGGACACATAGCTTTGCGCAGCCAAATGGTAAAACTCATCCGGCTTCACCTCTGAAATGATATTGAAGATGGAGGCATAACTCTCCATTGAAGCGCTATGGATATGAACATCATCTAAAATATGCCTGATTCTCCACATACGCACATCAGGGTCTTCCAGGCTGACCCTCCTGACGATACCATGCACCTCATACCCTTTCGCAAGGAGCAGCTCAGCAAGGTAACTGCCATCTTGACCGGTGATTCCGGAGATGAGTGCCGTTTTCATAAAGATATCCCTCCACTGTCCCGCAAAAGACGTTCATAAACGGCCTCAACCTTTCCAGCCACCTCTTCCCAGCTTTGACCAGCGGCTGCCTGCCTCGCTTCGCGGGACATCGCCGCCATCCTTTCATCGTTTGCAGCAAGTTCAACAATCTTCGTGGCGATTTGATCAGTACTCCACTCCCTGTTCACCACAAAACCATTTTTCCCTTCACGAATCAAATCGCTTGCGCCCACGTTATCGCTGACAATGACCGGTAAACCGGAGGCCATGGCTTCGGTGACAACCATGCCGAAGGTATCAAACCCGGACAAGAGGACAAGGATATCGGAAGCACTATAAACCGCGGGCATATCATGGCGGATCCCGGCAAAAAGAACGTCGTCATGGATGCCGTACCCCCGGGCGACATGTTCATATTTTTCCCGGTTGCCCTTGCCCACCACAAGCAGCTTGGGGCGCCGTGGCAAATTTTTCTTGCGTAGCCGGCCCATGATTGCCAACAGTTGGTCAAGGCCCTTCAGCTCGAAATTCATGCCGACAAAGAGGATCAAAAAATCACTTTCCGAAATCCCGAATTCCTTCCGGACCGAGACCCCGAATTGCGTATCCGCGACAAAAAAACGTTCATCGACTCCGGGATGAAGCACCTTCACAAGATAATCTCCCGCAGGGTACTCCTCCCGGTTTTTCCTGGCTGCGAGCGTGGAAACAGGCAAGACGTATTTACAATCTCCCTGAGTAAACATCTTCCTTTCAACCCAGCTTGTCGCCAGATCAAAAAAATTTGGAATCCGCTTGCGACGAATTTCCTTCACCCAAATCCGATGCGGAATACTGTGGACTGTAGCGATGTCGGCTTTAAAAATACGGTCGTGAGCATGGACAATATCCGGCTTGATCTCCTTGAGTTTTCTCTCGACGAACCAGGCAAAACTGACAGTGGTGAGCCACTTGGGAAAGGTAATGATCGGTATCCGGTGAAAGGTTATCCGGCTTGAGTCGCTCTGCCATTGATTGGCGAGCACATGAATATCATATGTGGCATTCTGCGCGAGTCTTTCGGTCAATTCGCGTACGAATATCTCCCCTCCCCCAACGAGGCCATATTTAGGAACGACGACCGCAATTTTTTTTTTACGAGGCACGGGGAAAATCCTGCGCAGGAGATAAACATGCTCTGTTGCAATTTTGGCTATCATTGACGGAAATAACAGCAAATGAAACGCACATGAGCAACTCAAGAAAGTGCATAAATACTACATTAAACACCCCATACACCGAAAACAACATAATGGCAGACAAAATCAGTTGTCCGACAAGCCTGTTCCCCAGGGAAACTGTATCCCGAATCAGCTTTACACACATTCTTATGCCCGTTGCCCAAACAGCAAGAAACAAGATCAGGCCGATCACGCCTGTTTGTATTGTAAGTCCAATCCACATGCTGTGGGGGCTTGTATATTCAACGCCACCATTTTTGATTGCAATGGGAACCTGATCCATAAGTTTCTCATGATCAACGAAACGGGAATCCCCCGGGGTTTCCATACTGAAACCGATTCCTGTAATCGGATGTTCCTTAATCAACAGCAACGACATATAGTTAATAGTCAATCTGTCGGTATAGGATCCAGTATTGTCCAGACTCCGTAGCTTCGTAAAAAAACCAAAGAAAACCAAAACAACAACCAGCATCACCGCCGTCAGTATTTTTTTATTGTCCCAAAAGAGCGCAACAACAATAAAGGGCAAAGCGACCAGAAGCGAGCGCATCTGCGTTACATATAGAATCAACAGAAGCCCCCCAAGGCACAAAACGGAAGCGCATTTACCCCAAAAAAACTCCCCGATTCGCAAGAGATGAACTGCAAGCATTGAGGCAAACAAGGCCATGAACCCCAGCGGACCAACCGGAAGCTGATGATTGGGAATACACATCCGGGTCAAAAAGCTATTCTTGTCCACCACATAAAAAAAATACATGTCATGAAACCCGGAAATCATCACCGACACGATAATAACCCAGAACAACAACCGGACTTTTGCGCGAGAATTAAAAAAAATCGTCAGCAATAAAAACAGCACGATATATTTCAAGAGATGACTGCGGATATCATGGAAGCTTGCGCCGACATCCAGCGCCCAACACAATCCAACAAACGCCCACGCGGTGAAAAGCGCAACCGGCAGGGTCAATGGTGTTTTAAATGCGCTCCAATCACGATACCTTAGAAAATAAAAGGCCAGCAAAGCAACACCAGAATAATAACTGATCTCACGAATCGAGGTGGTATGCGGAAAGGGGTTAAGGGCAATGTTGATCAAGATAAGAAAGGGAACAACCTTCATCCAGAGGATTTTTTCCCATTCCTGCGGATGACCGAGACAGATCCCCCCGATTCGGAGGGCGTTGACAGCTTGTTGCATGTGCGATTCCTTTATGTCAGCCAATTAACTGCTTCCGCACTACCGAGAAAACCTCCTCGACACCAAGTTCTTCCATGCAACGGCTTATCTGGCTATTGCCACACCCCTTTCTATTACAGGGCACGCAAGAAAAATCTTTATGCACCACGAGATGCCTCTCTCCTCTTGGTGCCCAGGTTGCAAAGGCCGATGGCCCGTATAGACCGATGGTAGGCGTACCCACGGCTGCCGCAATATGCAACCCGGCGCTATCCACTCCAATAAAGAAACAACACTTCTGCAATAATGCGGGAAGCAGTGCAATCGAAGTCTTCCCTACGAGGTTGAAAACACCTTTACCAGCAAGCGCGGCAATCTCCTTTGCCCTCTCCCGTTCATCAGGCCCACCGACAAGGAGGACCGGCACGCCATACTCCTCATGCACCTGTCGAATTAACGCGGCCATTTTCTCCTTTCTCCATTCTTTATAACTCCACAAGGAAAAAGGTTGAATAGCAACCATTTTATTCCGTCCCTCCAGACCGTACGCCGCCAAAAGGCCATCGGCCTCAGCCAGCTGCTTGGGAGAAACATTGATTTCGGGGAGCAGGCTTTCCGTATGAATGCCATAGGGAGCCAGGGTTTCCAGGTAATGCTCAACAATAAACTGTTGCTGCTTCCCGCTTGGCATGACCAAATGCGTGAACAATCTATTGCGCCATAACGTGCCATCCAAGGCATAGGGCGCAAGACGAAACGAGGCCCCAGACAAAAAAGCAAGAATCGCCCCCCGGGTTCCTGTACGCAAATCAATGGCCAAATCAAACCGGTAACGCCACACAGCTCGCCAGAATCGCCACTGACTCCTCAATGTACCCCAGACACCTCCATGCGGAGTCCCATCAACAGCGATGACCTCATCGGCCCATTGACATCCCTCAATCAAACCGGCCGCCTTTTGTCGAACCGCAAAAACAAGTTTGGCCTCCGGCATGGTCTCCTTCAGAGCCCGGGCGCACGGAAACGAATAGACCACATCGCCAATGTCGCCAAACTGAATCAACAATATCGTTTTTATGCGCTCGACAGGGAGTGAATTCCCCCCTCTCATCCGTTGCGGTTGCAAAGTCATACAAAAAAACATTGCTAAACACACCCTCTGAAATGCCAATCGAGCAAAATCGCATAACGCCGTAAACGAAGAAGGTTCCCCTGGGACATCCCCATAGTAAAAAAAACACCAACACCGTTTAGCAACACATTCACCAGTAACCGCACCAGTACAACCAGCCCGAACAAATAGACCAAACTGCCATGCCATTTGCGAAGGTATTGATACCGTGAGCGATAAAACATTTTTCTGGCTTCGACATTATCCCCCGCGCTCTGACCCTGGAGATGATAAATTTTTGCATCTGGCACAAAACAAGACTTCCAGCCAGCTCGGTGCATGGCGAAGGCCCAGTCTGTCTCCTCCATGAAAAAGAAATAGCGCTCATCCAGCAGCCCCACCGCATCCATGGCCCCTTTCCGCACCATCAGACAAGCACCGATACAGGACTCCACCGGAATCGGCGCCGCATAGTCCTGCCGTTTGCTGGGAAATCTTTTCGGCATCAGGATCCGAAGCAGGGTTTCATTGGCAAGCAGGGTCAACAGGCTGGGAAAATTAGCAATGGAATTCTGTTTCGTGCCGTCCGCGTTGAGCAACTGCCCGCAGGCCATGGCCACATCGCCATGACTTTCCATATACTCAAACAGCTTGGCTATTGCTCCTTCGGTGACGATGGCATCGGTGTTGAGCAGCAGCGCATATTTCCCCTGCATAATCCGCAGAGCCTTGTTGTTGGCTGCGGCAAAACCGAGGTTTTTTTCATTTTGAATGACATTAACCTGCGGATAATGCTCCCGCACCGCCTCAACGCTGCCATCGCTCGAGGCGTTATCAACGAGAAAGACCTCGAAATTCACCGCCTTGGCTGTAGCGTACAGGGAAGCCAGGCAATCCAGCAGCAACGCCTTGGTGTTCCAGTTCACGATGACGATGGAGATATCCATCCCTTCAGCTCCCCCTTGACCACAGCCAGCGCTGCCTGCACAACCTGATCCACGGTGATCCGCGCCATGCATGCGTGCTCATGATCGCAATGTTTCTTCAGGCACGGACTACAGGCGATGTCTACCCGGAGTATTTTGTGTCCCGAGCCAAAAGGCCCGGTCCGCCAAGGCGCCGTCGGCCCGAACAGGGCAACCACAGGGGTGCCAGCTGCCGCCGCGAGATGCATGGGCCCTGTGTCGGTGGTGATGAGCAGGTTCACCCGCTCATAGAGTGCGGCCAGCTCTTTCAGGGTCGTCCTGCCCGCCAGGCTCGCGGCCTTGCCGGTCATGGCGCCGCGAATCTCCTCTATGCCCTGCACGTCCTGCGGCCCGCCGCTGAAAACAACCGCCACGCCCTTGTCAAGCAGGGAATCCGCAACCCGGGCAAAACGGTCATTGCGCCAGTGTTTGGTTTCCCAAGTGGTCATGGGGTTGATTGCCACCAGGGGTTTGGCCGGATCGATTCCTTCGGCCGCAAGCAAATGTCCTATTTTTTCCCTCTGCTCCTCGCCAACCGGCAGATCAAAAACAATCTCCTCGCTTTCAATGCCGATCGCCTTGAGCAGCAACAACTCCCGGATGGCCGCATGCTGGTCCATGTTCACCGGCAAGACGGGTTCGTTGAGGAAAACATAGCTGCATTCGGCATGCTCCATTCCCTTACCGAATCCCACCTTTCGTTTAGCCCGGGCCAGTCCGACAAAGATGCCGCTTTTCAATAGCCCCTGAAAGTCAATGAGCAGATCGTACTCCGTAGCCCGTAACTTTTTAACAAAATCGGCAAACCCTCGGTAGGCCGCCAGCACCCTGCCCTGCTTCAGGTCCCGAATCCAGGCCTTGCGCCGTGAGACCAGCACGGCATCAAGGGCCTTATGGCCGATAACCAGATCGGCTGCAGCCTCTTCCACCAGCCAATCAATCCTGGCCTCCGGATACTTGCGGCGCAAGGCATTGAGGGCGGGAAAGGTATGAATGACGTCGCCGATGGCGCTGGTCTTGACGATGAGGATATTCACGGAATCGGCATCAGGAGGGCGTGTCTTTTTCTTTTTGCTTGTGCAGCTCGCGCAGCTTGGCATACTTGAAAAATACGTTCATAAAATCAGAAACAGCCATGATAAAGCCTTCGCCCCGGTCAAGGAAACCGCCCCGGAGGATATAGCCGTGCAGAAAAGCCCAGGCGGCCCGCAGCAGCGCCTTGGCTATCGAAGCGCTTTTCCCCTGGGCAAACAGCTCGTTGGCTCCGGCGGAAGAATAGTGGTTCACCTTGTCCAGGGTCTGCGCCAGGTCTTTGTTGGCGTAATGGATCAGGGGCTGGCGCAACTCCCCCACCGGGCCATGCACCTCCAGGGATTCATGCACCTCCCGTTCGGACATCCTGGCTGAATCCTTGCGAAACAACCGGACCACCCGGTCCGGCCACCAGCCGGCATGCCTGAGCCAGCGGCCGCAGAAATAATTTTTGCGGGGAAAGCTGTAGGCGACACTGGAACCCGTGGCCAACGCCTCCCTGATCTCCCACTGCGCCTCTACCCCGACCCGTTCATCGGCATCGAGCACCAGGACCCAATCGTGACGGCACCGGTCAATGGCCAACTGCTTCTGGCGGCCAAACCCCTGCCACGGCTCGACATGCACCACGACGCCGAACTCCTGGGCGATCTCCACGGTCCTGTCGGTGCTGCCCGAATCCACAACGACAACCTCGGCGGCAAAGGCAACGCTGGCCAGACACTCGGGCAGGCGATCCTCCTCGTTCTTGGTGATGATGGCCACGGAGAGTAGCAACTTGTCACTAGGCATATTGTTTTTCCAGCCAATCGCGGTAGCTGCCGTTCATCACCCCTCGCCACCATGCCTCGTTGGTTAGGTACCAGTCAATGGTCTTCCGGATCCCGGTTTCAAAGGATTCCAGTGGGGCATAACCCAACTCGCTCCGACTTTTCGCGGCATCAATGGCGTAACGCCGGTCATGCCCTGGACGGTCCTTGACAAAGGTGATGAGGGATTCCGCCGTTTTCCCCAGGCAGACCGGAGCGTTCGGGAAGCGCTGCCGCAGGGGCTCGGAGGCGGCGAGCCGTTCGTCCACCAGGGAGCAAACCAGCCGGACGATCTCGATATTGCGCCATTCGTTGTTACCCCCGATGTTGTATACCTCGCCGACCCTGCCCTTGCTAAGAACCAGATCGATGCCTCGGCAATGATCCTCCACATAGAGCCAATCGCGGATGTTCAGGCCATCGCCATAGATGGGCAGGGGTTTGGCCTCCAGGATGTTGAGGATGATGAGCGGGATCAGCTTTTCCGGAAACTGGTAGGGACCATAGTTATTGGAGCAGTTGCTGGTACTGACCTCCAACCCGTAGGTGTGGTGGTACGCCCGCACCAGATGGTCGGAGGCCGCCTTGCTCGCCGAATAGGGCGAGTTGGGGGCATAGGCAGAGGTTTCCGTGAAGGGCGGCTCATCCAAGGTGAGCGAACCATAGACCTCATCGGTGGAGACGTGGTGGAACCGGTGCGGCCTTCCGCCCCCGTCCAGCCAAACCTTTTTCGCCGCCTTGAGCAGGCTGTGGGTGCCGACCACATTGGTGGTTACAAACGGATCCGGGCCATGGATGGAGCGGTCCACATGGGATTCGGCGGCAAAATTGACCACAGTGTCGAGGGACTCCTCGGCCAACAGGGTTTCCACCAAATCCTGATCCCCGATGTCGCCGTGGACAAAACGAAAATTATCCTGTTCCAGACATCCGGCAAGGCTGGCCATGTTCCCGGCATAGGTCAGGGCATCGAGCACCACCACCCGGTCCTGGGGATACTGCGCCAGCCAGTAATGGACAAAATTGGCCCCGATAAAACCGGCTCCGCCGGTAACCAGCAACTTATGCATTACCTACCCCCTTATGCTCAAGCAACATCCGCCGCAAAGCCACACGCCAGTGCACAGGCTGTATCCCCAAGGCCGCCCAGGTTCCGGTCTTGTCCAGTACGCTGTAAGCAGGCCGCCTGGCCGGAGTCGGATAATCAGCGGTATTGATGGGCAGGAGGGGAATCTCCCGGTTAAGCAGCCCGCAACCAAGCCCCTCTTCTTGGATGGCCACGGCGAAATCATACCAGCTGGCCACACCGGCATCGGTCCAGTGATGGATTCCTTTTGGCTGCACACGGCACATCTGCCAAAGGGCCTCGGCCAAGCCACGGCCCCAGGTCGGGGTGCCGACCTGATCCGCCACCACCCCTATGGTTTCCCGTTCACCCATGAGCCGCAGCATGGTGGTGACAAAATTATTGCCAAAAGCAGAGTAGAGCCAGGCGGTGCGAACAATGGCCACCCTTTCCGGGTAAGCCGCCAGGGCCAGTTGCTCGCCGGCCAGCTTGCTGGCTCCGTAAACCCCCAATGGGTTTGTCCAGTCCGTGGGCAGATAGGGATGGGATTGTTCCCCGTCAAAGACGAAATCCGTGGACACCTGAAGGCAATATGCCCCCACCGCGCGGGCCGCCTCGGCAAGGTTTGCCGCGCCCTGGCCGTTAACAGCAAAAGCTGCCTCCTGCTCACTTTCCGCCCGGTCCACCGCGGTATAGGCAGCGGCGTTGACAATCACCTGGGGCCTGAATCCGCTCACCCTGGCCGCCACGGTCTCGGCCTCCCGGAGATCCAGTTCTTGCGGGCCCAAGGCCAACAGTTCCACGTCGCCCGGCTTGCAATGCTGCAGCTCCCTGCCCAACTGGCCCCTGGCACCGGCAAGCAATACCCTCATGGATACAACTCCGCCTCGGCCAGCGAGACCCCGGCCAGATCCTTGGCCGAGAGCAGGGGCACATTCTGACCGGCCAACGGCCAGACGATGCCCAATTCGGGATCATCCCAGCGGATGCAGCGCTCATGCTCCGGAGCATAGAGTTCCGTGCACTTGTAGACAAACTCGGCCTCGGGACTCAGCACGTAAAAGCCATGACCAAAACCAGGCGGCACCCAGAGCATCTTCTTGTTTTCCGCGGAGAGGATCTCGCCTACCCATCTGCCAAAGAAGGGGGAGTTTTTTCGCAGGTCAACGGCCACGTCAAACACCTCGCCGCAGATCACCCGCACCAGCTTGCCCTGGGGCTTTCTGATCTGGTAATGCAACCCGCGCAGGGTTCCCTGCACCGACTTGCTATGATTGTCCTGGACAAAATTGAGATCAAGGCCGGCTGCGGCAAACTTCGCGGCATGCCAGGTCTCCATGAAAAATCCGCGACTATCCCCAAAGACCTGGGGCTCGATGAGCAACACCTCGGGGATCTCGGAAGAAACAAACCTCATTGCCCCTGCTCCTCATCGAGAATCTGCAACAGATATTGCCCGTAGCCATTTTTCCGCAGGGGCTCGGCCAATCGCGCCAACTGCGCCCGATCGATATAGCCCATCCGGAAGGCGATCTCCTCAAGGCAGGCAATCTTCAACCCCTGCCGGTCTTCCACGACCTTGATGAAGTTGGCCGCATCCAGCAGGGAATTATGGGTCCCGGTGTCAAGCCAGGCGGTGCCCCGGCCCAGGAGTTCGACCTGCAACTGCCCTTTGGCAAGATAGGCCCTGTTGACATCGGTGATCTCAAGCTCGCCACGGGCGGAAGGCTTGAGGTTTCTGGCAATCTCGACCACCTGGCTGTCGTAAAAATAGAGGCCCGTCACGGCGTAACGGGACTTGGGTTTGGCCGGTTTTTCCTCGATATCAAGCACGGTCCGGTCCGGGGCAAAGGAGATCACCCCATAGCGCTCGGGATCTCGGACGTAGTAGCCGAAAACCATCCCGCCTTGAGGATCGGCCCCTTTATCCAGAAGAGTCTTCGCAAGGCCATGCCCGTAGAAGATGTTATCCCCGAGGATGAGACAAACCGGCTCGTTGCCGATGAATTTTTCTCCGATCACAAAGGCCTGGGCAATGCCCTCGGGCCTGGGCTGCACCGCATACTCCAGACTGAGGCCCCACTGACTGCCGTCACCCAACAGCTCCATAAACTGCCCCTGATCCTCCGGGGTGGTGATAAGGAGAACCTCGCGAATCCCCGCCAGCATGAGGGTTGACAGGGGATAATAGATCATGGGTTTATCATAGACCGGCAGCAGCTGCTTGCTCACCGAACGGGTCAGCGGATAGAGCCGCGTGCCGGAGCCACCTGCCAGTATTATTCCTTTCACTTTCGCTCTTCTCCCAAACAAACGGTGCCAGCCATGCAGTCACTCGCCGCATCCACGGAAAGGCTTGCTTTTCTTGGCAGGTCATTTTATCTTCACACAAGATTTGCCAGCATGATCCGGCTACCTGAAAAGGTCCGATATCCTAGCGCATTTTGCAAGAAATAGAAAGTGTTTAGGAGCCGTTACAGAATAACCATTGTGTTATTGGCCTTTCCGTTACGGCTCCTTATGCCGGACACGGCATTCCAATATTACGGTTGCTCTGAACAACGGCGAAAGACAGTGCCGACGCCTGTGTTGTTTACCGCAAAAACAACCCCATCCGCCCCCGATTACCATCAGCCGGAGCCGTGCCATGATCAGCCAGGAACTGCTTGATATCCTTGCCTGCCCCAAATGCAAAGGGGAGGTAACGCTCACCGAAAAAAAAGACGGCCTGGTTTGCAAAAACTGCAAGCTTCTCTACGAGATCCGTGAGGATATCCCCATCATGCTCATCGACGAGGCCAAAAAGCTGGATGATTGAGTTGCGCAAAACGGTGAAAAAATGACCTACCAGCACATCACCTCGCGCTGTTTTATCAATTTTCCCTTTCGCCGGCTCCAACAGGAGCTGGATCTTGTTCTCGCCCACCGATTTCAACCGGAAATCAGCCTGGAAGGCGACACGCTGTACACCGCCACCGGGGCAGAATACCGGGAGGTGGCCGAAGCGCTGGCTGGCGCCGGGCTCCGTTGCACCCTGCACGCCCCTTTTTTCGACCTCGCTCCGGGCGGATTGGATGAGCATATTCTGGCGGCCACCCGTGCCAAGCTGGGCAAGGGTTTTGACCTCATCGAGGTATTCCGGCCGGCCTCGGTGGTCTGCCACCTGAACTACGAAGCAAACAAGCACGGTTACAAGGAGGCTGCCTGGTTTAACGCCTCCCTGGCAACCTGGCGGGAGCTATTGGCAAAAGCCGTTGCGCACCAAGTGCCGATGATGCTGGAAAACACCTACGAAACCGGGCCGGAGCAGCATAAAAAAATGCTCGCTGCCCTCGACTCGCCCATGGCCAGGTTCTGCCTCGACGTGGGGCATGTCTCCGCCTTTGCCAAAAACACCTGGCAGGACTGGCTGCCCGCCCTGACCCCCTGGCTCGGCCATATCCATCTGCACGACAACCACGGCGACCGGGACGCGCATCTTGCCCCGGGCCGGGGGAGCTTTGATTTTTCCGGCCTGTTCAGCTATCTTAAGGAGCAGCGCTTGCACCCCCTTGTCACCCTGGAGCCCCACACCGAGGATGATCTGTGGGAAAGCCTGGCCGCCCTGGACCGGATGCGGTTTTTTGACGCAAGTTAGTCCCTGAACGCGCCCTCTTCGACAGGCTCAGGGCGAACGGAAAACATACCTGAATCATTGCCCTTTTTCCGTTCGTGGTGAGCCTGTCGAACCACAAATTAAACTTTTGCAATAATCTCCTCTACCTGGAAAACCCCATGCAGGAAACCCCGCCAGCCAATTTCGTTCACCTCCATGTCCACACCCAGTACAGCCTGCTCGACGGCGCCATCCGGGTCGGCGACCTGCTGGCCAAGTGCAAGGAATACGGGATGGATTCCGTGGCCATCACCGATCATGGCTCCATGTTCGGGGCGCTGGAATTCTATGTCCAGGCCAAAAAGGCCGGGATCAAGCCCATCATCGGCTGCGAGTTCTATGTCTCTCCCAGCCACCGCTTCGACAAATCCGCGAAAAGCGCGGGCAAGGCCGCCTTCCACCTCGTGCTCCTGGCCATGAACAACACCGGCTACCAGAACCTGCTCAAACTGGCCAGTCTGGCCCAGCTGGAAGGGTTCCATTACAAGCCGCGCATCGACCTGGAGGTGCTAGCCAGCCATGCCGAAGGGCTCATCGCCCTCACCGCCTGCCTGCACGGCGGCATCCCCATGCGCATCACCGCAGGCGACATGGAAGGAGCCAGGGAAGAAGCGCGCCAGCTCATGGCCCTGTTCGGCGACCGCCTCTACTTGGAGATGCAGGAAAACAACATCCCGGAACAAACCGTGGTCAACCAGGGACTCAAGCAGCTCTCAACGGAGATGGGCATCCCGCTCGTCGCCACCAACGACTGCCATTACCTCAACCGGGAAGAGGCCCAGGCCCACGAGGTGCTGCTCTGCATCCAGACCGGCAAAACCATGCACGATGCGAGCCGCTTCCGCTTTTCCACCGACGAGCTCTTCTTCAAGCCGCCGGAGGAGATGAAAAGAGCCTTTGCCCATTCGCCCGAGGCCATTGCCGAGACGGTCCGGTTGGCTGAGCGGTGCAATGTCGAACTCACCTTCGGCGAGTCCCATTTCCCCATCTTCCCGGTGCCCGAGGGCGACAGCCTTGACTCCCTGTTCGAAAAGGCCGCCCTGGCCGGGCTGGAAGAGCGGCTGAACGACATGCGGGAGATCGGCCAGCTCACCCCGGAGATTGAAAAAACCTACCGGGACCGGCTCACCCACGAGATCGACGTCATCCAAAAGATGGGCTTTCCCGGCTATTTCCTCATCGTGGCCGATTTCATCAACTGGGCCAAGGACCACGAGATCCCCGTCGGCCCGGGCCGCGGCTCCGGCGCGGGCAGTCTCGCCGCCTATTCCATGCGGATCACCGATATCGACCCCATCCCCTACGGCCTGATCTTCGAGCGGTTTCTGAACATCGAGCGCAAGTCCATGCCCGACTTTGACGTGGATTTCTGCCAGGAGCGGCGGGGCGAGGTCATCGAATACGTGCAGCAACGCTACGGCGGCGAGGCGCATGTGGCCCAGATCGTCACCTACGGCTCCATGAAGGCCCGGGCCGTTATCCGCGACGTGGGGAGGGCCCTGGGCATGGCCTACGGCGACGTGGACCGCATCGCCAAGCTCATCCCGGAAGAGCTGAAGATCACGATCAAGAAGGCCATCGAGGCGGAGGCCCGCCTCCAGGAGCTAATGAAACGCGACCCCCAGGTGGAGGAACTCCTGCGCATCGCCCAGACCCTGGAAGGCCTCAACCGGCACACCTCCATCCATGCCGCGGGCGTCGTCATCTCGCCCAGGCCCATGGTGGAATACCTGCCGGTTTGCAAGGGCCCCAAGGGCGAGGTACTCACCCAATACGACATGGTCCACACCGAGATGACCGGGTTGATCAAGTTCGACTTTTTGGGCCTCAAGACCCTCACCGTCATCGACCGGGCCCTCAAGCTGATCGCGGCGGATATCGGACACAGGCCCGACATCAACCGCATCCCCCTGGACGACACCAAGACCTACGACCTGCTGGCCAAGGGCGACGCCCTGGGGGTTTTCCAGCTGGAAAGCTCGGGCATGCGCGGGTTGCTGATGAAGATGAAGCCCGAGGTCTTTTCCGACCTCATCGCCCTGGTGGCCCTCTACCGCCCCGGCCCCCTGGAGTCCGGCATGGTGGATCAGTTCGTGGACACCAAGCACGGCCGGATGCAGGCCATCTATCCACTACCGCAGCTGGAACCGATCCTGAAAGAAACCTACGGGGTCATCGTCTACCAGGAACAGGTCATGAAGATCGCCAATGTCCTGGCCGGATACTCCCTGGGCGATGCCGATAATCTCCGCCGGGCCATGGGCAAGAAAAAGGCCGAGGTCATGGAGGCGGAGAAGGAAAAATTCCTGGCCGGGGCCAAGAAGAACTCCATCCCCGCCGACAAGGCCGAGTACGTCTTCGACCTGATGGCCAAGTTCGCGGGCTACGGTTTCAACAAGAGCCACAGCGCGGCCTACGCCCTGATCGCCTACCAGACCGCCTGGCTCAAGGCCCACTACCCGGCCCAGTTCATGGCCGCCCTGCTCTCCTGCGACGTGGGCAACACCGACAAGGTGGTGCGCTACATCACCGAATGCCGGGATCACGAGATCGAGGTGCTGCCGCCGGACATCAATGAATCGGACAAGGACTTTGCCGTGGTCAACGACCGCATCCGCTTCGGGTTGGCCGCGGTCAAGAACGTGGGCGGCGCGGCCCTGGACTCCATCATGGAGGTGCGGGCAGCCGACGGCCCTTACCACGGGCTGGAGGATTTCTGCGACCGGGTCGATTCCCGCAAGGTGAACCGGCGGGTCATCGAAAGCCTGATCAAGGCCGGGGCCTTCGACTCCCTGGGGGCCAAACGCTCGCAACTCTTCGCCATCCTGGACATGGCCATGGAGCAGGCGCAATCCGCGCAGCGGGACCGGTTGAGCGGCCAGATCTCGCTCTTCTCGGCCATGCCCCAGACACAGGGCAGCAAGGCCAACACCATTGACCTGCCCAACATCGCCGAGTGGACCGAGAAGGAACGGCTCGGTTTTGAAAAGGAGACCGTGGGCTTCTACCTCACCGGCCACCCCCTGGACAACTTCCACCAGGAGATCATGGCCGTGGCCGACACCGACCTCACCGGCCTTGGCGACTGGGGCGACAACCAGCCGGTGCGGGTGGGCGGCCTGGTGCGCGAGTACAAGGACCACCGCAGCAAGAAAGGCGACCGCATGGCCTTCATCGTTCTCGAAGACCGGGCCGGAGCCGCCGAGGTGGTTGTCTTCCCCGAGGCCTTTGCCAGATCCGGCCACCTCCTGACCAGCGACGAGCCGCTCATCGTTCTTGGCACGGTCAAGCAGGAGGAACAGGGCGCCAAGATCATCGCCGAATCCGTGGACAGCTTGGGCGAGGCGCGGAGCAAATACACCAACGGCGCCCGCATCCTGCTCAAGGCGGATCAGGTGAACAGGCAGAAGCTGGAAAGTCTGAAAACCAAGGTTCGCGAGTTCCACGGCACCTGCCCGGTTTCCCTGACCCTCCACTTTGCCGGCCGGGGCGAGGTGGATATCGAACCGCCCTCGGATTTTACTGTTCGGCCATGCAAGGAGTTCGACACGGCGGTGGAAGGGCTGCTGGGCTATAGCGCGGTGATGTACCTGAAAACCAAGGCGGAGATCCAGCCCCGGAACGGCGGCAAGGGCGGACGCTGGGGGCAGAATAGGCAGGGGTGAAAATCGATGTCCCCTCCGGGCCTTACCCGGCACCAGTAACGCTTGACAACACTAACGCAACACATTACTATATTTCATGATTAAAACCTTCGCCAACAAGGAAACCGCCGCCGTGTTTGCCAACAAGCGGGTGCGTCGCTTCGGCGAAGAATGGTTGCAGGTGGCGCGCCGCAAACTGGCGCAACTCAACCGGATAGAAACGGTGGAGGAACTGCGCATCCCGCCCGGCAACCGGTTGCAAAAACTTTCAGGTGGCCGCGAAGGGCAGTGGAGCATTCGGGTCAACGACCAATGGCGGATATGTTTTGTTTGGCTTGACGGTCATGCATGGGAAGTAGAAATTGTTGATTACCACTGATGGAGGTGCCTCATGACCATTCGTGTTGAAGATTTGGATCGGATGGATTTTTCCGACGTGGCGCAGGGCGACAAGCTCCATCCGGTGACGCCTGGGGAAATTTTACTGGAAGAATTTCTCAAGCCAATGGGTATCACCCAATACCGCCTTGCCAAGGAGATCGGCGTCCCGCAACGCCGCATCGGCGAGATTGTCGCAGGCAAACGGGCGATTACGGTCGATACCGGGCTCCGCCTGTCACGCTTTTTCGGGATGAACGACGGATTCTGGACCGGCCTGCAAACCGATTATGACACCGCCAGGGAAAAGGTCGCCCTGGCGGATGTGCTGGCCCGTATTCATCGTTTTGTGCCGGCCTCCACCTCGGCCCCATGATGCCTACCCGGCTTGACAAAGGATCTCCGTGCTTCGGAAAATTGTGCTTTCTTAAGTCAACAAATCAACTATGTCCCCCTTTCGCGTCCTTGTACACTCATCAACCTATTAGACCTCATGAAACAAAGTCTATTCCGCTACATATCAGGCGAGTATGCCGAAGCATTTGTGCGCCGAGGTGAGATATTGTTTCGTTCGCTTTCGTACTACCGGGACTACGAGGACGAAGGCGTTCGTAGCGACGAATTTGAAGGAACAAGACTCCACCTTCCGGTTGACGGACTGAAGGTCACAAAGATCGCCACAGATGAAGTGGTCTCATTGCCCTACACGTTTGAGTCAACAGCACGGGAAGATGACATTTTTGTTTACTGCCTGAGCACAACCCATAGCGAATTCCTTGCGGAGAAGTTCAACACTAAAACTTGCGTGGAGATACATGAGCCAGTCAGACTACTCGCTCTCATCCGCAATGCACTCACTCGTCGTCCATTCATAAAGAACAAGCACTTGGAGTACGGCCCAGTCAAGTACTATGCACCACACGAACCGCCGATCATAGAATGGGCTTTGCCGGAAAAAATTGCGCTATCCAAGCCGTCCACATTCTCGTGGCAAGGGGAATACCGGATCGCCTTCGCCGTAAACGGGGCGTTCAATGCCGAGAACGTTAAAGTTCAACTCGTGCCACTTGGCGAGCGTCGTAGGACGCAATCCACTAACCATCCAAAACAGCTCCTTAAACTTGGAAACATGTCAAAGCTATGTACTACCCATCACTTCTGATAGCGAATCCAACCTTGTGCTCAAGCGGACGCCCCTTGCGTCGCGCCGCAGCTCTACGCTCCATAAATACACACCTCCACCCCCCCAAGGAACAGTAACCAAATGAGAACAGAAAAAACATTACATACCCGCAGCGAATCCAAATGTGAATTATGCGGCGCACCAGAGAACTTGGGCGTGTATGAAGTCCCTCCCAGCTCAAACGGCAGTGCGGATGAGTGCGTGCTTCTTTGTGCGACCTGTTGCTCACAGATTGAAAATCCGGAAAAAATCGACGTGCATCACTGGCGGTGCCTGAACGAAAGCATGTGGAGCCAGGTGCCGGCGGTGCAGGTGATGGCCTGGCGGATGCTCAAGCGGTTGAGTGGTGAAGGCTGGGCCCAGGGCTTGCTCGACACGCTCTATCTGGACGACGAGACCCTGGCCTGGGCGCAGGCAACAGGGGAAGGGGAAAGCCAGGAAGCGGCAATCAAACATCTTGACAGCAACGGCGCAGTGCTGGCGACAGGCGACACGGTAACCCTGATCAAGGATCTGGATGTAAAAGGGGCCAACTTTACGGCCAAACGCGGCACCGTGGTGCGGGGCATCTCGCTGGTGGCGGACAATCCCGGGCAGATCGAAGCCCGGGTGAATGGCCAACGGATTGTAATCCTGACCCAGTTTGTCAAGAAAGCGAACTAGCAGGCTGTTGAAAATTGGTCTTCACTGACGGCACTCTTGCAGTCAGCCTTGATTTTCAGTTTGCTCTTTGAAACTTTGCGCCCACTTTGTGAGCGGTTCTGCCATATCT
>Ga0074199_1001673_pt1 | contig 17620 bp, 16 predicted proteins | sample EPASupsiteSAE347_FD_64528 | JGI IMG/M metagenome (GOLD analysis project Ga0074199, IMG submission 64528) | Bioremediated contaminated groundwater from EPA Superfund site, New Mexico - Sample SAE3-47 | ecosystem: Environmental > Aquatic > Deep subsurface > Groundwater > Contaminated ...
CGCGTTACGATGCATCACACACCTCTTTTTTCGTCATGCCCCTTCTTTTTTTCAATTTTATCTACGATACGGCCTTTACCTTTTTCAGGCGCCTCCTGAGTGGCGAACGGGTTATTGATGCTCATCGGAGTCACCTCTATCAGCTCTTCCAGCGTCTGGGTTATAATCACACAACTGTAACATTATTTCATTACGTCGTGAGTATCGTGCAAGGCTGCGGGGCGTTATGGATGATTCACATACAGGGGGTGGAGCGGATCCTTATTTTCTTGCCTTTTCTGTCATTTCAGATCCTATACTCAATCATTATTTTCAGGGCGGCAAAAAGGGCCCGCTTGATTTGATTTATGAATACAGGCAATGACGATGGCTATGCCGAATACTAAGGAGTTTCTCGTGGCAGTTAACTCAAAGGAGCCTGTGCAATGTTATCTCGATGATAGCTTCAATAAGCGAAAGCTCCATAATATCGATCCGGAATATACGCCTCAATGATCATTGGCCATCAGTTTGAACCGCCGCGCAGTATTCAGAATATCCTCATTATTCAGTTGGGCGACATCGGCGACGTCATCTGGTCCATCCCCACCTTCCGGGCGGTCAAGAATGCCTATCCCGATGCGAATCTGTCCCTCCTCGTCCGGGAAGGGATCGGCAACCTGTTCGATACCGACCCTGCCGTTAAGGAGGTATTCGAAGTAAGGCGGTATCAGGGAACCCTTGGGGTCAGACTGCCGGCGCAGCTGGCTTTCCTGAAAAGAGTCCGGGAGGCCGGATTCGATCTTGTCTTTGACCTGCGCTCCGACGAACGGGGTGCTTTTATGGCAAGGTTGACGGGGGCGCCGTTCCGCGCCTCGCTGGCATACCGGGACGTACCTTTTTACCGGAATCGCCTTTTTACCCACCTTGTTTATCCGGTTGAAGAAAATATCCGTATCCGTTTCGGAGCGGCGGAACAATCCCTGCGGATTGTCAGGGGATTCGGGATTCTCCCCGGAGATACGGTCCCGAAGCTATTTGTCGAACCGGAAACCCTGGGAAAGATAAAGAACCTTATAGATAATCATGGTGTTTATTCCGAGGCGCAGGATGGCGCACCAACCGGCTTTGTTACCTTAAACCCCTTTTCCCGCTGGTCATACAAGGAATGGCCGCTGGATAACTGGGTTGCCATCGGCGTGTGGTTATGGACGGAATATCGCCTTCCCGCTGTAATTGTCGGGTCGGCGATGGAGAAAGAACGGGCGGAAGCGCTGGTGAAAAGTGCGAGGGGTGTCGTGAAAATACACAATATGGCCGGTGAAACGAACCTGAAGGAATTGGCGGCCTTATTGAGCCTCAGCCGTTTGCATGTGGGGGTGGACAGCGCCGCCCCACATATTGCTGCCGCTGTGGGGACGCCCACCGCTACCATTTACGGACCGTCCGACTGGCGGGACTGGGCGCCCGTGGGGGAACGGCATCAGGTAGTAGCTACGGATATGGATTGCTCGCCCTGCCATCAAAAGGGCTGTGAGGGGCGAGGCTACAGCCGGTGCCTGGAAAACATGAGCATCGGCCAGGTGCAAGCGGCGATTATGCGAGCGGTTTCGCCTCGTCAATGAGCATGATCGGAATACCTTCCCTGATTTCATAGAGCAGTTTACAGGAATGGCAGATCAGTCCGTCCCGGTTTTTGTTGAGAACAATCTCCCCCTTGCATTTGGGACAGGCCAGAATTTTAAGAAGTTCCTTACTGATGGTCATAGTTTTTCCTCTTTCTTCTCCGCCAAAGCAGTTTCAGCATTTTTCCCCCGCCTAAGTTCTTCCTTAACCCCTTCCCATACCTCCTCCACGGAAATTCCCTCCATGCATTCCCTGGTCGGGCACTGCTTCAAGAAACAGGGGCTGCACGGCAGCGCCTTGCTGATCACTGTGTGACCGGGCCCGTAAGGTCCCGTCCGCCGTGGATCCGTGGGCCCGAAAAGGGCTACGACGGGTGTACCTGCGGCAGCGGCGATATGCATCGGTCCGGAGTCGGTGGTCACGACCAGGGCGGCTTGCCGGTAAAGACAGGCCAGATCCTTTAAGGTCGTCTGTCCCGCCAGATCAACTACCTTTGCCGTCTTAACTTCCTTGATAATCGATTCGACATAAGGTTTTTCCCGGGCGCTGCCCGTTATGACGACAGGAATATCCAGTTCTCCGGCAATCCTGTCTGCCAGTATGGCGAATCTGTCTTCCCGCCAGAGCTTGGTATCCCATAAGGCTACCGGGTTTATGGCCACAAAGGGCTCATTGATGTTAAGGTGATTCTTACTAAGCAGGGCCGATACTTTTTGGACGTTGCGCACGTCCGCGGGAATGACAAACTCTGGAGCGTACACGCCCTCTGTCTCTCCGTCTTTGGACGCCAGATAGGCCGGGAAATCAAGATACCGGTCTACGGCATGTTTCCCCATATCTTCGGGAATCTTTTCGATGTAAAATAACCCGCTCGCTTCCTGCATGCTCTGGAAACCCAGTTTCCTGGCGCCGCCGCTCAGCCAGACGAGGACGGCGCTTTTGAAAAGGCCGTGAAAATCAATAACCAGATCATAATTGCGATCCCGCAGGGCGGCCACAAATAATCTGATTTCTTTGATGTTTTTACTGAAATGCCCCTTTTTTAAATCCTCCTGCCAATACTTTCTCCGGGAGACTAGGACGCGATCCAGATAGGGATGACCCTCGATAAGGTCGGCGGCCGCCTCTTCGACAACCCACGTGATATGGGCTTGCGGGTAAAGCCGGCGTAAGACGGAAAGAGCAGGCAGGGTGTGAACCACATCCCCGATGGCGCTGAGTTTAACGATCAGAATATTCACGATGCTTCCCTGTCGCTGAGCAACCACTTGACCGCCGCCAGGATATCCAGAGCGATATAATCCGGGTGGGTTGATCCCATATGGACGACCATTCCGTAGCCCGTCCGGACGAAAATTCCTTTCGCCCCCGCCCTTTGTCCTACCTCCACGTCCTTGGGCATATCGCCGATCATGTACGACTTGCCAAGATCTATATCCAAATCTTCCGCCGCCTTTAAAAGGAGCCCCGGTTCCGGCTTCCGGCAGGAGCAGACTTGACGGTATTGTCCCATACCTTCCGTCGGGTGGTGGGGACAGTAATAAAAGCCGTCAATCACGGCCCCTTCCTTAAGGAAAAGACGGCGCATTTTCTCATGCACCCTGCCGACGAAAGCTTCGTCAAAATATCCCCGCCCAATGCCTGACTGGTTAGTGATCACCACGGTTTTCAGGCCGGCTTGATTAATCAGTCGCACCGCCTCAAAGGCCTCGGGAAACACATGGAGTTTCTCGAGGCTGTCCAGATACCCCACCTCTTCATTGATCGTTCCATCCCTGTCAAGAAAAACCGCCGCAGACTTTTTCATTACGCCTTTATCGCCTCTTTCGGCTTATATTTTAATTGCTTGCCGAACGGCGGCGACAACCTCTTTGACGCCGATGAGGTTCATGCAACGAAAATCCGTTGGACAGACCGGCTTCAGACAAGGACTGCAATCCACGGGTTTACGGATGATAATGTTCCTCTCCCCGGGAGGAGACGTGGTCACCGGATTCGTCGAGCCGAAAATCGCCACGGTTGGCACATTCATGGCGCCGGCAACGTGCATCAGCCCAGAATCATTCGTAATAAAGGCATGACAGCGGGAAATGAGGGCCATGACTTGCCGGATCGAGGTCGTTCCGGCAAGATTCAGGCAGCGGCCTTGAATGGCCGTGGCGATGGCTTCGGTGACATCCTGGTCCTGCTTGCTGCCGAAGAGGATGATAGTTGCCCCGTATTCCCTGATGATTTCTTCCGCAACGGCAGCGAAACGATCCACCGGCCATCTTTTGGCGGGACCATAGGTGGCGCCCGGCGCCATACCGATGATCAGTTGATGCCGGTTCTCCGGCAATTTTAGCCAGCCATCTGCCAATGAACGGGTATCCGGCCGCAGGTCTAAACATAGATTCCGTTCGGCGGAATCGCAGCCGAGGGCCTTGACCATTTCCAGGTAATAATCGATTTGATGGATCTTCAGGATGGCCGGGGTGCGACAAACAGCATGGGTCAGCAGCCATCCCCGGGCATCGGAGTTATAGCCTGCACGGATAGGAATTCCCGCCAAGCGGGCAATTATGGCGGCCTCAATGGCGTTTTGGAGGAGGATTGCCATGTCGAAGCGGTATTGCCGAAGTTCGCCGGCGAGGCGGATTCTACCGAAAGGGCCTCGATGGGGGCCCGGGTCTTCAAAGTTCAGAATCCGGTCAATATCGTTCGATTCGCTGTATATGTCCGCCACCCAGGGTTTCGCGAGGACGGAGATCTGCGCCTGCGGCCAGGTTCTGCGGATGGCGGCGACCGCAGGCAGGGTCATGATGGCGTCGCCGATCCAGTTGGTCCCCCGGACGAGGATCTCCCGAATACCTTCCCGGGGAAGGCGTTTGTTGCCCCGGACAATCAGTGGTTTCGATATTTGAGAGCTTCGCAAAATTAACCCATCCCCACCCCGATCTTCCCCTTGAAAGGTCGGGATTAACCCACATAACATATTATGATTTTTTACTCTTGCTGACAGGGCTTTGTTTTCCAGCGCTGGTGAAGCCAGAACCACTGATCGGGATAGCGCCGCACCATGGCTTCGACGACTTTCGTGAAGCGCTGGGTATTGGTAAAGAGGTCTTTTTCGTAATCGCCCGTGTCATCGATCGGGACGGCCTCCTGGACAATGAAACGGTATCTCCCGTCGGGCATCCGGGGCATGAAGGCCGGGATCACCGGCGCCCCGGTGCGCATGGCCAGGACGGCCAGCCCCACGGCGGTACAGGCCGGTCTACCGAAAAAGTCCACAAAAACGCCCTCCCGGGCCGAAACATTTTGATCGCTTAGGATACCGAGGGCGCTGTTTTCCCCTAAAAGACGGGTTATTGCCTTGCCGGAGCCGCCCTTGGGAATGACCGTGTTGCCGTTAAGCGTCCGTACCCAGGCGGTGAGGTTTTCGAGTACCGGGCTATCCAGGGGACGGTAAACGATATTCATGGGTTTTCTGACCATAGGGAAGGCCACCGTCATCATCTCCCAGTTGCCGAAATGGGCGACGATCGAGAGTAATCCCTTGCCCTTGGCAAAGGTCCGGTCAATATTCTCCAGACCTTCGAATTCCACCCATTCATGAACATTATCCCTGGTAATATACGGAATCTCGAAGAAATCCGCCGCCACCAGGCCCAAATGGCGATAAACGCCTTTGGCGATGCGGAGCAGCTCCTCCATGTCCTTTTCCGGATAGGCTCGGTGGAGGTTGTGGAGGGTGATCAGACGCTGCTTTGCCGAAAGATGGTAGAAAAGCCGCAACAGGCCCCGGAAAAAAAGCCTGCGCCAGGATAAAGGAACGCATTTGAACAAAAATATGATGATAGTTGTCGATTTCTCTTTTTTCATCTCTTCAATAGCTTGGTCAGGGTATCAAGAAAAGTTCTTTCCTCAGGATCCATCCGGAATCCAACTCTCAGGATGACGATTGTCCGATAAAAATCTTGATAGTTCAAAAGTTTCACCCCGTCTTTTTCCGTTGTTATCACCATTTCCGCATTCAGGGCTTTTGCTTCCCCGGTGATTGCCTGCACGTCGTCTTGCTTGTAGAAATAATGATCGGGAAAGGCAAGGAATTTTATGATCGTCGCCCCCAGTTCCTCCAGGGTGGCGCGAAATTTGTTGGGCCCGGCGATACCGGTAAAGGCATAGATCTTCTTGCCCTGAAGCGCTTCGGGAGGAAGGATCTGATGATCATTTCCTTGAATGATGTCCAGCGGTTGATACCGAGCCCGAAAAGAAGGTATCTTATTATGCCGGGCTGGTTTCTTTCGCCCTTTCTCTCCCCTCGCAATCCCTGTTTCCACGATAATGTCGGCCCGATTGAGGGCGGTCGGCGGTTCACGAAGGGGTCCCGCGGGGAGCAGGCGCCCGTTGCCGAAAGGTCTGTCCTCGTCGAAGAGGACAATGTTGACGTCCCGGAAGAGTTGCCGGTGTTGGAAAGCGTCGTCAAGAACAAGGACATCGGCGCCGAATTTCTCAATGGCCAACCGGCCCGAAACACCGCGATCCGGCCCGGTAAGGACGGGAATGCCGGGGGCGGCCCCCGCGATCAAAACCGGTTCATCTCCTGCCTCTTCGGGACTCAGGAGAGTCCTTGCCCCGGCGGAGACGACATTGCCGCTGGTTGTCAGGCGGCCTCCATAGCCCCGGCTCAGGACGGCGGGGCGAAAACCGTGCGCCTTCAATCCGTTGGCGGTGAGGATTGTCATGGGTGTCTTGCCGGTGCCTCCGGCGGTAATATTCCCGATACTGATCACCGGACAGGAAAGCTTAACCTGCTTGAGAATGCCCCGATCAAACAATTGATTTCTTAATGCCACGATTGCCCCATAGGCAAAGGAAAAGGGCATCATAGTGATCAGGAAAGGGTGGGTTCGCGCCAGCGGCCCTTCCGGATACCAGTATTGTCCAAGTTTAGTATACAGACGATTCATGGTTTGAAAAGATTTTTGAGCCGCAGCGAGGCCATCTTGCTAATGTCGCGGTCTTCAGCGCGGAGGAGAGGAAGATGCCTCATCTTCGCTGAATTGCATCTGGTAGAGCTTGAAATATTCACCCTTTCTGTCCAGGAGATATTCGTGGGTTCCCTCCTCGACGATCTTGCCGTTGACCAGGACAATGATCCGGTCGGCGTTTCTGATTGTCGAGAGGCGATGGGCGATCATCAGGGTGGTCCGGCCGACCATAAGGTTATCCAGGGCCTTTTGTACTTCGATTTCCGCTTCCGTGTCGAGGGAGGAGGTAGCCTCATCGAGGATGAGAATCGGGGCATCTTTGAGGATGGCCCGGGCGATGGAAATACGCTGCCTCTCGCCGCCGGAAAGTTTCGTTCCCTGTTCCCCGATAATGGTGTCATATCCCAGGGGAAGCTGCATGATGAAGTCGTGGGCGTATGCGGCCTGGGCAGCCCGGATGATTTCTTCCTCGCTTCTCTGGATATCCCCGTAGGCAATGTTGTTTCTCACCGTGTCGTTAAAGAGGATCGTCTGCTGCGTTACCATGGCAATCTGTCCGCGGAGGGATTCGACGGTGACGTCCCGGATATCATGCCCGTCGATGAGCAGCCGCCCTGCCGAGACATCATAAAAACGGGGGATGAGGTTGACCAGGGTGGTTTTCCCGCCGCCGCTCATGCCGACGAAGGCCAGGACTTCGCCGGACTTGATGGACAGGTTGATGTCTTTCAGGACCGGCGTCTCCTCGTAACGGAAGGTGACATTTTCGATATCGATGCCCCGGGAGATCCTCGGCAGGGGAACCGCCTGCTCGCGGTTGCTGATCTCCGGTTCCATGTCAATGATGCTGAATACCCGCTCGGCCCCGGCGATGCCCTGCTGAATCGTATTATTCACGTTTGTCAGGCGTTTGACGGGCTCGTAAAGGAGGATCAAGGCCGCTAAAAAGGAAAAGAAGGTGCCCGGGGTGGCGCCGCCCTTGATAACCTGAAGGCCGCCATACAGGACAATCACGGCGATGCCGATCCCGCCCAGGAACTCCATGAAGGGGCTTGAGGCCGCATTGATGGATACGGCCTTGATATTTAATCTGAAAAAGCGCTCATTCTCTTCTGAAAAGCGTTTATTTTCATAGTCTTCCATCCCGAAGGCCTTGACGATCCGCGTGCCGGAGATCGTTTCATGGAGGAGCGTGGTCAGGGTGCCCATGGTGATCTGGGAGCGGGTGGCGATACTGCGCATCTTTTTGCCGAACTTGGCGATGGGATAGATGATGAGGGGGAAGATAAACATGGCGATGACGGCCAGCTTCCAATCACGATAGAAAATAACAAAAACAAGGCCGATCAGGGAAAACGTATCCTTGAACATGCTGGTCACGGCTTCGGAAACCGCGCCCTGGAGGGCGCCGACATCATTTGTGATCCGGGACATCAATATCCCGGTAGGATGTTTGGTGAAAAAGGAGAGGGATTGCTTCTGGATCTGCTGGTAAAGCCTATTGCGCAGATCGGCCACCACCCGCAGCCCGATCTGGTTCATCAACACGGTTTGTCCGTAACTGCACAGGCCCTTGGCCGCGTAGATCAACACTACCGCAATGGGAATCCAGATGAGGGTCTGGGTGTCTTTCCTGAGGAAGATATCATCCAGGGCGGGTTGCACGAGAAAGGCGAGGCCCGAAGTGGACGCCCCCACGACGAGCATGCAGCCAAGGGCCATCATGAATCGTCCCGCGTGGGGTTTTGCCAGGCCCAAGAGGCGCTTAAAAATATCCATTTGTTAAATTATCTCCAGTGCTGCTTGGGCCGCCCGCTTGGCCGCCCCCGGGCTTCCGAGCTTCGCTCTGATCCCGGACAGGTCCTTCCGGATCTGCCTTTTTCTTTCTTCATTGGTCAGGATCGCCAAGAGCTCCTTTGCCATCCGCTCCGGATTGGCCTCCTCCTGGATCAACTCCGGGACGATGGTCCTGCCGGCAATGATATTTGCCAGACCGATGTGGCTCACCTTCACAAACAATCGCCCCATCAGAAAGGAGAAAGGGGACATCTTATAGACAATGATCATGGGTATACCGATCAACGCGGTTTCCAGGGTGGCCGTACCCGAGGCGACCATGGCGGCGTCGCAGACGGCCAGGACATCGTAGATCTCATTGGGGATGACCTTTATGTGCAATTTATCCTGGTAAGGCCGAAGCGCTGCGGCGATATACTCATGGTCCAGGGTATCGGCCAGGGGGAGGACAAACTGCACTGCCGGAAGCTCTTTCTTTAAAATCACGGCGGTTTTGAGCATTTCCGGGAGCAGTTTCGTCACTTCGCTCATCCTGCTCCCCGGCAGGATGCCTATGGTGATCGATCCGTCTCTAAGATTGAATTTCTTCAATGCCTCCGGTTTCGTAAAATCGGTTTTTACGACATCGAGGAGCGGGTGCCCCACGAATACGGCATTCACCCCGGCCTGATGATACATCTCGGCTTCAAAGGGCAGGATGACGGCCATTTTTGCGACGTATTTCTTGATTTGCCCGATTCTCCCCCGGCGCCATGCCCATACCTGGGGACTGATGTAATAAAATACCTTGATGCCTTTCTTCGCTGCCGCCTTTGCCAGGGGCATGTTAAAATCCGGATAATCGATCAGGATAACCAGGGCCGGTCGCTCTTCAAGAAGGGATTTCTTCAGGCGCCTCATCACCCCCAGGATCATACCCAGTTTGGAGAATACCTCGGTCAGGCCGACGACGGCCATATCCGCGGCGGCGGCGATCTGCCGGACTCCCGCCGCTTTCATCTTCGGGCCCCCGACGCCGTAGAATTCCAGGGAGGAATCGAGATCCCGCATGGCCCGGACGAGATTGGCCCCATGAAGATCCCCCGAGGCTTCCCCGGCCACGATCATGATTTTTCTGGGGTCAGACTTACTTATTGACATTGACGTTGAATGTCAATAAGTAAGTCTGACCCCAGGTTTGCTTTTGCCTTTTCCATCTCTCCGGAAATGTTCAAGGCCAGTTCCAGGGCGTCCCGGCCATCCCTGCCGGTTACCAAAGGCGTCGTGTTGTTCCGGATGGAAGCTACAAACGAGCGTATCTCTTCTTCCAGGGGGTCATGCTGGATCACTTCCACGGCATTGCTGATAATATCAAACTTGCCTTTTTCACCTTCTTTCTTGCTCAGGGAAACAAGGTCCCGCTTGCTGTAATCGACGGCATGATAACCTTCGATGCCGAAAAAGCGGATTTTCTGCATCGTCTTCCCCGTGACGCGGCTGGCCGTGATATTGGCGACACAACCGGACTTGAATTTCAGGCGGACGTTGGCAATATCCGCCTGTTCGGAGAGAACGGAGACACCCACGGCGTCGATCGCCTCGATAGGTGAATTGACAAAATGAAGAATAATATCGAGGTCATGGATCATGAGATCGAGAATGACATCTACATCGGTTCCTCTTTCGAAGAAGGGATGGAGGCGGTGGGCTTCGATGAAAAGGGGTTTTTTTATTACCTTCGCCAAGGCGATTACCGCCGGATTGAATCTTTCCACAAATCCGACCTGGAGGAGAGCCCCGCTTCTTTCGGCGCCGGCAATCAGCTCATCGGCCTCATGGAGGGCGACGGTAATCGGTTTTTCCAGGAGGACATGAACCCCGGCGTCGAGGAAGGTCTTCGCCGTCTCATAATGAAACGGCGTCGGAACGGCAATACTGACGGCATCCACATTACCGAGCAGGTCGCGATGATCGAAGCAGGCCCGGCAATGGTACTGTTCTGCGGCCCGGCACGCCCTGTCCTCAATAACGTCGGCTACGGCCGTGATTACGCAGCCATCCAGGTTGCGGTATTTTTGCAGATGGTAATTGCCAAGGTGGCCGATGCCGATGACGCCGATACGGATTTCTTTCATTACCGACAGATCCCTCGCTGCGAACTTTGAATGAAGTCAATGAACTGACGAACTTCCGGAATATCCGCCACTTCCGCCTTCACCTTTGTGATTGCCGTCTTCAGCAATAGCGACGATCTGAAAACAAGGCGATAGGCCTGCTTCAATGACTGTATTGTCTCGGGGGAGAAGTTTCTCCTTTTGAGGCCGATCATATTGAGGCCGTAGAGCTTGGCCATATTCCCCGAGGCCATAACAAAGGGAGGGACGTCTTTAGCGACGGCTGAACAGCCCCCGATGATGCAATGGGCGCCGATGCGGGTGAACTGGTGGATACCCGTCAGTCCCCCGATGATGGCGTTGTCCTCGACGTGGATGTGTCCGGCCAGATTGGCGGCATTGGCCATGACAATACGATTGCCAAGCTTGCAATTGTGGGCGATATGGCAATAGGCCATCAACAGGTTGTAATCTCCCATGATGGTTACCCCGATATCCGCCGAGGTTGCCCGGTGAATCGTCACATACTCCCGGATCGTATTGTAATTCCCGATGATCGTCCGGGTTGCTTCTCCTTTGAATTTCAGGTCCTGGGGGACGGCGCCGATGGAGGAGAATTGAAAAATTCGGCAGCCCTCGCCGATATCCGTTTGACTGTCAATGACGACATGGGGGCCGATAATCGTGTTTTTACCGATATTTACATCAGGGCCGATAATCGAGTAAGGACCAATCTCTACGCCCTCCTCCAGATGGGCTTCCGATGAGATGATGGCCGTGGGATGGATCTTCATGGGTTAGCTTTTTCCCCTTCCTTTTCCTTGATAATTTTTTCAAGAACTTCAACGCGCCGGTTGAGGGCGGTGATTTTATTTCTCATCTCCGGTAGTTTGGGAAGTGTTGCCACCACCCGTCGCCATTCCCGGTAAGGCTGCTGGGGTGACCCGGCGCAAATCTGTCCGGGGGGCATATCCTTATGGATACCGGCTCCGGCGGCAATCATGGCATGATCGCCGATATTGAGGTGGCCAACCACCCCGGCCTGACCGCCGATCATGACGCTATGGCCGATTTTGGTGCTGCCGGAGATGCCGACCTGGGCGACAATGATCGAGTTTGCCCCGATTACGACGTTGTGAGCGATCTGAACCAGGTTATCGATTTTGACGCCCCCCTGTATCCATGTCCTGCCCATGGTCGCCCGATCAATAGTCGTATTGGCGCCGATCTCGACATCATCATCTATCTGGACTATTCCCACCTGGGGAATCTTCCGGTTTTCCTGCCCCGGCATGGCGAAACCGAAGCCATCGCTGCCGATTACCACTCCTGCATGGAGGGTTACCCGTCTGCCGATGACACATCCCCGGTAGACCGTGACATTGGGATAAAGTACCGATCCCTCGCCGATAGTTACGTCGCAGTCGATAACAACGCCGGGGTAGAGGATGACATCTTTTGCGATCTCGGATCGGGGGCCTACATAAACATGGGGATAGATCGTGGCCTCAGGGGATACAAGGGCGTTTTCTCCTATGAACGCCAGGGGGTGGATGCCTGCCTTTGGATGTGGTTGCCCATAAAAATACTCCAGCAGTTTGCCGAAGGCGGCATAGGGATCCTGGACAACGAGCAGATTTTTACCTGTGCTTTCGGTCTCCGGTTTTACTAAGATGGCGGAAGCTTTTGTAGTTACAAGCTTATCCCTGTATTTAGGGTTAGCTAAAAACGAAATATCGCCGCTTTTCGCCTCATCGAGACTATTAACCCCGGTGATTGGGACGCTGGCGTCGCCAATGATTTTACCGTCCAGCAGGATGGCCAGTTCGCTTAAGGTCTTTTCCAAGAACATTCTACCTTGACTTCTTGATCTTGTTGAATTCCTGGGTGACTCTTTGGGTCAGGTTATTGTCCTTGGCAGAGTAAGCAATGGTAGGGTTGCTCATGTCCATGATAAGGGTGTATCCTTCCTTCTCACCGATACTGCTTATGATCTTCATTATTTCCGGGACATTCTTGCCCAGGAATTCCTGCCGGCGGCCCTGAATGTCCTCATTGGCGTCTTTGACCAGATCCTGATAGTCCCGGAACTTTTTCTGGTAGGCCTGCTCCTTGTCTTTCATGGCTTTTTCGGTCAGGACGGGCCGCTGCTTTTCCAGTTCATCCTTCAACCGCTGTAATTCCTTCTCCTTGTCCTGAATGGTCTTTCTCGTTTTTTCATAGCTCTTTTTCAGCTCTTCTCCGGCGGTCTTGCCGATATCGGAATTCGTCAGAACCTCTTCCACATTTACAAAACCGATTTTTTCGGCTCTTGACAATTGGGGATTCCCCAGGGACAGGGAAAAAACAAGGCCGGCCGCAATTGCATATAATAGATATTTTCTCATGATCATCCTCCGTAATTATTAATTATTACATATTCATGCCGATGGTGAATTCCCATCTGCTCGGGTCTTCACCAGGCTTCCTGTCCAAAACATAGCCCCATTCAAGTCGTAACGGACCGATGGGAGAATACCAGCGGATGCCCGCCCCCGCGGTTTGCCGCATATCACCGAGATTATACCCTCCGAATGACTGTGAATCACCCCAGGCGTTGCCCGTATCATAGAACACGACGCCCTTCATGCCCGCATTCTTGATAAGTGGAAACACGAAGTCAGCGTTTAAACAAATCATGGTCGTGCCGCCGATCAGGTCATTCGTGACCGGGTCCCTGGGGCCGACATCCCTTAACCCCCTCAAGGTGCTTATCCCCCCGAGATAATACCTTTCATAAACGGGAAGGGCTTTGCCTTCATTTGCCTGGAGATAACCGATTCGTCCCCGGATGTCGAAGACGGTCGCCAGGGGCAGCGGAAAGTACCAGGCCGTCGTGCCCGTGTACTTGGTGAAACTTGTCGTTCCCCCCAGGAATCCGCCGGCTTGGAGAATCGTGGCCGCGTTTTTCGATCCCGTGGTGGGGAAAAAGTTGTCGTCCGTCGTATCTCGGGAGACGGTGAACCCCATACTGCTCGTCGTGGAGCTTCCCGCCTGCGACTGGATATAAGTCGATGCCGTGGATAAAACATCATTTACATCCGTAAAGGCCAGGGTGTAGGAGACATAGCCCATGAGCCTCTCCCACAGGGGGTACCCGAAAACGGAGCCAACGCCCTTTGTCTTCAGGTTGTAGGTATCATAACTTCTGGAGGAGTTCCAGAGGTCGAACTTGCTCCATAGCGGCATGTCGAACAGCCAGGGCTCCGTGAAGGAGAGGTCATAGTAGGTCGATACGGAGCCTACATTGGCCTTAAGACTCAGGATCTGCCCCCGGCCGAAGAGATTCTCCTGGGATACCTGGGCCATCGCCATCGCCTTATCCAGGGCGCTATACCCGGCGCCCATGCTGACCATTCCCGTCGGTTTTTCCTTGACGCGGATATTGACATCGGCAAGGGTGTCATCGGGACCCTTTTCGGACTGAAAATCAACTTCCTCAAAATACCTCATCCGCATCAGATTCTTGTAACTGTCTTTCAAGTTCGTACTGTTGTAGAGATCTCCTTCGGCGATCAAGAGATTTCTCCTGATGACCTTGTCTCTGGTCTTGGTGTTTCCCGATAAAGATATCCGGTTAAAATAAACCGTGTTGCCTTTTTTGACCTGATAGATGACATCTACGGTGAGGTCCTTGTCGTTGACCTTGGTCATGGGAGATACATCGGCGTAAGCATAACCTTCGTCATTACAGGTCTGAGTCAGAAGATCCATATCCTTAATGATGGCCCCGCGGTCAAAATTATCCTGTTTGCGGATATTCAATTTTCCCATCAGTTCCGAGCGCGGAGTCTTCAGCGCATCGCCGGTAATGTCCACCCTGCCGATTTTGAACCTCCGGCCTTCGGTGATGAGAATCTTGATGTAGATGCCTTTTTTATCGAAGGTTATATTCGGGTCCCCCACATGGGCGTTGATAAACCCGTTATTCAGGTAAAAGGCGTTGAGCTTGTTTACGTCCTGCTTGAGATCGTCTTTTTTGAGGAGGCCCGAATCGGTAAAATAATGGAAAAAACCCTGCTCTTCGGTCTTCATCAAGGCCTTGAGTTCTTTTTCCCGGTAAGACTGGTTTCCCTCGAAAGTGATCTTTTTAATGTAGGTCTTGTCATTTTCCTTGATGTTGAAGACGACACGAATGTCTTTTTCCTTTTCCTTTTCGACGGTATAGGTGATTTCGGCGTTGTAATAGCCCTTGTTGTCGTAAAGGACTTTGATCTTTTCGATAGAGGACGTAATCTTTTCCCGATTCAGGGCTTGGCGGGTCTTGAAAGTTAAGGCGGCCTCAATATCTTTGGTGTCAAGCCTTTTGTTCCCCTTGATTTGAATATCCGTGATGAGGCCCTTTTCTTTCACGATGAAGGTTATGACCCGGCCGTCTGCCGTTTCCGTGACGTCGGCGACCACATCGTCAAAATAACCAAGTTTGTAAATGGCCCGGATATCATCGGCCAGACCGCTTTCCGAGTACATGCTCCCCTGGGTGCTCTTGAGGACCTGATTAAGGGCGCTGCTTTCAATTTTTTTGTTTCCCTGAAAACTGATGCGGGCAATCCGTTGGGTCGCGGCTATCTTGATCAGGATGTCCCCGCGCAGTTGGGCGGCGATGGAGGAGATACTTTCCGGACCTTTACCCTGGGCGGAATAGGGCGGTAGAAATTTACCGGCCGTTACGTCATAGATCTTGACATCCACATTCAGCCTCTCCCCTAATTCGGTAAGGGTCCCGGAGACGACATATGCCGCTCCCGTGATCTTGCCCATGGCGGCGATGGTTGCGTCATCCCCCTTGCGATCCGCCATGAGCTGCATGATCTTTTCCTTGGGGGTGAGCTGAACGTTTTTCGCCTTGCTCAACTCTCGGGCCAGGTTGTCATAAAGTGACCCCTGCAGAAAGGCCGTCGGACTTTTACTGTATACCGTGAAGGGCAGCAGGGTTACCTTAATGGGTTCGGCCGCCGAAATAACGGGCGGGTGAAGAAAGATCGCCCCCCCAAAGATCATCCCCCCAAGGATCAACCCGAAAATAAGGTTGATACAGCCTACGGATGTCGCCGTTGTTTTATGTCGATGAGATGTCATATGTCCTTCCATCGCGGAGACCGACTCTTTTTTGCATACGGTCGGCCAAGCTTTTGTTATGAGTGACCACCACCAACGTAATTTTTTTTGAGGTATTTAGTTCTAACAGAATATCTTCTATCTTTTTTCCTGTTCCCGTGTCAAGGTTTCCCGTCGGCTCATCGGCAAGAAGGATGTCCGGTTCCATGACCAAAGCCCTGGCGACGGCTACCCGCTGTTGCTCGCCGCCGGAGAGTTCGCCGGATTTATGGGTGAAACGGTGCGAGAGACCGACGCTTTCCAGCAGAGATTCTGCCCGCTGTTTCGCCTCTCGGCGGGAAAGACCGTGAATCAGGGCCGGCATCATGGTATTTTCCAGGGCGCTGAATTCGGGCAGCAGATTGTGGAGCTGAAAGACAAAGCCGATCTTTTTGTTCCTGAACTTGGCAATTTTATTATCATCCCAAGAGAAGATATTGATATCGTCAAAGAGGACCGTTCCGGAAGTGGGGTGATCCAGGGCTCCGAGGATATGGATCAGGGTGCTTTTGCCGGCCCCGGAAACTCCGAGCATGGCCAGGGATTCTCCCTTCCTGATCTCGAGGTTCAAGCCCTTTAAAACTTCGATATTGTTGCCGTCTTTGACAAATGTTTTTTTCAGATCGTTAACCCGGATCACTAATCGTACCTCAAAGCCTCTGCCGGATCCAGTTTCGATGCGCGCCGGGAGGGATAGATTGTCGAAAGGAAGCAGATCGTCATGGCGCCGATAATGATCAGGGCAACGTCGCCGTAATTAACCTTCGAAGGCAGCTCCGTCAGATAATACACGTCTCCCGGGAGGATTTTTATCCCAAAAAGACGCTCCACATAGATCGAGAGGCTTGCCAGATTCAGGGCGACCAGCAATCCCGCAATGGTCCCGAAAAAGGTTCCGATGGCCCCGATGATGATTCCCTGAAAAACGAAAATCTTCATGATGTGATGAGAAGTCGCCCCCATTGATTTGAGAATGGCAATATCCTTTGACTTCTCCATAACGACCATGATCAGGGTCGTTATGATGTTAAATGCCGCCACGAGGACAATGAGGCTCAGAATGATGAACATGACCCGCTTTTCCAGCCTCAGGGCCGCGAAAAGATTCTTGTTCATTTCCATCCAGTTTCTTGCCCAGTAAGGATATCCCAGCTTTTTTTCCATCTCCTTGGCGATAACATCGGCCTGATAAATGTCATTAACCTTGATTTCCAGGCCGGTGACCATCCCTTTCATATTAAGAAATTCCTGGGCATCGGGCAGGGAAATGTATGCCAAAGTCGAATCATATTCGTAAAATCCCGAATCAAAAATGCCGGCAATCACAAAGCGCTTCATTTTCGGGATCATCCCCATGGGCGTCGAGATGCCCATGGGCGATACGACGGTAACGGTTTCAAAGAGATAAACACCCAGATGTTTAGCCAATTCCTTGCCGATAAGGATGCCGGGAAGCTCGGCAATATCCTTGGAAAGATTTAAATGGGCCCGTTCGGCAACCTTGAGATAGGCTATTTTGCCGTCCCTGATTTTGCCGAGGCTGATGACACGAAAGGCGCTCTCCGGTTCCAGGCCTCTTAAAACGACGCCCGTAACGCCCTGGTTGCTCTTCAGCATCGCCTGGCTGTATATAAAGGGCGTCGAGGCAACAACACCGTTTAATTTTTGCACATTTCCTGCCAGCTTGTCATAATCCTTCATCGGTCCCGTGTACTCCATCAGCAGGACATGGGAGTTCATCCCGAGGATCTTGTTGCGGAGGTCCGTTTCAAAGCCGTTCATTACAGCGAGGACAATGATCAGCGCGGCAACGCCCAAGGCGATACCGCCGATCGACAAAAACGTGATGATGGAGACAAACACCTGTTTCCGCTTGGCCTTGAGATACCTGAGGCTTATAAAAAATTCAAAGGACATGGATGCCTATAGCTCCCTCCCCTTCAAGGGGAGGGGAGGGGTGGGGATGGGGTTAGTGCTCCTCAGTTGGGGAAAGAGGATCACATCACGAATGGAGGC
>Ga0074199_1001674_pt1 | contig 17603 bp, 13 predicted proteins | sample EPASupsiteSAE347_FD_64528 | JGI IMG/M metagenome (GOLD analysis project Ga0074199, IMG submission 64528) | Bioremediated contaminated groundwater from EPA Superfund site, New Mexico - Sample SAE3-47 | ecosystem: Environmental > Aquatic > Deep subsurface > Groundwater > Contaminated ...
CCCGTCGAGCCCTCCCACCGTGACTCGACGAGAGGGAAATCCTCCCTGCGGCCGCTGCCTGCGAGCACTGCGCCGGAATCCAGGCGAATCCGCACGCGGTCGCGGAGAAAAAGGCTTCCCGTAAGCCATTTTCCGCCGGGAAAGAAAAGCTCCCCCCCGCCTCCTCGCGCGACGGCGTCGATCGCCGTCTGCAGGGCTTTCGTATCGAGCGTACGCCCGTCGCCGACCGCACCGAAGCGCCGCACCGACACGACGACGCCTGGATTGCCCGGATCGCCCGGACTGAGCGCATCGCCTGGACTCATCGCCATTCTCCCGCCGCGGCTGCGCGGCCGGCTTCGTATTCGATCGACGCAAGTATGAAAGGCCCTGTTCCTTTGCAATCGTCGTCGCGAACGGGCTCCCCGACGTAATACGCGAAACTGCCGTCGCGGTAAGGAGAGCCTCCCAGACCGGCCACGGCGCAAGTCCCGCCCAGATGGAGACCGCCCGAGGAATCGCGGAAAAGCTTCCGGGCGCAGAGTTCGCGATATGCGCTTGTCGCCATTTCCTTGAGGAGAGGGTCTGCGCAAATGCCGAGGCGGTCGGCCTTCATGAACGCATACGCAAACATTGCGCCACAGCTCGTTTCAAGATAATTGCCCCCTGCGGAGCCCGAATCCGGAACCTGGAACCAGAGGCCGCTTCCGGGATCCCTCCAGTGACGGATCGCGGTTCCGGCCCGGGACAGAAGCGACGCGAGTATCCCTCGCCCCGCGTGACCCCGAGGCAGGTATTCCCATGTGTCGACGATAGCCATGCAATACCAGCCGAGCGCCCTTCCCCAGGCATGGGGCGAACGTCCGGTTTCGGGATCGGCCCATGCCTGTGAGCGGGATTCGTCCCAGGCGTGATGCAAAAGACCTGTCAGGGGATTTTCGGTATGTTCCGCGGCCGATACGAACTGGGCGACCACGTCATCGAAAACGGCTTCCGTTTCGCGCGCGGTGGCGGTGGCGGCGGCAGCGGCAGCGGCAGCGGCAGCGGCAGCGGCAGCGGCGATCCGGACCCTGAAAGGCTGAGCCATGTAAAGCCCGTCGAGCCAGACCTGGCGCGGATATATCGCTTTATGCCAGTAGTTTCCCGAATCGGTCCGCGGCTGGATAGCAAGCTGGTCTTCGAGGGTCGCCACCGCGCGGGCGAAGCGTCCGTCGCGATCCCGATGCGCCAAATCCAGAAGGAGTCTGCCGGGATTTATGTTATCGAGATTGTAGTCCTGCGCTCGATATTCCGCGATTTTTCCGTCCCGATCCACCAGCGATTCCGCCGCGCCCAGCACTGCGGCGGCCAGCGCCCCATCGTCCCAGGCTCTGGCCGCATACAGGGCGGCATAGAGGAGAAGAGCATGTTCGTAATGCCACCGTACGCCTTCCCGAAGGAGGCTGTCGACCATCGCCCTGGCAAGGGCCAGGCCGGCCTCCCTCCCGGGAACGGCGGTGCAGATCGGGGAATCCATGCAGTCACCTCGGGAAGTCCGGACCACCATGCCAGCTGCCCGTAGAGCCGCCGGCATGGTGGTCCGGGCGTTACATCAATCCAGCATGCCCTGATCGATCAGTTTCGCTTTCGCGGCCTTTTCGACGTCTTTCGCTCCAAGCTTGTCCATGCCAGCGATAAAGTCGGCCCAAGTCTGGTCGTTGAGAGGCTGTTGTCCGAGCGCGAACTTGACGAGGTTTTCGTCATAGAATCGCTTGAAATCGTTCACGTTGGACGGCGGATCGATCATCCCCGCGCCCGTGCTTTCGGTGTAGGGTGAATTCTTGAAGAAATTCCAGATGGCCAGTGGGTCTATGGTCTTCCCGTTGGCGGACTTGTAGGACGGATAGCGGACCTTCAGCTCGATGTCGTTGTTGATGTAGACCATGTTGCGCAACTGGGTGAGGGGCTGCTGGGACTTGTGCGTGTAGGCCAGCTCGGCCTGGATGCCTTCGAGGCTGATGTAGCCCTTTGCGTCTTTCTTGAAGTTGACTCCCTCGACGCCGAAACCGCAGAGGTAATAGCCCTCGGGAGAAGCCATCCACTCCAGGAGCCGGGCGATCGCTTCCACCTTGCCCGCCTTGGCGGCCTTCGTCGAGACCGCGTAGATGCGCGCTCCCGCGATATCCAGTCCGTTCGAGCTCTTTCCGCCGGGGCCGACGGGCGGCATGATCGGCACAAGCTCCCCGTTCGGGAAGTTCTTGTCGAAGTCCTTGTAGTTGGCGGTTGTGTGAAGGGCCGCAAACTGCTCCCAGAAGATGCCGAACTTGCCTTGTTTCCAGCGGGCGCGGAACTCGTCCTTGTTCGGAGCGGTCCAGCTGGGATCGATGATTCCGGCTTCATTGATCTTGCGGATGAATTCGATAGCCTTGCGGAAGTTCGGATCGCGGAAGTTGAACTGGAACTTGTCCGCGCTTTCGAGATTCCACATGCCGGCCACGCCGAAGGCGCCCATGATGTAGTCGAATCTGCGCCCGAAACCCGCGGAAGAGAGGCCGGTGGACTCGTACCATGCGCCGAAGCCATAGGTATCATCCTTGCCGTTGCCGTCGGGATCGTTGAAGGTGAAGGCCTTGGCCACTTCGACGAGTTCGTCAAGAGTTTTCGGGGTTTTTAGTCCCAACTTGTCCAGCCAGTCCTTGCGGATCACCAGGCCTTCGACGCGGGGCATGGCTCCCGGATCGGGCAGGCCGACCAGTTTTTTGTTCTGTGTCGCCAATTTGAGCAGAACCGGGTCGGAGTAGTGGTCGCGCGTGCGGATGGGCATCATCGGCAGCATGGAATCGACCTGGGCCACAAGGCCCTGGCGTGCGATTTTCATGAGCATGTCGCGATTCACGCCGAAAATGTCCGGCAGGGAATTCGACGCCGCGGCCACGGATATTTTGGTATCCTGATCGGTTGGCGAAGAAGGCTCGAGCACCAGTTTGAGGTTGATGCCAAGCTTGTCGCGGATGATCTGGTAACCTACCCAGTTGTCGGGCGGGGCTCCCGCCTCGGTCACTGCGCCCAGGGCCCAGAGTTCGATATCCACGAGCTTCTGCTGTGCGCCCGCGCCGAATGTAACGACGAGCGCCAGGATGACGAGAAGAGGAAGACGCTTTCTCATCGGAAACCTCCTTAGGCAATATTGGCCGCGGCCGGGTTTCAGGGGTTTCAGCCCTTGATGCCGCCCGCGAGCGAACCTTTGACGAAATGCTTCTGTATCCAGGGATATGCCATCATCATCGGGACCATCGAGATAAAAATGCTTGCCGCCTTGAGGGACTGCACCGACGAAGTACTGAACGCGTCATACTCGACGTAGTCGTTCATGTTCACGCCCATCAGGATATTGCGCAGGAGCACCGGCAGGGGCTGCAGCTTCTGGTCGTTCAGGTAGAGCATGGGGTTGAAAAACTCGTTCCAGTGCCCGACGGCGTAGAAAAGGCCTATGGTGAGCAGGATGGGTTTGGAGAGGGGCAGGACGATCCTGAAGAGGATTTTCAACTCGCTCGCGCCGTCGATACGGGCCGCTTCGGTCAGGTCCTGGGGAATTTCCATGAAGAAATTGCGCATGATGAACATGTTGGAAATGCCGATCGCCCCGGGAATCATCACCGCCCAGAGGGTGTTCTGCAGACCGAGGCTCGTCACGACGAGGTAGCTCGGGATGAGTCCCGGGTTGAAAAGGAAAGGAATCATCACGAAGATATTGAGCCATTTCCGTCCGGGCAGGCTCTTCACGGACAGGGCGTACGACATGGGGACTGTCATGATGAGGTTGATCGCGGTGCCGCCCAGGGTGATGACCGCGCTGTTGCGCATCGCCCGGAGAAATGCGGGATGGCTCAGGAACTGGGCGTACGCGTCGAAGGTCCAGTCTTTCGGACCCACGAGAAGGCCAAAACTGTTGTCCAGGTGGCCGAAAGGCGTGAGCGAGAGCATAAGAACGCGCCATAGGGGCAGAAGAACGATCAGGAATATGACGGCGAGATACAGATTGACCGCTATCTGGTAGAGAATCTCGTCCTTCGCTCCGGCTTTGCGCATCTGAGGCACCCTTTAAAACAGGCTCGAGTCGCTGTAGCGACGGGCAAGCCTGTTGAAGAACACGACCAGGAGGAGTCCTATGACACCTTTGAAAAGGCCGACCGCGGTGGCGAGGCTGAACTGAAAATCCAGGACACCCTGGCGGTAGACCCAGGTATCGATGATGTCGCCCACGCTGTAGACGGGAACGGAATAGGTCATGAAAATCTGGTGGAATCCGGCATCGAGGATGGTGCCGAGCCGCAGCAGGGCGATCGTGATGATGACATCGGCGATTCCCGGCAATGTGATGAAACGGATACGTTGCAGTCTGGTCGCGCCTTCGACTTCGGCCGCTTCATACAGGCCCGGATCGATTCCCGTCATCGCGGCGAGGTAAATGATGGCGCTCCAGCCGGTTTCCTTCCACACGTCCGAAAGCACCGCCACCCAGGGATACCATTTCGGGTCCTGGAGGAATGCGATCGGTTTACCCCCCAGGGCCTTGATGATTTCATTTATCAAACCCTCGTCGGGCGAAAGCAGGAGAAGGAGGACACCATACATCACTACCCAGGAGAGGAAGTGCGGCAGGTACGTCGCAGTCTGTACGGTTTTCCTGAAGCGCCTCAGACTCGACTCGTTCAAGGCCAGCGCGAGGATTACGGCGAGCGGAAGCCCGATAAGAAGCTTTCCGAGCGAAAGGGTCAACGTATTGCGTAAAAGCTGCCAGAAATAGATCGACGAAAAGAAGGTCATGAAGTTCCGGAAGCCCACCCAGGGGCTTTTCCAGACGCCGTCGAGAGCCTGGAAATCCTTGAAGGCTATCTGGGCATTTACCAGAGGACCGTACTTGAAAATGATGAAATAGACGACAGGCGCGATGAGCATGAGATAGAAAGCTTTATGGCGCAGAATTTCGCCTGAGCGGGAATTTTTTTTCGGAAGCGCGGCCGACCTGCGCACGATATCCGTCATACAACCAGTATTCGGACCATATCCGAAATTTTGAAGCGCGTTTTTTGGATTTTTCCGACATTGTCGCCAATCCGCTCACTCAGGCGGGGACTGGAGCCTTCTCCCTCCCCCGCCGAGTGATCGCGCTTGTGGTCACTAATGGTCAGTAGATGCCGGTAAGTGCCTTGATATATTGCAGACGCAAATATTCCTGAGGTTTTTCGGCGTTCCTGGCCGAGAGCTTGCCGAGGATGCCTTCCAGGGAAGGCTGTCCGTGCGAGTCGAGCCATTCATCCATACCCCTGGTGATTTCAGAAACGGCGTTCCATCCCTTGCGGTACAGAACTGAGCAGACCTGGACGGTGCCCGCTCCCGCCAGGGTCATTTTGATGGCGGTCTCGGCATCATGGATTCCGGTTGCCGCCGTCAATTCGATGCCGGCGCGCTGGAACAGCACGGAAACCCAGCGCAGGCTCTCGTGATAATCCGCAGGGGAACTCAAGGCCTGGGCGGACTTGAGTTTCATCGCGATGGTATCGATGTCGAAGCGGAAGAAGCGGTTGAACAGCACAAGGGCGTTGGCGCCCTCTTTCGAGAGAGCGCGCGCAAGGTGGGGCAGACTGCTGTAATACTGACCGACCTTGACTGCGATGGGCAGTTTTGTGACTGCGCGGACTTCCCGGATCGTGGAAAGCACTTTGTCTTCGATGTCCTTGGATGAAGGCCCGACGTCGAAGGGCATGAATGCGACGTTGAGTTCGATGCCGGAGGCTCCGGCCAGTTCGATGCTTTTGGCGAATCCGGCCCAATTGCCAGCGCCCACGCAGTTGATGGAAGCGAAAACAGGCAGATCGCCTGCGATTTTTTTTGCCTCTTCGACCAGGCGGATATACTCGCCCGCGCCCTTTTCCCAACCTGTGCGCCGCAGGAAAGCCTCGCCTTCAGGGTATGCGTCCAGATCGAGGCCCTCTTCGTCATGACCTATTTCGGCGAGGATCTGCTCTTCGAACAGCGATTTGAGTACGATAGCGCCGGGGCCGGCCGCGACGGCTTTTTCCACGCCTTCCGGACTGCCGGTCATGCCCGATGCGGCTACGATGATTGGATTTGCAAGTTTCAGGCCCACATAGTTCGTAGTCAAGTCTGCCATAGTGCCTCCTTTCGGCTGCCATACCTATATATCAGGATAGCACTATTTTGACTCTTCGAAGCGCGAAAATCAAGAAAAGACAGGGCGCCGGACGATAATCGGAGTATTCCCTCCCGCACGCCCTGCCTTTATCGTTTTTACGTAGCTTTTCGGCTCAGACTCCGGACTTCTCGCGGATGTACGCGCGGGCCTTGATCGCGTACTCGAGAGGATCGGCTATGGCCGGGTCCTGCTCCGCCTCGACAACCCACCAGCCCCGGTAGCCGATCTTTTTGAGTTCGGCGAACACCGGAACGAAATCCACGTCGCCGTCGCCGGGGACAGTGAAAGCGCCCGACTTGACCGCACCGAGGAAGCTCATCCTGTCCTTGCGCACTTTTTCGACAACGTTTTTCCGGACGTCTTTGAGATGCACGTGCTTGACGCGTTTGCCCCATTTTTTGAGCACCGCCATGTGATCCTCGCCCGCAAAGACGAGGTGGCCCGTATCGTAGAGAAGATCCAGCTTGCCGGTCTGGGTGCCTTCCATGAGCCTGTCGATTTCCGCGGCAGTCTGAACGCCGGTACCCATATGATGGTGATAGGTCAGTGTCATGCCCTTTTCCGCGGCGAGGGCGCCCAGGCGGCACAAACCATCGCAGAGGCGCTTCCACTCTTCATCCGTGAAAACGGGCTTCGCGTCGAAAATGGGAAGGTCCTGCCTGCCCTGGATCGAGTGGCCCTGCTCCGCCGCGCCGATTACGCGCGAGCCCACGGCGTGGAGGAAGTCGCGGTGCTTCAGAAATTCCTTCTCCACTTCGGCGTAGGGCTTCGTGGTCAGGAACGAGGAGAACCACGCGTTGCAGATCGTGAGGCCGCGCATGCCCAGCGCCTTGTTGAGGACGGCCGGGTCCTTGGGGTACTTGTTGCCGACCTCGCTGCCCTCGAAACCGGCGAGAGCCATCTCGCTCACACACTGTTCGAAGGGGATCTGGCCGCCCAACTCGGGAAGGTCATCGTTGGTCCACGCGATGGGTGCAATAGCCAAGCGCACGTTCTTCTCGCTCATGTCACGCTCCTTGCCGATCTCGAATCTCGAATCTCGAATCTCGAATCTCAGAATTTCCGCGCCTTCGCAACGTGCTCGCGCACATTGCGGGCAGCCGCGACGACGTCGGGGTTGGAGGACAGCTCCGCCGTGCCGACGCGCCACCAGGACTCATAGTCCCTGGTCATGGACTTAGGGCTCACCTTGGCGTCTATGACGACGGGGCCATCTTCCTTGAGCGCGCGCCTTACCGCTCTGCGGAACTCATCGACCGTACTTGCCCGGAAGCCTTTAGCACCCCAGCTCTCGGCGTTCTTCGCGAAATCGACGGCCACGGGAACTCCCGTGAGACGGCCCGTCGAGGCTTCGCGCCGCTTCCACTCGTTGCCGAAGTGGGTGATGCCCTGGCTCGTCTGCAGATTGTCGATGCACTGGAAACCCGAATTATCGAGGACGACGACGATGATCTTCATGCCTTCCTGCACTGCCGTGAGGAGTTCCGTATGGAGCATCGTATACGCGCCGTCGCCGACTATCGCGACGACTTCGCGGCCGGGCTCGGCGATCTTCGCGCCCAGCGAAGCGGCGATCTCGTAGCCCATGCAGGAAAAACCGTACTCGACGTGGTAGGTGCCCGGGCTTCGCGGCCGCCACACGCGTTGCATGTCGCTCGGTACGGAACCGGAACCGGCGACGATTATAGCATCCTTGGGAAGAAGGTTGTCGTTGAGTTCACCGAGCGCGCGGACCTGCGATATACCGGCGGGGTCCTCTTCCGAGTACAGGCGATCCACCTCGGCTTTCCAAAGACCCCGTTCCCGCTCGATTGCCTGGCCCCACGAGGATGTGTAGCCCTTTCGGGCGAGCGCCTTCGTCAGGCCGGCCAGGGCGATTTTCGCGTCCGCGATCAGGGGCTCGGCGTTCATTTTGTACGCGTCGAAGGACGAAACGTTGATGCCCAGGATCCTGCATTCGGGATTCTGGAAAAGCCATTTGGAACAGGTCGTAAAGTCGCCCAGGCGGGTACCGACGGCGATGATGAGGTCGGCCTCCCTGGCGAGACGGTTGGCTCCCAGTGCCCCCGTAACGCCTATGCCGGAGAGGTTGTAGGGATTATCCCAGGGCAGGAGGCCCTTCCCCGCCTGAGTCTCGGCGAAGGGCACGCGGAAACGCTCGCAGAAAATCTTGAGTTCCCTGGCGGCATGCGAATACCGCGCACCGCCGCCGCAGATCACCAGCGGCTTCTTCGCGGCTGCGATCATCGCGGCCGCGCGTTCGATGGCTTCGGCGGAAGGCGCCGGGCGCTCGATGTGGTGGACGCGCCTGGCCAGGAATTCCTCGGGATAGTCGTAGGCCTCACCCTGTACGTCCTGCGGCAGGGCTATCGTCACCGCGCCCGTATCCGCGGGATCGGTGAGTACGCGCATCGCGTTGATCATCGCTGTCATGAGCTGCTCGGGACGGCTCACGCGGTCCCAGTAGCGGCTGACGGGCTTGAACGCGTCGTTCGCGGTCACATTGCTGTCGTAGGGCTGCTCGATCTGCTGGAGTACGGGATCGGGCTGGCGGCAGGCGAAGCTGTCGCCCGGCAGGAGGAGGACGGGGATGCGGTTCGCGGTGGCCGTTCCGGCCGCCGTCACCATGTTGAGAGCTCCGGGGCCGATCGAACTCGTCACGGCCATGATCCGCCTGCGCTCGGACTGCTTGGCGAAGCCGATTGCGATATGGGCAGCGCCCTGTTCGTTCTTGCCCTGATAGAAGCGGAGGCCGTGGTCGCCTGCGGCAAGGGCCTCTCCGAGGCCGACGATGCTTCCGTGGCCGAAGATTCCGACCACGCCGGCGACGAACTTCGTCTCTACGCCCTCTTCTTCGATGTACTGGTTGTCGAGAAACCGGACCAGAGCCTGGCCCATGGTCATTCGTATGGTCTTCATCGCTTCCCTTCTCCCGTCCTTCGCTCGGAGGGGATCGCCCATATCTTCGCATCCTTTTCCGTCACCCATAGGTGTTCGTCCTCAAAACGGGGGCTTCTGTAACGATTCCCGTCGAGGTGACGGATTACCCACAGGTACCACATCGCATAGCCGGGAGCGGTCACCTGCGGATGGACCTGGCCCTCGCGGATGAGGACCGCATCCCCGTCGGACAGGAGATGCGCCTCAACGCCTATGCGTGTGAGACCGAACCCCTGTTCGGGGACGAATTTGTAGAAATATATTTCGGGCTGCGGGTGGTGATGCGGCGGATAGCTCGACCACTTGCCGGGCGCGTCTATGACCTCGCCCAAGACGAGGTTGGACTCAGGCGCGTCCGTATCGTCGAAAGAAGTGCGTACGATGCGCGTACTGGTTTCCCCCATCGTGCCCTTTCCGCGCTCCTCGCTGCGGCCTTCGCCGGGGAGTATGAGCCGGGGCTCAAAACGACGCGGATTGTCCGTTCGCGTCACCGCGAAAACGGCACCCATTTTGCCCGCCTCCACGCGGACATCCTCGCCCGCGGGAAGCGAAAGCACCGTCGGTTCCTCGTCGAGGAGGCTCTTCCGCGTTCCGCGGTGCGAGCCTCCTTTCCAGGACAGGGCGGCGTTGCCCGACATGAGGAGCAGCGCCTTCTCGTCGGCCGCCCCCGGAGCCCAAGCCTCGCCGGGTCCCAGGGTCAGGATGCCGAAATCCATGAGCATATCCGCATTCGGGCCCCGGCGATCCACTATGGCCGCGTAACCACGCGGAAAAGCCCCTTCATGATGCAGTAACATGGGAGCTCCTGCCTTCAGGCGATCTCTGAGAGTTGGACGGGACGCTTTTCCAGAAGGGACTTCCTGGCCGCGAGGGCCACACGGAGATCCTGGAGACCGTCGTCGCCTGAGACCAGCGTCGGCTTCCCTTCGGCGACGGCCGAGATGAAAGCCTTCATTTCGGCGATATACGCTTCCTTGTAGCGCTCGAGGAAGAAGAACAGGGGTTTGTCCCCCGTGACGCCGGACTCGTTTGAAAGTTTCACTGTGCTCGGAGCGTCGTTCTCCGCCGCGGCGGCGCCCTTGGAGCCGAATACCTCGACCCGCTGGTCGTAGCCGTAGACGGCTTTGCGCGAGTTGTCGATCACGCCGAGCATTCCGTTCGCGAACTTCAGCGTCACGATGGCGGTATCGATGTCGCCGGCCTTGCCGATTTCCTCGTCCACCAGGACGGCGCCCTGCGCGAAAACCTCGACCACTTCGCTTCCGGCCTGGAAACGCGCCATGTCGAAGTCGTGGATCATCATATCGAGGAAAATGCCGCCCGAGACCGCGACGTAGGAAATTGGAGGCGGCGCGGGGTCGCGCGACGTGATCTTCACGATCTGGGGCTGTCCGACGGCGCCGGATTCGACGAGTTCGCGAACGCGGCGGAAATTGTGGTCGAAGCGGCGATTGAAGCCGACCTGGAGCTTGACGTTGGCTTTCCTGACGGCTTCCAGGGCTGCCTTCACTTTGGGGATCGTCGTATCGACGGGTTTCTCGCAGAAGATATGCTTTCCGGCCTCGGCCGCCTTGATGATAAAGGTCGCGTGGGTATCGGTCGAGGAGCAGATGACGAGAGCCTGTATTTCCTTGTCCGCGAAGAGGACCTCGGGATCCTTGGTCACCGTCCGGACGCCGATGCTCTTGGCCCAAGCTTCGATCTGGGGCGTCATGTTGACGTCGGCGACGGCTTTGAGTTTGGCCTGGGGCATGAAGTACGCGATGTTCTCGGCGTGAATCTTGCCAATGCGGCCGGCACCGATGACGCCAACGACGATGGAATCGGACATGTGAACCTCCTCGTTCCATAGCATAACGACAAAATAGGGTTTATGAAAACGTTTCCACTATCCCTTATCCTAACTTTTCCTTGTAACTATGTAAAGAGACCGAACCAGTTTTAAAAGTCTGTTGGTTCGGGAAATGGTACCACTTGTCCGCCACGCTCCCAGGTCTGCCCTTGCCTGCGTACCATCCACGGCGCTACAGTCGATCAGAGGCCGAAAGTGATGATGAGTATCAAGGATATTGCGAAACTGGCGGGCGTATCACCCTCGACGGTGTCGCGGGTCATCAATCAGAGAAAGTATGTAAAACCCGAACTTCGCAAGCGCATCATGGCGGTAGTGCAGGAAACGGGCTATGTACCTAATCATGCCGCCCGATCAATGGTTCTGAAGCGAACTTTCACCGTGGGGATCGTCATTCCCTATGGCTTCAACATGTTCCAGCGCCAGCTCTTCTCGATTATCGAACGCCAGCTCGAGACCCACGGCTATCACACCCTCTTCTTCTTCGTGCAATGGGATGCGGAAATGGAACTCAAGTGCCTCCGCCGCCTCAAATCGGAGAACCTGGATGGCGTCATCATGATGCACGAAGTCACCCACCCCGATTTTTATTCATATCTCGCCAACGCGCCCATGCCCGTAGTCCTCTGTACCTTCGAACACGGAAACTTCGGCTGGCCGTCGATCCATGTCGACGAAGAGGCCGCGGCGCGGGGCGCGACCGAGTACCTCATAGGCCTCGGTCACCGCCGCATCGGATTTATCGCCGGCGCGCACTTCTCCTTCTCGGTACAACGTGCTTCCGGCTACAGAACCGCACTCGAATCAGCGGGCATCGGCTACGACGAGTCCCTCGTCGTCACGGCAACCGGCTATAGCGCGGAACAGGGGCGCAACGGTATGCTCCGGCTCCTTGAGCGGGGTCTCCCCCCGAGCGGGCTTTTCGCATCCACGGACGAACTTGCCATCGGAGCGGTCCGGGCCCTCTATGAAGCCGGCTACAAGGTACCCGACGATGTCTCCGTCGTCGGCTTCGACGATATCGATGTAAGCGCCTACCTCGCGCCCGGGCTGACTACGGTCGCCCAGCCGATCGAGGAAATGGGCCTCAAGACCGCAGACGTCATGTTCCGCCTCATTTCGGGCGAGACTTCGAACGACATGTCGACCGTCTTCGGCCATCGCCTCGTCGTGCGCGAATCCACGAGGTCGTACAAAAGCTAGCCTCAGGTCCCGGGCCCGAAACGGGATCGAGACCTGAGGCTGGGCCGCGGGCCGGTTTTAAGTCCGGCCGGTTTCGAGTCCGGCCCGCTTCAGATGGACTTCAGGCGTCCAGTGCCTTGGTCGCGATTTTCTCGAGCACTCTGGCCTTGAAAACTTCCAACGCCATGCCGTTTTCCTGTTTTCCGTCGCGGAAACGTACTGACACGGTGCCTTCGTCCCGCTCCTTCTGCCCGACGATGAGCATGTAGGGGATTTTCTGCCCCTGCGCGTCGCGGATTTTGGCGTTCATGCGCTCGTCGGAGAGCATGGCGAAGGCGCGTATGCCTGCACCCTTCAGGTCGGCGGTCACTTTTTTCGCGTAGTCGGCGAAATCGGCGCCGACGGGGATGACGGCCACCTGGTCCGGCATGAGCCAGACGGGGAAGGCGCCTGCGTAGTTTTCGATGAAAACGCCGAAGAAACGCTCGAGCGACCCGAGAAGGGCGCGGTGGACCATGTAAGGCCGCTTGCGCTGACCGTCGGCGTCGATGTACTCGATCTGGAACCGCTCCGACATGTTGAAGTCGAACTGGATGGTGGTCATCTGCCACTCGCGGCCGATGGCGTCCTTGATTTTGAGGTCGATCTTGGGGCCGTAGAAGGCTCCGCCGCCCTCATCCACCTCGTACGCGAGCCCTTCTTTTTCGATGGCCTTGCGGAGGGATTCGAGCGCGGTGGCCCACCGCTCGGGATCGCCCACGGAGTGCTCGGGTTTGGTGGCGAGATACGCCTTGATCTCGGTGAAGCCCAGTGTTTTCCACATCGAAAGGCTGAAGCGCAGGACCTCAGCGATCTCGCCCTCGATCTGCTCCGGCGTGCAGAAGATATGGGCGTCGTCCTGGGTAAAACCGCGAACGCGCATGAGGCCGTGGAGGACGCCCGAGCGCTCGTAGCGATACACGGTGCCGAGTTCGGCCCAGCGCAGGGGAAGGTCGCGGTAGGAGCGAGTCGCGCTCTTGTAGATCATGATGTGGAAGGGGCAGTTCATCGGCTTGGCATAGTAATCGTCGTCGTCGATCTTCATGGGCGAATACATGTTGCCCTTGTAGAAGCCCAAGTGGCCCGAGGTTTCCCAAAGCCAGCTTTTGCCGATGTGCGGAGTGAAGAGGATTTCGTAGCCGTTTTTGTAGTGTTCTTCACGCCACCAGTTTTCGAGTTCCACCCTGAAGCGCCCGCCCTTGGGATGCCAGTAGATAAGGCCAGGACCGGCTTCCTCGTGGGTCGAGAAGAGGTCGAGTTCCTTTCCGAGGCGGCGGTTGTCGCGCTTTTCGGCTTCTTCGAGCATCCTGATGTGCGCTTCGAGCTCGGCCTTGGACACGAACGCGAAGGCGTAGATCCTGGTGAGCATGGGGCGCTTTTCGTCGCCGCGCCAGTACGCTCCGGCGATAGTCTTGAGCTTGAAGGAATCGGGACGGATTTCCCTGGTCGACGCGACGTGGGGTCCGCGACAGAGGTCGACAAAATCGCCCTGCCTGTAGAGCGAAATGGTTCCCTCTTCGAGGCCTTCGATCAGTTCGAGTTTGAAGGGCTGATCCGCGAATGCCTTGCGCGCCTCGTCCTTGCTCACTTCGCTGCGGACGAATTCGGCATTCGCCGAAATGATGCGGCGCATTTCCTTCTCGATGGCGGGAAGGTCTTCGTTGGTTATCGGAGAAGGGAAAAGGAAATCGTAATAGAACCCGTCTTCGATGGCGGGGCCTATGCCGAATTTGGTTCCCGGATAGAGGTGCATGACGGCTTCGGCCATCACGTGTGCGGCTGAATGGCGAATCTGTCCGATGTCGGCTGACATGGCGACGCTCCTTATGGAAGGCTTGCCTTCGCGTAAGGACGAACCCCTCGAGAAAACCTGACAGGTTTCCGGATGCGGTCCGCGGTGCCACCTTACTTCGGCTCCCCGCGACGGGGGCCGCTCTCTTCGCCCTGTAACGGGGGCATCCGTTCCTGGTTACTCGGCCAAGTCCGATATCGATGCGCGCAGGGCGCTGAATATCGTCGCCCGAATGCGGTTGTCGGACTTGCCTTTGGCCAGGAATGCTCGGGAGTGGTATTCCCCGGATTTTCGGCGGGAGTCTCTCAGCCGGTGGCGCGATTTCGGGCACAAGCCCCGACAACCGCGTTTCCGGACTCCCTCTCTGTCGGCGAAAGATGCCGGGTACTCGTCTCCGTCACTGCAATTAAGGAAAATATCGCTGCAGAACGCTTTCGTGTCAAGTCGGGTTCCGATGCGTATGCACTTGTTTACGGAGCGCCGCATGGGTATTTTAATCGATACATGGCAAGTGATGCGCAAATTGAAGGCGAGGTAATCGCCGCAGATGAAGAGACAACAGAGCGCCGCGAGCCGGACGAGTGCCGCGTGTTCCTTCTCAACGATGATTTCACGACGATGGAATTCGTCGTATCGGTGCTCGTGTCGGTGTTCCACAAGAGCCTCGACGAAGCGGGCAAGATCATGATGGATGTCCACCGCAAGGGCAAAGGTTTGGTCGGAGTGTACAGCTACGACATAGCCGCCACGAAGATTCAGCAGGTGCACCTGCTCGCACGGCAGCGCGGTTTTCCGCTGAAGTGCACCATGGAGAAACTTTAGTCACATGAAAGTAAGCCAGGAAGTCCAGTCGATATTCAATGCCGCGTACAACGAGGCCAAGATCAGGAACCATGAATACCTGACGCCCGAGCATATCCTCTATGCAGGGCTGTCATTCGAGAAAGTACGGGCTGTCATCGAAGGCTGCGATGCCGATCTCGAACAGCTGCGCCATGGCCTCGAAGCCTATTTCGACCAGAAGGTGCCGCAGGTCCGCAATGCCGAACCCGTGCAGACTTCGGGGTTCCAGGGCGTCATCGAGCGTGCGGTCATGCAGTCGCAGGCATCAGGCAAGGAAGAAGTCGAAATATCCGACCTTCTCGTCTCGCTCTACGACGAAGAAAGAACGTATTCAGGCTACTACCTGCGCAAGCTCGGCATCAAACGGCTTCAGCTCCTCGAAGTACTCTCGCACGGCATTTCGTCTGAGGAAGGCGATGAAGGAGCCGAAGGGCTCGAAGAGGACCAGACCGGCAAGCCCGAAACCGAGGGGCTCGGCCGCAGGGGCGGAAAACCCGGCCCTCTGGAGCGTTTCACCACCGATCTGACCGCACAGGCCGCCGCAGGGAAGCTCGAACCCGTCATCGGCCGGGAAATCGAGATCGAAAGGACCGTGCAGGTACTCTGCAGGCGCCTCAAGAACAACCCAATACACGTCGGCGAAGCGGGCGTGGGAAAAACGGCGATCACCGAAGGGTTGGCCCAGCGCATCGTCGCGGGCACGGTCCCGCCCCGCCTGCGCGGCTATACGATCTACGCCCTCGATATGGGAGCCCTCCTGGCCGGCACCAAGTTCAGGGGAGATTTCGAGGAACGGGTCAAGAAAGTGGTCGATATCCTGATGAAGAAAGAAAAGGCAATCCTCTTCATCGACGAAATCCATACCATCGTGGGAGCGGGCGCCGTCACCGGCGGCTCCATGGACGCATCCAATCTCCTCAAACCCGCGCTGACTTCGGGAAAACTGCGCTGCATCGGTTCGACCACCTACGACGAATACAACAAGATTTTCGAAAAAGACCGCGCCCTTTCGCGGAGGTTCCAGAAAATCGATATCGTCGAACCCACTCAGGCCGAAACCGTCGAGATACTCAAGGGCCTGCGCTCCAAGTATGAAGAATTTCACAAGGTGAAGTACTCAGATGAAGCGCTGGAACTAGCAGTCAAGCTTTCGGCCCAGTTCATCACCGAGCGCAGGCTTCCCGACAAGGCCATCGACGTGGTGGACGAAGCCGGCGCCAGGGCGCGCATGAACGCGTACAAGGCGGGCGATGACGAAACGGAAGCGCTGCTCGAGATAACGCCCGCAGAAATCGAAACTGTAGTCGCGAAAATCGCGCGTATTCCCGAACGTTCCGTATCTTCTTCCGAAAAAGACAGGCTCGCCGGTCTCGAATCGGCCCTCAAGCGCGAAGTATTCGGACAGGACCCCGCCATCGATGCAGTCGTACGCGCGGTAAAACGCTCAAGGGCCGGATTCCGCGCTCCCGACAAGCCCGTGGCCAATTTCCTCTTCGTAGGCCCCACAGGTGTGGGCAAAACCGAACTTGCGCGGCGTCTCGCCGACCAGCTCGGCATATCGCTGCACCGTTTCGACATGAGCGAGTACCAGGAAAAACACACGGTATCCCGCCTCATCGGCTCCCCTCCGGGCTATGTGGGCTATGAAGAAGGCGGCCTCCTCACCGACGCGATCCGCAAGACTCCGCATGCGGTGGTCCTCCTCGATGAAATCGAGAAAGCCCATCCCGACGTATACAACATTCTCCTGCAGATCATGGATTACGCCACGCTGACCGACAATCAGGGCAGGAAGGCTGACTTCCGCAATGTGATCCTGATCATGACGAGCAATGCCGGCGCGCGCGAAATCGGCAAAAACATGATCGGTTTCGGCGAACGGGCCGTGGGCGACACGGCTCTCGGAGAGGCGGTGGAGCGTGTTTTCACGCCGGAATTCCGCAACCGCCTGGATGCGGTGGTGCGTTTCGACAATCTGCCCATGCCAATAATCGAACGCATCGTCGTCAAAGCGATAGACGATTTCCGCCTGCAGCTCGCCGAGAAGAATGTGACGCTCGACGTCTCGGACGCCCTCGTGAAATACCTTGCAGAACAGGGTTATTCGCGCGAGTTCGGCGCACGCAACGTGGGCAGGGTGGTCGAAGACAAGATCAAGACTTTCTTCGTCGACGAAGTGCTGTTCGGCCGCCTTGAGCGCGGCGGACACGCATCCGCCGATCTGGTCGACGGTAAAGTGGACATACGGATAGACCTGACTCCCTCCACGGCGAACGCTGCGGAGCCCACTATGGCGAGCGCCGTAGTGGAGACTCCCAAGGTTCACGCCGAGGCCACTTCGGCCGCCGAGGCCGCCGAAGGCCCTGTCCCTGAAGCCGCTGTCTCCGAAGGCGACGCCGTGGAACCCGCGGACACCGAACCCGCGGGCGTGAAACGCCCGGGTTCGGTACGCCCGTAATCGGACCATCCATGCGTTCCGGGCAACGCCCTTTCCCCTGGCTCGAGGAAAGCGTCGATTTTCCCTTCCCCGATGTGGAAACAGCCAGCCCGGAGGGCGTCGTCTGCCAGGGCGGCAACCTTTCTCCGGGGATGCTGCTCTCCGCCTACAGAAGGGGCATTTTCCCCTGGTACGGCCCCGGAGAACCCCTTCTCTGGTGGAGTCCCGATCCGCGCCTCGGCCCGTTTTCCGGCCAAACGCACAAAACCGCGACCCCCCCCCAACCCAACAAGGAAGGGGGGGACAGGCCCCCCCCCCACCCCCCCCTTTCCCCCCCGGTTTC
>Ga0074199_1001675_pt1 | contig 17591 bp, 15 predicted proteins | sample EPASupsiteSAE347_FD_64528 | JGI IMG/M metagenome (GOLD analysis project Ga0074199, IMG submission 64528) | Bioremediated contaminated groundwater from EPA Superfund site, New Mexico - Sample SAE3-47 | ecosystem: Environmental > Aquatic > Deep subsurface > Groundwater > Contaminated ...
CTTTGAAATCTAAAACTGCCGCCTGATATTAAAGGGTTATGGAATGCTTGAGCGGTATGCGGTGAAAGTCGCATGTACCGTTCTTAGAAGAGAAAGGGCGGGAAACCGCTCTTTCTTATTCGAGCGTGCCTCGAAGCACAAGATAGAAAGTATAACAACAGGACATTTGAAGAAAATGTTACAGCGTGAGCAATAACATTGGTGTCCGCAGGGTTAAAATCCCACCATTTGGGTCTGCTCCCGAATGAAGAGAAAGGGTAGTGCGATATCGTGAGATATTGTGCGGAGTACCCAAGTATCGTCAACCACAGCCTTAAGCAACATGCGAACCGGAAGTGGCCTCAGCGCGATGCGACATCCCTTGAGTAGATGGAAGCTTGAGCAGTATGTGAACGCTGGGGTGGTTACGGTGAGGATGGTTGAGAATGCTGTCTTGTGTGACCGAGGGAGGTCTCATAACGTCCTCCTCGAAGATGGATACAAACCCTACAAGTTTATGGGTCACTGGATTCCACCAAGAGAAAACAGGTAGCATAGGTATAACCTAATGGGAAAACCGAAGCAATGCGTTATGAGAAGTCCGACGAACCCATAGTAGCAATGAAGGTTAGGCCAAGGACATACAGAACCTGTGCCGCAGGGTACAGGAGGCGACTGTACGAGGACAAAACCTGACCTAGCAAAGGGGTTCCAGATTTGGAAAGAGTTGAGGTGAACAGCACGATAACATCAATCGGATTCAAAGAAAACACCAGAAAAGTAAGCACCGTCAAATTGGCAATAAAACGCTATCTGGTAAATGTATGTGAAGATAATGGAATAACTGCTGGAAACCAAAACCGATGGAGACAGTAAATGAAAAAGTGGAATCAGCAATACCATGATAAATTCAAGGAGTTTGCTCTGATACATAAGGTATGGAGCGAGAAGAACCTTGTACAAGCATGGAAAAGTGTGAAGGCGAATAAAGGAAGTGCTGGAGTAGATGGAATAACCATTGAACAATTTGAACAAAATTTGCAGCAAAACTTAAATGAGATACAAAGACTACTCAAAGAAAAACGCTATGAACCCAGGCCGGTCTTAAGGGTATTAATACCAAAAGACAACGGCAAGATGAGAAAACTTGGAATACCAACAGTAAAGGACAGAGTAGTCCAACAGGCACTAAAGAACGTACTTGAACCAATCTTTGAAGAAATATTCCTGCCACAAAGCCATGGATACAGACCTAACACTGACGCCCATGCAGCAGTCAGGAAGGGTGAAGTATTCATTAGAAGAGGCTATCACTGGATAGTGGATGCCGATATAGAGGGATTCTTCGACCATGTTAACCATCAAATAATGATGGATCTTGTATGCGAAAAAGTCGCAGATGGCAGAGTTCTTTCTCTCATAGAATCTATCCTTAAAAGTGGAATAATGAATGATGGCGAATTTGAGGAGAATATAGAAGGTACTCCCCAGGGAGGAAATATCAGTCCACTGCTGTCGAATATTTATTTAAATCACTTCGACAGAAGAATGGGCGATAATGGATATCTGCTCCTTAGATACGCCGATGACTTCGTTATTTTCTGCAAGTTTGAATCAGATGCACAGAACGCACTCAAACGAGCAAAGGAGATTCTGGAAGGAGAGTTAAAGTTAAAACTCAGTCCAGAAAAGACCAAAATCGTTCCTGCAAGAAGTCAGGGTGTTGAATTTCTCGGCTTCCGTTTCAATGGACGCTATAAAAGTCCCAGGGATAAGGCAAAGAAGAAATTCAAGGAAGAGATAAAACGACGGACAAGGCGTCAGCAGCCTGTGAACCTTGAAACTGTAATACGTTTCCTCAATCCTGTAATTCGAGGTTGGGGGAACTATTTCAAGGAAGGTACAGTAAAGACGTTGTTCGGTGAATTGGATGGTTATATAAGGGGACGCTTGAGGAGCTTTGAGGCTAAAAAGCGTAACTGGAACACTATTTTATTCACGCTTCCTGAGCATGAATTGAGAAAAATGGGGCTGGTTTCGCTTTCTTCTTTGCTGAATGAACCCATCTCCTGCAAAGGGAAAAGCCAAACGAAAGCTGCATACGGGAAATCCGTTCGTGCAGTTTGATGAGGAGAGGGAGGTTGAAAGACCTCTCTTTTACTCTAGCTATCAGTTCGTTGTTGATGTCCATTTTGTCGTTCTCTTTGCGTCCTTTGCGCTCTTTGCGGTTGGATGTATTTTTGCCTCCGGCATATGAGCGGGCGATAAGGGCGCTGCATGGAATATCTGCGTTCATCTGCGTTCATCTGCGGTTTTTAAATTGGGTGATTTTTCAGAGAGGATCTATAGGATGTGTTTTTAATCCAATTCATCCTGTTATCGTATCAAATTCGAAATGCCAGCTTTCAGCACTCCAAAAGAGCTCGAGGCTACTGGAGAGGGCAGAATGAGGCAAATACTTGAAGTTGCTCTTGGCAAAATCGCCACGATTACAATGGGAACATCACCTAAAGGAGAGACCTATAACACCGAAGGCATAGGAATACCATTACTGAACGGACCTACTGAATTTGGTTTAATCCACCCAACATGTACACTTTTCACAACGGATTCAAAGAAAGATTGTAACAAGGGCGATCTAATATTTTGTGTAAGAGGATCAACTACGGGGCGTATGAATTGGGCTGATAGACAATATTCCTTAGGGCGCGGTGTATGCTCAATTCGTGGTGCAACGCCAATGGATACAAAGTACATTAGGTATTGCATCGAGCTAAAATTAGGTGCACTTCTCAAGCTATCTGGTGGAGCAACATTCCCTAACCTTACAGGTAATGATCTCTCCACATTTTCTATTCCTTACCAACCACATCGACATAAAATCGCCGCCATCCTCAGCGCCTACGACGACCTCATTGAAAACAACACGCAGCGCATCAAGATTCTGGAAGAGATGGCGCAGGCGCTCTACCGCGAGTGGTTTGTGAATTTCAGGTTTCCGGGGCATGAGAAGGTGAGGATGATGGAGTCGGAGCTTGGGATGGTGCCGGAGGGGTGGGAGGTAAAGCCTATCGGTGAAGTCATAGAAACCATCGGTGGAGGTACACCTTCTACAAAGATTCCCGAATACTGGGAAAATGGAGATATAATTTGGTTTACGCCATCTGACCTCACATCTTCTGGTACTATGTTTATTTCAGAGTCTTCAAAGAGAATCACTCAATCAGGTTTTAAAAACAGCTCTGCTCGTTTATTTCCGTCATACTCAGTAATGATGACAAGCAGAGCGACTATTGGCGTCACCGCGATTAACACGAAAGAAGCCTGTACAAATCAGGGCTTTATCACCTGCATTCCGAATGAACATCTTTCTACTTACCAGATTTACTTTTGGATTGAACAAAATAAAGACAAAATAATCGCGGTAGCCTCTGGAGCTACTTACAAGGAAATAAACAGAACAGAGTTTCGACAATTTCTAATCACTGTACCTGATAGAGATATTAATAAGCGCTTTGTCCAGATAATTACCCCGATTGCTAAACAAATAGAAAATTTGCAGGTTAAGAACGCTAACCTCCACCGCACCCGCGACCTGCTGCTGCCGAAGCTCATCTCAGGCGAGGTGGACGTGCAGAATATCGACATGCGAATATCGTCTAAAATATCGGGAGAGGCTTGAAAACGGAAGTATTTATATAATATACACCCTAAAATAACACTAATGGTTAAAGTTAGCTTCACCAGGCATGCCGAAGATATGCTCAGAGAAAGAAAATTCACAAAAGAAGAGATAATATCTGTTATTGGGCGTCCTGATTGGCAGGAAGATGATGAGCAGGAAACCGAAGTATGGCATGCATTTAAAAGAATTGAAAAAAAAGTTCTAAGGGTGGTAATTAAGGGAAGAGAGGAACCATATACAGTGATAACAATGTTTTATGATAAAAGATTGAGGAATCGAACATGAGAATAAAAATCGATCTGGAAAGCGATGCGCTCTATTTCAGGATAAGCGAAGACCCGATAGAAGAGAGCGAGGAAATAAGCAAAGGTCTAATAGTGGACTATGATGCCAGCGGGAAAGTTGTAGGAATAGAGATACTTAACGTGAAAGATAAATTCAAAATGGAAGACCTGACCGGACTTAAACTGGAAATGCCCACAGTTGCGAAAGCGGAAGCGTAAGGATGGATGAGGTATCGCTCAAGGTGAAAATACAGTAGTATCTCTACCAAGGCGTGCTTTCATGTCTTTGATGTATTTTTCTTTATTATTCCAGACAATATAATCTTCCCAGGCAGGATGGCTTGGTATCCTTTTGGACTTGATCGCCTCATACAGTTCCTCTTTCGAGGCAACATAATACCTGTCAATCAGATCAGCTATATCCGCCTCTGTAAGTCGGATTTCTTTTTCTATGAACATTAATACGCCTTAAGATTTATGATAAGTTAAAACTTATTGTCCAGATGGCAGAGATGTGAAAGCGCAGTTAATATATACACATCTTTAAATAATAATTTAGCATAGAGAATAGCAATGAACGATTACTCTGAAGATTCCCTGGTCGAGCAGCCAGCCATAGGACTCTTCAGCGAGCTTAACTGGCAGACCGCCAACTGCTTCTACGAAAAATTCGGAGAAAAAGGCACGATCGGGCGCGAAACCCCCAGCGAAGTCGTCCTCCTGCCCCGTCTTCACGCCGCAATTGTGCGCCTGAATCCCGACCTGCCCCCTGAAGCTATAGAACTTGCCATCGAAGAACTGACCCGCGACCGTAATGTCATGAGCCCGGCGAATGCCAACCGCGAAGTCTACCGACTGCTAAAGAATGGCGTGAAAGTCTCTTTCAGGGGCAAAAAAAACGAAGAAACCGTTGAGAACGTCCGGGTAATTGACTGGAATGAGCCTTCCAATAATGACTTCTTTCTTGCATCGCAGTTCTGGATATCCGGAGAGATGTACAAGCGCCGCGCAGACCTTGTGGGTTTTGTCAACGGTCTGCCGCTCGTCTTCATCGAGCTTAAGGCATCGCACAAGCGGCTGGAACATGCATACAGGGATAACCTGCGCGACTACAAGAACGCAATACCGCAGATTTTCTGGTATAACGGCTTCATTATCCTTTCAAACGGCAGTCAGAGCAAAATAGGCAGCATGACTGCTGAGTGGGAGCACTTCGCAGAGTGGAAAAAGATCAACAGCGAAGGCGAGGAGGGCATCGTATCGCTGGATACAATGATCAGGGGGACATGCGAACCGGCGCACCTGCTTGATATTGTCGAGAATTTCACTTTATTCAGCGAAGCCAGCGGTGGGATTGTGAAGCTGGTTGCCAAGAACCACCAGTACCTGGGTGTGAACAACGCCACCGAGGCATTGAAGCAGATAGAAACGAACAGGGGGCGACTCGGTGTCTTCTGGCACACGCAGGGAAGCGGGAAAAGCTACTCCATGGTCTTCTTTTCGCAGAAAGTGCTGCGAAAAATTCCCGGCAATTTTACGTTCGTTATCGTGACCGACAGGCAGGATCTGGACAACCAGATTTACAGGAACTTTGCAGGCGCCGGCGCGGTGACCGAGGAGCAGGTGCAGGCAGAGAGCGGAGAACACTTAAAGCAGCTACTGCGCGAAGATCACCGCTACATATTCACGCTTATCCAGAAATTCCACAAAAAGAAGGGGGAAACCTATCCCATGCTTTCAGCCCGCAGGGATATCATCGTTATTACGGATGAGGCACACCGCAGCCAGTACGATGCCCTTGCCATGAACATGCGAAATGCCCTCCCCAATGCGGCGTTCATCGCCTTCACAGGCACTCCTCTCATTGTCGGTGAAGAAAAGACAAAAGAGGTTTTCGGTGATTATGTCAGCATCTACAACTTCAAGCAATCCGTAGATGACGGTGCTACAGTTCCGCTTTATTATGAAAACCGCATACCAGAGCTTCAACTGACCAACAAGGAACTGAATGAAGACCTGCAGCATCTTATCGATGAGGCTGAACTGGATCCGGACCAGGAGAATAAACTTGAACGTGAGTTTGCGCGTGAATACCACCTGATAACAAGGGATGACCGGCTGGAGAAGATAGCCAGGGATATTGTCGCTCATTTCATGGGACGCGGGCAATTCGGGAAAGCAATGGTCGTCTCCATTGACAAAGCGACTGCTGTTCGGATGTACGATAAGGTGCGGAAGTACTGGAAAACGTACCTGAAGGATTTACAGGCTAAGCTGGTAAAATGCCAGGATTCCGAGAAAAAGGAACTTGAAGAAAAAATCAAATTCATAGAAGAGACCGACATGGCTGTCGTGGTATCCCAGTCGCAAAATGAGATTGAAGACTTTAAGAAAAAGGGCCTGGACATCGCTGCACATCGCAAGAGGATGGTGAAAGAGGACCTGGACACGAAATTCAAGGACGCGAATGACCCGTTCCGCATCGTATTCGTATGTGCCATGTGGATGACTGGCTTTGATGTACCATCCTGTTCCACCATCTACCTTGACAAACCCATGCGTAACCACACGCTCATGCAGACTATCGCAAGGGCAAACCGGGTGTTCAGGGATAAATCAAACGGTCTGATAGTTGATTACGTCGGAGTTTTCCGGAACCTGCAAAAAGCACTGGCGATATATGGTTCTGGCGCAGGCGGGGGAATAAAAGAAGGCGAAACTCCGGTAAAGAACAAGAGCGTGCTTGTTGAACTGCTAAAGCAGGCGATCGAGGAGGGCACAGCATTTTGCAAAGATCGAGGCATCGACCTCTTGAAGATACAGGCTGCCCAGGGCTTTGAGCGTGTCAAGTTGATTGATGATGCGATCAATGCAATATTGATCAGCGATGATTCAAAGACAAAGTACCTGTCCATGGCTGGAAACGTGGTCAGAATATACAGGGCTATCCTGCCAGATCCGGCAGCCAACGAGTTTAGCCCGATGCAAATGCTCTTTGCCAGGATCGCAGAAACGATTCGCTCACTGGCGCCGGAAACGAACATTGCCGGGGTCATGGGATCGGTCGAAAACCTGCTGGACAGATCCATAGCCACAGAAGGATATGTTATCCGGGAAAGCCCTGATGAGTATCGCCTTGTGGATTTGAGCCGTATTGACTTTGAGGCGTTAAAAGCGAAATTTGAGAACAGCCGCAAGCGGATCGAGGCAGAAAAACTTAAGGGGGCCATCAATTGCAAACTGGTGCAAATGGTTCGCTTGAACAAAAGCCGGGTGAATTTCCTGGAGAAGTTCCAGAAACTGATAGATGAATACAATTCAGGCTCCTATAATGTGGAAATATTCTTCGCAAATCTTGTGGAATTCGCACAGGGTCTCAATGAAGAAGAAAAAAGAGGAATCGCTGAGAATCTTACTGAGGAAGAACTGGCAATCTTCGACCTGTTGATAAAACCTGAAATGACCCTTAGCAATAAGGAGCAACAAGAGGTTAAAAAGGTGGCGCATGATCTTCTGGAAACATTAAAAAAGGAAAAACTTGTTCTCGATTGGCGTAAGCGCCAGCAATCGAGGGCGGCTGTAAGGCTATCTATTGAAGAGATTCTGGACCGCCTGCCGCGGAGTTATATACCTGAATTGTATCAGCATAAATGCGATGTGGTGTATCAACATATATATGACTCTTATTTTGGGCAGGGGCAGAGTATTTATCAACCGGTTGTTTGAACAAGCCCCTCTTTGCCTGATACTGAAGTTCTCCCGGTGCTTTATTTTGATAAAATACAGGGTCTCAGGGTTTTATAAGAAGAACAGCGCCGCATCGCCGCCAGAGTTGACCAGCTCATGTCCCTCTGCGACAACCTCGAAGCCGGGCTTACGCGCTCACAGGCGGACAGCTAGAGATTGATGAAAGCAGTCGTGCGCATAGTTTCAGGTTCAGATTTCAAAAGCAAATAAGCAACGATGGTGCTTCTTTAGTTGTTTTTCACCGGCGGGACATGCATATCTATTCAGCCATGATAATTCATTATAATTCCAGTCGAAATATAGGGGTTTACATCATGGAAACTGACTTCACCAACCATTCCCGGCTACCGGCGGTTTTATATACAATGATGTTGTGTATGGATTCTTGGGCAGGAAAATTCTTTTTTAACACTAACCCCCACTCCCCAACCTGCCCATAATCTTTATTATGTTTTTAAGCACCGAACGAGTGCCTGCATTTATCTGCTAGTTACACAATCAAGGGCATTTTTCCCAAAACCGAAATCTATATGATAGAACAAGAATCACCTTCTTTTATATCTGGAGAGATGGAAATATGAACATGATCGATTTAATAAATAATTACCGTGATTTTATAAAAGCAACAGCATCGCCACTTGAGGCCCTTGCAGGAGCCCCGGTCGGAACGACACCTTCAAGGGTAGTTTACAGCGAGAACAAAATGAGACTACTTCATTATATCCCGACAACGGGAAAGCAGCACCCGGTTCCGGTGTTCGTAGTGTACGCGTTAGTCAACCGCTACTACATCATGGACCTGCAGCCGGATAAAAGCGTGGTAAAAAGATTGCTGGATGAAGGTTTTGATACCTATATCGTTGACTGGGGATATCCGTCAGGGGACGACAGGCACATTACGCTTGATCGGTACGTAAACGGTTATCTGAATAATGCCGTGGACAAGATCAGGGAACTGTCTGGAGCGGATAAGGTAACGCTGCTCGGTGTGTGCCAAGGAGGTGATTTCTCCATAATGTACGCTGCGCTGCACCCTGAGAAAGTGAAGAACCTTATTACCCTGAACACACCCGTAGATTTTGATACAGATAAGAGCCTTCTTAACATCTGGTCAAAGAATATGGACGTGGACCGGATCGTAGACCACTATGGCGTAGTTCCGGGGGAGCTGCTGAACGCGGGCTATTCCTTCGTAGACCCTCTCAGGCACATGATCGACGTGTACTCGGGCGTATATGACAGGATCGAATGCGTGCCAGATGACATAAAATGCAAGGGGATGGATGATGAGGGCATAAAGACGCTCTTTCGGATCATGAAGTGGCTATCCGATAATCCCGGACAGGCGGGCGAAGCGTACAGGCAGTTCATCAAGGATTTATACAGGAGGAATCTCCTAATCAGGAACGAGCTGGAACTCGACGGGAAAAGGGTCGATCTCAGGAATATAGCCGTACCCCTGCTCAATATCATGGCAAGGTACGATAATTTCATTCCCAACGAATCGAGCATACCTCTGAACGACGCTGTATCGAGCAGGGATAAGACAATGGTGATCTTTCCGACAGGACACATAGGGGTATTCGTGAGCTCGATATCGCAGAGGGATATCTGCCCCATGATCGCAGGGTGGTTAAAGCCGAGATCTTCTCAGGATAAGTAGCCCGGTAGTACTGGAAAATCCCTGAGAAGGTATCTTAAGGCGGCGCCTCACTGCCGACCGTTCCAGCCTGAGATATGAACCTGTCCCACGGCGTCGGAGTAAGGGGCGTCCAGTTGTGCCGCTCCCACTGTTCCCACCATGATTCGGAACCGGGCGGGATTGCGGTTGTGCCTCCCAGCCGACGCCGCTCATCGACAAGCACCCTCAGGTTCCGCTTCAGGCTGCGGACTTTGAGCAGGTGATCAGGACCGGGTACAGGCGGCTTTATGGCTGGTATAGATAACCTTCTTCCAGGCCTGGGTTTGCCGTTTGCTAGATGCTCTATTTTCCAGATATTCAGACGCAGCCGTGTGATCTCATCGGATAGCCTTCTTAAATCTTCAGATCTCTGTGTGTCAGTATTTCCCTCTACGACATCGAACGCACGCATATAGCCGTATGCCATGCTGATGGATATCATGCCGGGATCGACCGTCAGGGTATTATGTATGTTCAGGGCAGGCTGGATCAGCCTGAAATCCACTCCCCACCCGCAGGGCGGGTCAGCGTCATTGCGCTGTATCTCATTCAGCGCAATATCCATCATGGCGCGGGATGCAATATCCGTTAAAGTGCTGTCATCGAACGACCGCGAAGTACCTACACCGGGCTCAGAGCAGGCGATGGCATAGACCTGCGTAGCCCCAAGATCAACCGCAGCCTGTACGGGAAGCATCTCTCTTATACCGCCGTCAACGTAATTCTCGGCGTAAATCTTGACAGGGGGAAAAAGACCCGGGATAGAGGAAGAGGCTATAACAGCGTCCACCAGGTCAACCTGCTTATCTGAACCCCGGTCAGAGAAATACCCGGATTCCGTGACATATCGAAGTTCCCCGCTCTCAAGTCCGGTCATAGTTACGCGAAGCCTGATGCCGGAGCGCGATGCTTTGCCGGGATCAAGCTCTGTGCGCAGTTTCGCAGCAAGGGGCGAGAGGTTATAGAAGGACTTCAACTGCCGGTATCTGCCTGTTGAATACGTATGCTCCACCATTCCGGTCCAGAAGTTGACCGCATCCAGGAACATCATTGGAGGGAACAGCATATAATTTACCATTCTATCAGCCGCTGCTGAGATGACTTCAGATGAGGTCATGCGGGGAAGCTCCCCGGTCAGTGGCTTTAACGCTTTCAGCCAGGGTTCTTCCACATACATATCACTGTTATTTTTGAAACCCTGCCATATTGATACCAGTTTCGAAAGCCCTCCCTCACCCTCAGCCAGCGCCAGGCCGTTGATGGCTCCTATGGAGGTTCCGCAGATAATGTCAGGACGGATACCCCGGCTATATAAGAACTGCAGTGCTCCGACCTGGAAATCACCCCTTGACCCACCGGCGCCAAGTACGATTGCTACAATAGTTACACCCCCCTTACTCGAATATTATCCTATATAGATTCATTACTTTCAGTCTTATTTAATGCTTATTGCAAACGTCCCGAAAGCTTCAAACTTATATTATTTCTTTAAAAACAACCCTGCGAACAAGAAGCTACTCGAATTCAAAATCATATTTATCTAAAACCTTATCCCCCCTGTAATAGTAGATATTCTTATTTGCTGCTCCCGCAATCAATCCCAGTAACGTTGATACTAAAACAACAGCCTCAAAGAGCCTCACCAGAATATATTTCTTTTTATTCTCGCTCCTCAGGATTGCATATAGATCAGGAAAAAGTATTCTTCTTATTGCTCCCAGTGAAAACTTGATCATTAATTTTCTTGCATTGAAATAATACCTGTATTTCGTGCCAAGGTTATAGAGCTGTTTCCCTTCAACATATTTCCTTCTGATAAGTTTGCCCAGTGAGTTGTAATTCCTGTGATATACAATAGCTCCGGGCGCATATTTCAGCTTATTGCCCCTGCCTCTCACCCTTACCCCGAAATCTATGTCCTCAAGCCCTATCAGCCTCGTGTCAAAACCGCCTACAGCTTTGATGATATCCGCCCTGTACGCAGCGTTCCCTGTCGCCAGGGAAACGCTCCCTTCCTGATCGAAGAAAACTCCATACCTCTCCACATGATTTTTTGGTCTGTATGCGATTATCTGTCCTCCCACGCCCCCGATATGCTCATCACTAAATTCTGTTAATAAGTTCCTTATCCAGTCCCTGTCCGCCATGCAATCATCATCAGTGAAACAAATGATCTCCCCTCTTGTTTTTCTGATGCCCAGATTTATTGCTGCGGCTTTGCCCCTGTTCTCCTGGGAATACCACCTGAAAGCATGCGGTGCCCCCCTCTCATGTTCTTCAAGAACTCTTTCTGTGCCGTCGGTAGAACCGTCGTTGATAACTACGACCTCGAACCTCTCCTTCGGATAATTCTGGTCAGACAACGATACCAGACATTCCCTGAGCCATTCCTTCCTGTTGAACGTAGCCAGTAGAACGCTCACGAACGGATAGTCCATACCCATTACCCCCCGCTATTTCATGGATAATTACCTATTGTCTTCTGACTAAATAAAACAGGCATATGCAACGCCTATGCGGGTTGTTTCTGCATGCAATCAAGTACCTAAAATAGATGGAAAACCGCGGACTGGTTAAGGCGTCCCCTCGGTCTTTAACCACTCTCCGGTAACAAGCGGTTTAGACGGGTATTCATCTTCGCTTATGCCCAGTATGCTATATAGCCTATCCACAGCCCTTGAAGTTTCCTGTACTTTGAATTTGATGCCAAGCTCTTTTTCTACATTTTCTCTGTGAGCACCCAGCAGGAGAATCTGGGCGTTTGCATAATTAAGCAGCCTCATATCCTTGACATCGATCCAGCTCTCCCTGAAAAGGTTCTTAAGTTCCTCAGGATAGAGGGGTTTCTGCTCGGTTAGCCAAGTTTCTCTCTTGCCAGCTTGCTGCCGTCTTCAGTCACGAGATCCACTATAGCCCAGTTGCGCTCTTCCGGAGCCATCACCAGGTAAAAGCGTTGCACATCGTCAAGGTTCCTGACCCTCTCCTCATGTATCTTCGGTCTGTAGAAAAAATACAGGTTACCGCTTTCTATTAATTCTTTGCCATAGAGTACCGCTCATATTGCCTGGTGCACCCTGTCGATCAGATGGTCAATATATTTCTTAGCCGACATCGGCGGCTGGGAAAAGAGCCTGCCCTCAATCTGGAACCTTTCCGCCGGGCCATAGCCGCTGTATGCGTCCCGGAGCCAGTTCAGGTGCACCTCGTCCTCTTTCAAAGCGTACTCGTGGACCGACCTGATATCCTTGTGCCTGGCATACTGCACTCCTGTGCGGTGGTTCTTTATTTCCATCAGCTCATTTATCATCGCAGTTTCAAGCGGAGTAACCGTTGGGTCCATCCGTGATTCAAGCATTATAATGTGCAGGTTCTCGACAGCCGATACCATGTTAAGCAGCCTCCGCATATCCTGGGCAGGCAGCGTCTTCCTAAACGTCTGGAAATCGTTGCGAAGTTGTGTCTCGTTCGCAAGTATAGTATGCGCGTTGACAAAGCTTGCGATATCTGCCGTGTTCTTATCCAGAGGCTGCATGAACAGGGCCTCGGTAGGTACGAACTGCTTCTCAAAAGGCCTGCCCTCCATGGTCCTGATGCTGCCTTTGGTGATATCCTCGACTCTTGCCCCCTGGTTTGCTGCGGTATCCGAGAGTATCCTCATCTGGGTAAGATGATCAAGGAGCATGTAATCATAAGCATCCCTCAGAGACTCGTCAGGCTCAAGTTGTGCTGCAGCCGTGAATTCCTGGATCGAGGTCATCTGGAGGGCTATGCTGGATTCAATAAGCGACATCCTCGGATCAACAAGCGACCCCAGCATGGAGAGGTGTTCCTCCTCCTCAAGGCTTATCCTGGCGAACAGCTTTTGCAGTTCTTTATCCTGTGTCCGGGCCAGTGCCTGATGATAATGTTCCCACTGGTACTGCTCGACCGCACAGCCTGAGTTAAGTTCGACCGTTTCAAGATAGTCCGCCTTAACTTTTTCCACGGGTCTTAATGTCCATCCGCTGATCTTCTTCTCGATCTTATCAAAATTCTCCATCTCATTAAATAACTTCGACATACTGCCACTCCCATTATAAGGTGTGTAGTGATGCTATATAACTTCAGCCTTGGATGGCTTTATTTACAGAGAATCCAGATATATACCTGGTGAGAGTCTGCTGTATAGCGAGCTTGTTGATCTCTACGAGAAAATCCAGGGAACTACTAAACGGCTTGAGATGACGAAATACCTGGTGGATCTTTTTAAAAGGATGCCCGGAGAGGTGATAGATAAAGTGGTGTACCTGACCGAGGGCAGGCTGTACCCGGATTTCGTCGATGTGGAAACAGGAATGGCTGAGAAAATGGCGCTGAAGGCGCTGGCTATGGCTTGCGGGCTTCCGCCTGAGAGAGTGGAACAGGAACTCAGGCATAAAGGGGATATCGGTACTGCGGCCGAGAGCCTGCTGAAGGAAAAAAAGCAGGGAACGCTTTCCAAAAAAGAACTCCCGGTTGAGGAGGTATATGCTTCACTTGACAGGATAGCAAGAACAAAAGGTGCAGGAAGCGTAGATATGAAGGTAAGAGCTCTCTCAGGCCTGCTTTTGGAGGCAAAGCCTGTGGAAGCAAAATATATCCTGCGCACGATCACAGGCAAGATGAGGCTTGGCATTGCTGATATGACGATCCTGGACGCACTGGCGCAGGCGTTCGCGGATAAATCTGCAAGGAAAATAGTAGAGAGGGCATATAACCTTACCTCAGACCTCGGGGATATCGCAAGAACGCTCAGCACGGAAGGCATAGGGGCGGTCAGGAAGTACCATGCCAGGGTGGGAAGACCTGTGAGGATGATGCTTGCCCAGCGTATGGAGAGCGCAGGTGAGATACTTGAGAAGATAAGGAGACCGGTATGCGAATGGAAATATGACGGTGAGAGGATACAGATACACAAACAGGGGGATGAGATAACGCTTTTCTCAAGAAGGCTTGAGAACATCACGGCACAGTATCCTGACATAGCAGCCCTTGCAAGGCTCAATATGAAGGTGAAAGAGGCCATAATCGAGGGAGAGTGCGTGGCTGTCGATGCAGATACGGGCGCAATGCTGCCATTCCAGGACCTGATGCACAGGCGGCGCAAGTACGGTATCGAGAAGGCTGTCAGGGAGTTCCCTGTGCATATCTTCCTCTTTGATGCCCTGCTCATTGAGGGTGAGGATATAACGCAGGAGCCGCTGGCAGAACGCAGGGAGAGGCTGAGGAACGCGATAAAAGAGGCAGCAGGGTTCAGGCTTGTGCAGTCTCTCCTCTCTGATAACGTGAAGGAAATTGAGGCCTTTTTTGAGAGCGCGATAGAGAACGGGTGCGAGGGGCTTATACTGAAAAGCGGGGACTCGACCTATCAGGCCGGAGCCCGAAGCTGGCTGTGGATAAAGCTCAAGCGCAGCTACCAGTCAAAGATGATAGAACCGATCGACGTGGTGATAGTAGGGGCGCTCATGGGACGGGGCAGGAGGTCGGGGAGCTACGGGGCGCTCCTGGTTTCGGTCTACGACAGCGAGAGGGACGTTTTCCCGACGATAACCAAGGTGGGAAGCGGTTTCACGGACGAGGACCTGAAGAATATGCCTGAGATCCTTGCGCCCTACAGGCTGGAGCACAGGCACGCAAGGGTTGAGAGCGGACTTGAGGCTGACCTCTGGTTCACACCTGCAGTTGTGATAGAAATAATCGGTGATGAGCTTACCCTGAGCCCGGTGCACATGTGCGCCTATAACAGGATACGGGAGAACGCAGGCATTGCGGTCAGGTTCCCCAGGTTCACGCACAGGTGGAGGGTGGACAAGGCGCCGGAAGATGCTACTACCGTGGATGAGATAATCGAGATGTACAGAGCCAGATTGAGAAAAATAGAGTTATAGCTCTACATCTCTTATGGGGACAACGAGCACAGGTATTTTTGAGGTGCGGGTAACTTTATCGGCAACGTTGCCCAGGAGTAACCTGTTAACTCCGCCTTTTCCTAACGTTCCCATTACTATCAAATCTATTGAGTTCTCTTCGGCGTATTTTATTATTTCCTCAGCCGGATGTCCTTCGGTAATAATCGTCTTTGCTTCCAGGCCGACAGCTCTTGCCCTGTCTGCCACGTACTCAGTAGCTACTTCGCCCTCCTTTCTTAAAAGCAAGTACGCATATTCTATCGGGGCCGATTCGGGGAGCGAGTCGTAAGCTCTGGTGTCGATCACATAGATAGAAGATAATTTGGCCCCGGTACTTTTTGCAGCCTCTATCCCGTACTCGACCGCCCTTTTTGTATATTCCGAACCGTCTGTCGCGATCAGTATTTTTTTGATTGATTTACCCGCCATAAACCCCCTTACTTGGAACTATCTGGAATGCGTGTATAATTATTTCATTGGTCATCGGTTAAGACCACCATTCCTCCCTAAATCGTTCTCTATTGACATGAGGATCAAGTGCCTGGCTTTGATAAACGTTCATGACAGTCTCAAAAGTTCTTTCAATTCCATAATATCGAAGTATAAGAGTAAGCTGATCGCTCGCATTTTCAGTAAAAACCGTACTCCATCTCAACTGAGTATAACGAACAATCTTCTCTTTGGGACTGTATTTTCGAACAATATTATATATTCGTCTGCTTATTAAAAGCGTAAGAATTGAAATCCAGATATATGCTTCTATAATCTGCGTATTCTTGGTATTGATAACATCCAGGTCATATCTGCTTTTTAGTTCTTTGAAGATCAGTTCAATATCCCATCTCGCACCATAAAGTTTCGCGACATCTTCCGGGCTCAAATCATTATTCAAAATATTAGTGAGATAGACATGGTACTTTTCTTCCTCTTCATTAAAAATCGCTACCAATCGGAACCGTTCAGTATCTAATTTTTCCTTTCCATTATATTTTCGTCTTTTAAAAGAAATCTCAACTTCCACATCAAGTATCTGTCTCTTCAATGTTGACAGAATTTCACTGATGTATTTTCCCTTTACATCGATACTGTTCCCCCGACAGACATTATGTACCTCCACGATGAGAGGGTCAGAACTTGCTTTAAGCCTGGATACGAAATAGCCGCCATTATCTTTGATCCTTGCAAAGAGCTGATGTTTGAAAAAACCAAGATCGATAAGGAGGATTCTGTCTTTGATCCATGGGCCTATCCGCAAGGTTTTCAATTCATTAGCTCTTTCAGCAAATATTCCGATGCTTTTTGGGCCATTGGCAACTGCACTTACAAGCATACTTACTTTAACGCCTGCTGCTACAGTTCTGGAACGAGCTGCAGGAAATTTCTTGGCAAGGGACTTATGCAATCTGATTATAGTGCTGTCTTGGATCAGCACATCCTTGAATTTAGCAAGTTTTTCACTAAGAACTTTATTTTGTTCTTGAGCAAGTTGCTCAATAGCATGAGTTACGCAGAGTTTTAGGAACTCAACCAGTTCAGGTGTGAATCTCTCGTACCAACTGCTATCAACAAGTTCTTTTTTTGATGCTTTTTCATACTTTCGTTTCATGTTCGCAATATTTCGCGGAAGATGTGTACCGAAACTGAAAACAAGAACAGTAAGCATTACAAATGCTTCTATTTTTCTTTCTCTTTTGATTAGACCAGTGATCTTTGCTGCATTTTTCGTCCATTCTTTGGAGAACAATGTGCAAAAGTCTTCTTCGATTACATCTGGTTTAAAAGAGGGCTCATTGAGCTTGGTTCTATTGATTTTTTGCTTTTTGGCTTTGGATTTTTTTATTTTAGATTCTTTGATGTTTCTCATGCGATTCATCCTATGCATATTTTTAATACAATGAAATTAGAATTTTTAAGTAATATATGCATGCATAAGGCTTAAATGCTTCGATACATAACGTTTATTTCAACTCGATCAGGAGATTTTTGATGGAAAATAATGTGAAATTAATTACTTAAAATCAATACATTATTTGTATATTAACTAAATAATCTTAATTGTTGATATAAAAATAATTAAAAATAGATATATAATTTTATAAAACGCCACAAATTAGTTAAAAACGATATTGATAGAGTGAGTATGACCCCTTAACCGATGACCAATGCATCCAGGTCATATCTGCTTTTTAGTTCTTTGAAGATCAGTTCAATATCCCATCTCGCACCATAAAGTTTCGCGACATCTTCCGGGCTCAAATCATTATTCAAAATATTAGTGAGATAGACAT
>Ga0074199_1001678_pt1 | contig 17535 bp, 15 predicted proteins | sample EPASupsiteSAE347_FD_64528 | JGI IMG/M metagenome (GOLD analysis project Ga0074199, IMG submission 64528) | Bioremediated contaminated groundwater from EPA Superfund site, New Mexico - Sample SAE3-47 | ecosystem: Environmental > Aquatic > Deep subsurface > Groundwater > Contaminated ...
TAAATAGAGGATAACCAAAACCAAAACTCAAATCTGGTACAAACCTAGGTGGAAATTGCCAAATCTTAACTACCCTATCCATTTCGAAAAGCCAAGCGATATGCATATCATCAGAAGCACCATAAAAACCCTGTTTAAAAAGCGCAAAAACGCTAGGCAGAGCTAAAAGGAAAATCAAAACATAATAGACGTTATTTTTTAGAAATTTTTTCATCCTTTTTAATTAGAATGTATAATACAGCTACAACAGATACTATAGATATTATATTCCCAATAATTCTTGCTGGAGTATTTTCAAGTTTTACTTTTAGTAAATACTCTCCTTTTTCAGCATTAAAAGTAATTAGTCCTAAACAATATTCTTCATTATCGCAATTATCGTTAACATGACTAACTTTCTGTCCATTCAGATAAACTGTCATTCCTGGAAAATCAAACAAAGGTAAACGGATAGTTGAGTCTTTAATAACATTTAACTTTCCCGTTTGAAAGTTACTCCTCTTAGAATAATTTTCAATTTTCACTTCTCCTTCTAATACTTCAGGTAAATCAGGAGCTTTTTCAGAAGGTGGTAATTTTGCATAAATTGGTAAATAATCAAAAATACTTGATGTTAATTCCTTTTCCCATAGATCTCCTGATAATTTCTCATTGTCAGAAATATCTAACCATTTAATAGGTTTAAAAAAAATTAAGTTAAGAACAAAGATTCCTCCAATTATTAAAATAGCAAAAAAATATTTAAACTTTTTAGAAAAATAGACTGCAGCAGCAGACATAAAAGAAAGCAAAAAAACACTTATTGATAAAAACCTCCAAGGAAATTGTATCCATCTTAAAGGTGTAATAATCGACCAGATAAATGATGACTTCTCATGTATCAGAAACAAAACGAATACACTAATAAAACCAAAAAGAATTACTAACATAGAAAGCTTCTTGTTCTTCTTTAAATTTAAGAAGGAAATAAGTACAGCAATTAGTCCTACTATCCAGTGGATAATTCCTGTTGATAAAGAAAGATCATCAGTCGATCCTAAAACAGATGATCCATATCCCCATCTATTGTCAAAAAATAATTGTTTGATTGAAACAAAATGCTGACGGTAATCAAAGTACCCTCCAGTCAAGGTATCTATATGGACGAACTTCCTTTCGAAAATTAAAGGTAGTAAGAAAAACGCAGATAACCCAATTCCTAAAAGAAATCCGGGGACAAGTTTTTTCCAAAAACTTAATTTCTTTTCCATCACTAACCAATAAACAGTCCAAAAAATAATTATTGGAAGAAAAACAAAAGACAATAAATTATGTGTTAAGAATAAAAGCCCAATACTAAAAGAAAGCCAAAATAAATATTTGTTTTTCTCACTTTTAATTAATTTATAGATAGACCAAAGAACCAAAGGAAAGAAGACGCTGATCCAAAATTCACTCAAAGACCCTCTTACATAAACTTCCTGTGCCTTATAAGGAGCGTAAGTATATAGAAGTGAAGAAACAATAGCTGGTAATGGACCAAAAAACTCCTTTACCAATAGATACATAGATATTCCAGCTAAAATGAAACCTAATCCAAAAAGAATTTTTATTGAATCAATAAACCCAAAACCAACCAAATGAAATATTTCTCCGAGATAATAAACGAATGGTGTATAAAAATTATATAGCGGATATCCGTATTGATATCCTGCATCCGGTATCCAGCGGCAAGGAATCTGTCCATCTAAAAAACATTTGTCCATCTGATGTAACCTAAAAACCTGCATATCGTCTTGGATGGGGAAAAAACCAGTTTTAACAATAGAAATAAATGAAGGAATAATTAATAAGGCCAGTACAACAATTAAAAGCAGATGTTTTTTCATCTTTGATCTTTTGAAAAATTTTGTCTCCAAAACATCTGAACAATCCAAAACAAAGATACACCAGCAAAAACACTTCTGACTATACTTTTAAATCTATTAATATCTGTAAATTTAGCCAGTAAATCTGTAAAACCAGTAAAAGTTCTTACTGCTGGAATTATTGGACCAAAAAGACCGACAGATAAGGAAGGCTCAAAAAGTAATGTAATAATAAGCCAAGAAGCAAAAAGGATTAGGGTAAACAATATTTTATCTTTTTGTTCAACCACTTTATAAATCAAAAAGGGAATAACCCAAATAAACCATTGTGGATGATAATGAGTGACCATCAAAGTTAAGAGAAGAATTGAAAGAAAATAATCAACAAGCTTTTCTTTATTAGATTGGTAAAAAGAAAGACAATAAATAAATATAATCCCAATAATGAATGGATAAATTCCTTCTGCCCCTGAAACATTCCACACCATATACAACATTTTTTGACTTTTTGCCTGAAATAAAACCATATTTCTAAATGCAGGTGACGGTAAATATGGTAAAGTAGTTAGAATAAATGGTAAAAATCCTATTAGAATATTTTTTATCCTATTTTTTAAATCTTTATTAAAAAGAAATGCTGCAGGAACTATAAAAAACAAAGGATACATTTTATAAGAGCCTCCAATTCCTAAAGACAGTAAAGATAAAGTATTTTTTCCTTTCTTTGCAAAATATAAAGACAGAACTGTAAAAAGAACTGGCAGTATATCAAGTTGCCCCATCATGAAGGTTGCATATAAAGTAATAGGATTTAACATCCAAAAAAGGAATACGCTCTTTTTCTTTTTTACATCTTCAAATAATGCAGCAAGCAAAAATCCTACTAAAATATCAATAAAAAGATACGGTAATTTAAAAAGGAAGAGAATCGAAAATAAATCTTTCCTCTCATAAACATGACTCATATTTTCCATTAGCCAGGGAAGAAAATTTGGATCTACAAAAGGCTTTACAAGAACTCTGAAAAAACCGATTGTGAAATAAGTTAAAGGAGGATAAATAAAAATATCACTTATCCCAATGTTTTTAACTAATGGATAATCGGCCGGTAAATCCTGCATATGCTGATATGGATTTAACTTTCCCTCATAAGCTAAAAAATAAGCTGTAAATGAATGACCCCATAAATCAGGATGTGAGGTAATTGGCATTAAGATTAATCTTAAAAAAACCCCAATAATTAATCCGAAAAACCACCACTTTTTAGAAATATTTTTTAGTTTGTTCATTTGCTGTTATTTAATTTTAATGCTTTATCAGTTAATTCAAATAGATAAAGAGTCTGTCTCGAACCATCTGGTTTAATAGATTTTGGATAAGCAGCTACTAAATTTAGTCCAAGTTTTTCTGAACTATTATTTAATCTATCACTATTAACAACTAAATATGTTTTGTTACCAAATTTTTTAGACTCACTTAAAGATTCAGGTAAATATTCAAAATTTAATCCAACACCTATCACTGTAACTTCTTTCAAATCATTAAGATAAATCTGCAAACCATCAGGTAATGTTCCAAAATAACCTTCTGTACCAACTATTATTTTTGTATTTGGATCTTTTTGATACTCTAATCTTATAAATTCTGATATTTCTTTAATTCCAGTACCTGCCGTCCATTCTTCTAAATAACCACTTCTTTCACTTCTAGGTAAATTCGCTTTTTCCGGGTCATTAAGCAGTAAATAATCAAATTTCAAGGAAATAAACACAGTAAATATTATGAAAACTATTAAAAAGTCCTTAATTATTTTTTTAGAATTTAATAAAGCACTTGATCCTAATATAAAAAGATAAGGAAGAGTAAAAAACATATATCTTGCTGTATATACTTTGGCAAATTCAGACTGAGCCACGATTGGACACATAAATAAACTAAAAATAACTAAAGTTTCTTTAAAATATTTTTTACAATTAAATACAATTCCCAATAATGCTAATAACAATATTGGCCATGGTCCCATCATCCTTATCCATTCAAAAGATCTATCAAAAAAAGGTAAAAATGGATCTAACGGACTTGTCAAAATATGACTATAAGGATAAACATAATCAAAATTTCTAGAACCAATTAAGTGGAAATTTGGTCCTAATCTTAGGATATTATACATTCCATAACCTATTAAATAAGTTGGAATAAAAACAATAATAAGTTTAAATAAATGGATTATCTTCTTCGAAAACTTTTTTGGATAATCGGATAATAACCAAGTAACAGGAATTAAAATTGAAAAAAACAGTGCAGTGGATTTTGTGAGAAGAGCCCCACCTAGCAAGAATCCTGTAACCATTGCCAAATCAAATCTTTTTGTTCTTACAGTAAGAATAGAAAAAAGTATTATCCATACACCAAACATAGAAAGCAACGAATCAGCTAATGCTAATTTATCAAAAAATATCGTAAATGGGGCTACTATATATAGTAGTGACGCAATTACTCCAACTTTTTTAGATTTGAACAATAGATTACCCAGAAAGAAAATTCCAATTGAAGTAATTAATCCAGAAAATGCCGATAAAGCACGGCCTGCAAATAAAGGGTCTGCAAAAACTTTTAAAAAAGGAATTGTAAGCCACATAAAAAGAGGTTGTTTTCCATCTGATAATGGTAAAAATCTCAAAGTAGGTTCAGACATCATAACTTGAGACCATCTTATATAAATTGCTTCATCTGCAAAAACTGGAATGATTGTTAAATTACCAAACCTTAAATATGCACCAATTAGAATAATTAGAAGCATTATCAAAAATGTTAGTAGATATTCTTTTATAAATTTTTTAAACATGATTGTCGTCTTTGTATACTCCTTTAAATGCGTTTATTCTTACTTTCAATAGATCTTTTAACCCTTCTAAAGAATCTTTAACTGGATTAATTCTTTCAGTTTCCCTGTGTTCCCAATTAACAGTTACTTCAACAGTCTTCAGTTTCAATTTTCGTGCAATATATAATACTTCCAAATCAAAACCTGCAGTTACATGTGAACCTTTGGAAACTTCTTTATCACTAAACACTTTTAATCTAGAAAATATTTTTTGAGCTGCTTTTCTTGTAAAAGCCTTAAAGCCGCATTGTGTATCCTTATAAGGAAGCCCAAGAATAACTACTCTTAGAACTGAAAAACCATATGCCATAATCCTTCTAACTAATGGTGCACCTTTTCTTCCTTTTCTTGAACCAATTACTATGTCATAACCATTTTCAAATTTTGGAAGGAACTTTTCAACTTCCTTAAGAGGGGTTGCTTGATCCATATCAGTAAAAAGAACAATATCTCCTTCCGCCTTCAATATACCTGCAATAACACTGCCACCTTTTCCCCTATGAGGCTCTGCTAGCACCAAAAAACCTAAATGTTCTTCGGAAAATTTCCTTAATAAGGAAAGTGTGGCATCTGTAGATTTATCATCTACAAAAATAACCTCCCAAGTATATTCCTGCTTTTTCAAATAATTCCAAATATCTAAAAGTACTCCTTTATTAATATTTTTTTCTTCATTATAAGCAGGAATAATTACAGAAAGTTTAATTTTACTCATAAGTGTCGTATTCTCTATATTCTACTAAAAAGTTGCTCTAGTTACTAACAAAATCATTTTAAATCAACTTTAAAAAAGTATAATATTAGTTATTAATGAAAACAAAACTAGTGTTACTTCTCATTCTTTTGTTAGGCCTCGTATTAAGACTAATTTATTTTAAAGGACCTACAACCTTTTTTTATGATCAAGCGAGGGATGCAATTGCCTCTATAGAAATTTGGCAAAATGACCCGATAAAAATTCTAGGTCCACAAAGTGATACTTTAGGATTATTTCATGGACCACTCTATTGGTACATAATTTCACCTTTTTATTTTTTTTCTAACGGAAATGTTTGGATAGTAAGATTTTTTTTAATACTTATAAATTGTTCAACTATAATTATTATTTATCAACTTACAAAATCACTTTTTAACAACAAGAAAGTGTCACTATTGGCTTCTTTTTTATTTGCAATTTCTTTTGAAGCTATACAATATGCTAGATGGTTATCTAATCCTGGTCCTGCGATTCTAACAATTACTCTTTCTTTTTGGTTTTTATATCAATTAATTGAAGGAAAAAAATGGGCATTAATTCCTCTTATGATTTCCTGGGGTCTTTCTATCCAACTGCAGTTATTTTTAATATACCAGTCAGTAGTTTTTTTAATTATTTGGTTAATAATTAAAGGATTCGTCTTACCCAAAGTCTCAGTAAAAACATATTTAATTGCAATTTCAGGACTTTTTATCACTTTATCTAGTTATATTATTTCTGAAATTAAATTTAATTTCCAAGGATCAAAAGCTTTATTTTCTCTATTAAATAAAAACCCGTCTATAAGCTTCATTCAGAATATAAAACCATTCTTGGATAATATTACAAAAGTTACATATCATAACGTTGCGGGTATAAATTTAACTTATGCAACATTTTTTCTAATTCTTCTTACAATATTTATCTACATTATTTACAAAAAGGGGAAAGTAAAAAATCAATTAATATTCCTTTTTGTATGGACTATTTCACCTATTATTGTTTACATTCTTAGAGGACCAAATGCATATTTTCTTAACATTGGAATGTTAATTCCAATAATAATCATTACTTCTTATATTTTAGTTAATTACATGTATAAATATCGATTAATTACCTTATTAGTAATTTCAATTATTATCGGAGGAAATTTGTTTCAAATACTCTCTAAAAATAAAGATGGAGAAACATTATTTACTGTCCAAAAAAATATGACTCTTGGAGATGAACTAAAAGTTATCGATTGGATATATAAAGAAAGTGAAGGTAAACCATTTAAACTTAATACAATAACTGCTCCAATGTTTATTAATACCACTTGGGCATATCTTTTTAATTGGCATGGACTCAATAAATATGGTTATATGCCTTATTGGTGGGGGGAAACACAAGTAGATGTTCCTGGATCAAAAATTAAGTTTGCGGATAAATCTGATTCAAACCTTCACTTTTTAATAATAGAACCAAGATCAACTGATGATAAAGCGTACTTAAACGCAATAACTTCTTTAGAAAATACAAGATCGATAGTAACAAAAACTGAAAAAATAGGTACTTTTACCGTAGAAAAAAGAGAAATTACAAGGCCAAGGATATTTACTTCAGAAGATGTTTTTTATTTAGTAAAAGAAAAGGAATAAATTTAATTCCTTTCTCTTCTTTGGACAGTTATTCCACCAAAAGTTTTTTCTTCAATAATACTTCCAATTCCCTTTTGTCTTTCAAGCCATTTTTCTAATCTCTCTGGGTGTGGAATATCAACTTCATAAAGTGTATACAAAAGTTTTATATTTTCACCCTTTGGAAAATATTTATATTTTGTTTGACCTAACCACTTAAATAAATAATCATATGCATATGGAATTACAGGTGGAACATAGACATCTACATTAAATTCTTTTTCGTTTGCATTCTGATAAATCCAATCAATTGTTTGTTTCTGATTTTCGAAAGCTATAGTTTCCGGTCCATCGGTACCAGATATTAAATAATATCTTACTTTTGGAAGATTACTTACCAGAAACGACAAAGCAAAAATAACCAAAAACAATTTTCCTAATAATTTATTTGACCAAGATGAAATAATAATTGAAAAAAATAAAACAAATATCAAATAGTAACCAGTGAAATAATAATCATAAACATTTCCATAATTTCCTTGAAAGAAAAATAAACCAATAATGGGAGAAATAAGTAATAAAACAATCGTTTTAAAAATATCTTTTTCCCAAAGTTTTTTCCAATTAACAATGGATAATATTATTCCTACTGACATCAGTAATATTTCGAATAACTTTCTTTCGGACCATATTTTTGATGTGAATACATCATAATAAAAAGGTATCCTTACTTTAGCAATTTCCCAAAAAGACAATTTGAAACTTTCATCGAGAACAACAAAATCAATTATATTTTTTGAAAGTAAAAAACCATGCCTTAAATCAAAAATGGCTTGAGGTAGAAATGCCAAACCAAACGCTAAAACACCAAACAAAATATATTTTATCTTCGGAAGTTTTCTCCTTTGCCAAATACAAAATACTAAAAATGCAGGAATATAAAATACTTCAGCAGCACTACCAAACTGCATTGCCATTCCTATCAAAAAAGTAGCCAAAAGAAAAGCCCAATTTCTTCTTTTTAAGATTAATGAAAGGCTTAACACGAATAACATACTGATTAAAAACATTGGAGTTGGATTTGAAAGCCAGCGGGATGCATAGACTAAATTAAAAGAAAATGAAGCAATAATAACTGCAACAAAACCAGCAATTTTACCCGAAATTTCTTTAGTCAAAACATAGAGAAAATAGATCGAAATAACTGTAGTAATAGACAAAAATATTGATGGGTATACAGGATTTCCCTTTCCCAAAAAGTAAAACGGAGTAATAAGCCAATAATACCAAGGTCCCCTGAATATTCCTTCTATTCCAGTTGTTGGACCAATAAGAAAAAACTTTCCATTATAAATAAGATCCCAAACAACTGAAGCATCTCTACCTTGATCATAATAAAAACCTAGCAAACTATTTATTCGATAAACTCTTACAAATAACGAAAAAACTAATAAAATTAATAATAATACGTTTTCAAAATTTAAGTATTTTTTAATTGCTTTTTTGAGCATATTTTCTGGCAACTAACAAAACCTTTTTTACTGCTTCTTCATAATTTAGATTTCTTATTGATACTCCTGCTGCCACAATATGACCTCCTCCACCTAAAGCTTCAGCAATCTCAGCAACATTAAAACCTTTTCTTGATCTAAAACTCACTGATAGAATTCCCTTTTCTTCTTCAATCATTACCATTCCAAAATCTGTGTCTTTTACGACAGAGCAAAACATACTTACTGCCATTTCCTTAGATCCATATGGAAAATTAAATTTTTGGTAAATTTCATAAGGAATTGCAGAATATACAAACCTATTATTATTGTCTATCTCCATTCTTTGAATTATTTCTCCCCAGAATTTTATCCCATTGAATGGATAGTTTCTATATAATTTTTCTGTTATCTCATTTTTATTTGCACCATTCAGCATAAGATCTCTAGCAACTGATAAAGTTTCAGGAGTTACATTTGGATATCTAAATACACCAGTATCGGCAATAATTCCTGCTAAAATATTTTGACTGATTGATTCGGAAAATTTAATCTTCCAATCTTTAAATAACAAATAAACCATCTCTGATGTTGAACTGGTCTTAACATCAACTAAATTGCAATTACCGAATTTTGTTGAAGTAATATGATGATCAATTAACAGAATACTTATATCAGGTAACTTTAATTCTGAATTAGATGTAACTTGACTCCAATTTGAAGAATCTAAAATTAGAAATAAATCATAATTATTGAAATTAAAACTACTAAAATCTACTTTTTCAACTTTATCAGAATATGGTAAAAAAAGATTATCTTCTGGTAATTTATCAGGACAAATAACTTTTACGTCTTTTTTTAAATTGATAAGATATTCATAAAAAGCAAGCGCACTTCCTATACTGTCTGGATCTGGATTCCTATGCACATTTATTAAAATTTTTTTTGCTCTTTTTATTATTTTTAATATTTTTTTTGAATCTTTATATTTCATTGTGTATGTACTAGTTTATATAAATAAACACCTGCAATTTCCCATTCTCCTTCAACTCTACTCCATCCAAAATTTGCAACTTCAGCTTTTGGACTATGAGTCGGATCACATTTTTCTTTAGATAATTCACAAACAACAAATAGTTGTTCTTTTATTGTTTCTTCTGGTTTCTGGGCATCAATATCTGTAACTGGTAATTCCATTTTTTCCAAAAAATACTGATAACCATCTTCATAATTTCTTTCAGCAATTACAGCTAGATTAAATGATTGGTTATTACTTTCTCTCTTAATTTTTTCAGCGACTTCTTCGCTTCTTCTTAGTTGATTATTTGGAGTATATTTGAAAGGATTTTCTAATAAATTTAGAAAAACCAATATTCCTACCAATATCCAAATAATTATTTTTCCAGTTTTTTTTGATTTAAAAAATAAGTCATCAAAAAAACCACCTAATAAAATAAAAGGTGCTGCAAAGAAAAATCCATAATAATGGTCATAAACTTCCTGCTTATAAATTCCAAATCCAATTATTGCAAAAAAAATCCAAATAAGAAGAATCGAGTATTCTGGTATTCTTTCTTTACTTACCTTTTTAGTAAAAATAAATAATGTTGATAAAATCATAATTCCCATTAATATATAGCCTCCAAAAGAAGTGTTCTTTCCACCAAGTAATCTAGTAGAAATCTTTTCAGCAATTTGCGGAATCTTTGGGATAGCTGTCCACGGCCTTGCAGATACCGTAGTTTGTCTTTCAGTAAAAAACTTCTCCATGGATAATACGTTTCTCCAACCATGTCTTGCGTCGAAAATTGCCAAAGGAGACATTAAAAATAAAAATATTGCTATTCCGAAAATAGAAAATTTTATAAATGATTTTCTTTGAGGCTTAGAATCTAAAGTATCCTTTTTAACTTTATTAGTTTTTCTTTTAAACCACAGTTTGATAATGGTTAATAAATAGAATATTCCAACTGTTGGAAAAAGTAATAATCCTAAATAATGTGACTGTAAAGAAAAAGCTAAAAATATTCCTAACCAAAAAAGCCACTTGTAATCTTCTTTTTTCCATACTTTCCAAATTGCGTAAATTGAAAGAATTGAAAAAAACGGCATTATATTAGGATTCCAAGATGATCTAGAATAGATAATAACTGTTGGGGAAATTGCATAAAGCGTAGCTGCAATAAAAGCTCCTTTTTTCCCAAACCACTCTTTTGTTATTAACCAAACTATAAACACTGTTATTACACCTAAAACTGCAATCTGAACTGCTGGACCAACAGGTGAATAATTAAAAAGCCATAAAGAAGGAGCCATCATATAGTAGTAAAGTGGACCCAAATACATATTCCCAATTGAAGTCCCAGGACCTATTAACATTAAATCAAAATCAACTAAAAACCTTCTTACAATTATTGCATCTCTTCCTTCATCACCCAAAAAAGTCATATATTGACTAATCTTGTAAAATCTCAAAAAAGAGGCGACAGCTAATACTAAAATTAAGAGAATAAACTCAACTGGATTTTTCTTAATATAATCCGTAAATCTATCCAATTGTTTTTTTATTTTTTTGAAAAATTTAGTTTTATCCATAGTTTTATTAGATCTATAAAACTCTTCATTATTACTCTTATATCTCTTCCTGTCCCTTTTCCTTTTTTCCTTGGATAGTGTCTAACACCAACTTGAGCAATCTTAAATCCTTTCTTTTTTGCTTTGATTAAAAGTTCGCTTGAGATAAATGCACCTCTTTCTGATTTAAGTTTATCAATAGAATCAATTACTTTTTTAGAAACTAATTTGAAACCACAATCTGTATCTTTTACTTTCATTCCAAAGAAAAGAAAGACAATAACTTCCCATATTTTTGAAGTAATAATGGTAAATAAAGAAACTTTTCTTCCAAGATAATAACCTATCACTAAATCCGCATTTTCCTGTTTTTGTTTAGAAAAAAAATTCTTTATCTCAGAAAAATTAAACTGACCATCAGAATCAGTAAAACAAATCCAAGGGTATTTAGAATTATAAAAACCGCTTTTTAAAGAAGCTCCATATCCCCTGTTTTTTTGATGAGATAGAATCCTTATTCTTTTATCTTCCTTAGATAACTCTTCAGAAATAGCTAAAGAATTATCGGTGGAACCATCATTAATAATGATGATCTCCCAATTATTAGAAATTTCTTCCAATACCTTTCTTGCTGAAATAACAGTATTTCTAATGTTTCCTTCCTCATTATAAGTTGGAAAGAAAACTGAAATTGAATCTACAATTTTATTCATTTTTCCTTATTGAAGTCTAACATATCAAGCACCCTTGATTCCATTTAGAAGCTAATATATGATTGTGATAATGCAAAGTAAAATAAAGAATTTTCTTACAATTTTTGCAATTAGCCTTATTCCTACTCTCCTTATCTGGATACCATTTTTCCTTAGAGTTAAAAATTTTTGGACAATTCCTCTTCCTCAAGATGGAATGGGAGTAATAGTCTCAAACTATGACGGACCTTTATACTTGGTCATATCAAAATCTTTCTATAATTCAAATATAATTAAATCTTTCCCTTTAAATTTACCTGTTGAGTATTATGCTGCCCACTTTCCACTCTTCCCAATTTTAATTAAATTTTTTTCTTTTATTTTCGGATACCCTTACTCCATGCTTTTTGTAACTATTATTTCATCTGTATTTGCACTCTATTTTTTTAACGAAATTGCTCAAAAATTTGTAAATAAAAAAGATGCAATGTGGCTAACAGCAGTATTTTCAATACTACCGGCAAGATGGTTAATAGTAAAATCTGTCGGATCAGCAGAACCACTTTTTTTAGCTGCAATCCTTGCTTCAATTCATTTTTATAATAAAAAGAAATATTTACTTGCGGGTATTTTTGGAGCTTTGGCGCAACTTACCAAATCACCTGGAATTCTTCTTTTTGTAGCTTATTTTCTTTACAACACAATTCCTCACATAAAAGAATTTGCAACAAGTAAGTTTTCATCTTGGCTTACAAAAATAGAATTTAAGAAAAAATTACCAATTTTACTTATCCCCTTATCACTTTTAATACTATTTATATTCTATTCATTTACCTTTAAAGATTTTTTTGCCTATTTTAATTCGGGAGATAATATTCACATTTTCTTTCCACCTTTTACGATCTTTAACTATTCAGCACCTTGGGTTGGAACTTTTTGGCTAGAAGAAGTAATCTTTATTTATCTTCTTGGAGCTCTAGCTCTTAGTAATCTAATCAAAAACGATAAAGGTATTATTACCTGGTTTTTTGCAATATTTTTCATCTCTATTCTTTTTGTTTCACACAGAGATGTTATAAGATACAGTCTACCAATAGTTCCTTTTGCAATTCTCTCTTTTAAGGAAACTCTACTTAGAAAAGAATTCAAGTATATTTTCGTTTTTCTAGCTATTCCAATATATCTTTTTTCTTTAACTTATATTTCTCAAAATATAATGCCAATCGGAAATTGGGCACCCTTCCTATAAATCTTGATAGTATTTGACGGTTACTTTGGAACTAAACTTGTAATCTACTTATGGAAATTCCTAGGCATTGGAGGTTACAAAAAATAAGATACGGACTCATTGGTGATCTTTGCTCAGTGTGTCACAAACCAACTTTTCCACCTAGGGATATTTGTAGTAACTGCAATATTCAAGATTTAAATTTGAAAGGAAAAAATGGAACAGTTTATGAAAGTGACAACAAAACTACTTCAAGTATTCTAAAACAAGTTGGGAAAGTTCAAGATTAATATCTGATTTAACTAATACTGGTTTATATTCAACGATTGTTTTTGATCTGTCTAAATATTTCTTAAACCCTGAACCAATCTTTGACAACCCCATCCTAAATTTACTATTTTTGGATAATAAATCATCTAAATCAATAAATTTATAATTTTTTAATTTGTAACTTGAAAAGTTATTGGTATTTAAGTATTTTTTATCAAGTGAAAGGTGATATACATTAACCCTAATATCAACAATATCTAAAAACATAAAAGGTTTAATATCTTCGGGTACAAAATAATTTTCTTTTAAAGTTCTATTAATTGCATCATTAGTAAACACTTCTTGCTGTAATATTCTTAAAATGGATTTTTTGGGATCCTCATTATTCTTCGAATATCCCATTGGGAGAGATATCGATCCAAAAGGTTTACCCAATTCCAACCTTGGCGTTGAAACATCTTCTGCCACTAAGACTTTTCTTAAATCTTTTCCTGAAGTAATAACTAAAGCAGTACCATTCCTTCTTATTAGTCCTTCCTTAATATTATGAAGAATCCTGTGCATTGTACTCATTGAAGTTTTGAAGTTTGAAGGAAGAGATTTATATAACTTCTCCAAAGGAATTTTTCTGTCAGATAAAAGAACCATAAAACAAATTGCTTCCGAAAGTTTGCTATTAGGACCTACTGATTTAGCGATTCCCCACTTATCTAAAATTCTATGAACCTGAGGGTATGAAATAGGTAAATCATAATTATTTCTTATAAACACTTCATCTACAGATCCGTATTTTAAATACTCAGATACTATAAACTTATTGAACAATTTTTCTCTTTCCTTAGATGAGATATTTTTATTTATCGGTGAAAATTTAAAGTTAGGATTATTCATTCTTAAGAGGAACACTTTTTATTTTTGTTTTTTACTAAAAGGTAATTTCCAAGTCTTCCAAATAACCAAATTATACATGAGGTAGTTATATGGAAGAACTACAAAAGCTACAACAAATGCCAATACAAAGAAGGTATATTTTTCTCCAAACATCTTAACTCCTAACGGTCCCAATACACTTTGGATTATTAAAGCTCCTGCTGAAGTAATATTGAATTGAACAAACTTAAGAAGAGTATCTTTAATCCCATTTATTTTTTTCTCACTAAAGGTCCAAATATTATTAAAAATAAAATTATTAATAATTGACAATTCAGTTGCTAAAAGCCATGAAAAAGTTTCTGAAAAATTAAGCTGTCTAAAAATTCTAATAAAAAGATAGTTAATAATAAATCCAGTTCCTCCAACAACTCCAAATCTTATTAGTCTTTTACTTTCTTCTAACCTTATTTGCACAACTAACTTGTATGAAGTAATCATTTCCTTCATATTAAATTTCGAGGCTTCTTTAGTTCTTTGTCTAAAATGTATTGGTACTTCAACCACATTTTTTGTTATTTTCGTCGTTTGGAAGAAAAGATCAATCTTGTATGCAAATCTCTTGAGTTCTCTAATAGATTCCAGTTTTATTTTATCCAAAACTCCTTTAACTCTAGTTAATCTAAAACCTGTTGTTATATCATGCAATTTTGGTTTAAATAGAACTATTCTTGCAAACATATTTCCAAAAAAGCTCATTGCTTTTCTATACCACGCCCAAGACTTTGGAATTGATCCACCTTTTATATATCTAGAACCAATTACATAATCAGCTCCGTTTAAATATGCATTCACTAATCTTTTTACATATTTAGGATCATGTTGAAAATCTGCATCCATTTCAATCACTGCATCAGCTCCCAACATTTTCATTGCATATCTCATTCCTCTTATATAAGCCATCCCTAAACCTTTTTTGTCTCCCATTAAAAGATGAACATTTTTATATTTTTTCATATAGTCTTTAACAATTTTTCCTGTTCCATCAGGTGAATTATCATCGACAACTAGAAGAAGCATCTTGGCCTGAGTAATTTTTGGAAATTCTTTTCCTACCAATTCTTCAATCATGAGGCTTATGTTTGCAGCCTCATTATATGTAGGCATTATTACAACTACTTTATCCATATTTGGTTATATTAATTTTAATTCTTTTTATTTATTCAAACTAGATTCAAATTTACACCTATTATAAATTAAATAAGAATAAGATTATAATACACTAGAAATGTTAAAAATCGATATAATTACCCTTTTTCCAAAAATGTTTAAGGGACCTTTTGATGAATCAATTGTCAAAAGAGCACAAGATAAAAAACTTGTTAAAATAAATATTCATGATTTAAGAGAATATGGTTTTGGAGAAAGAAAAACAGTTGACGACAGACCTTATGGAGGCGGTATTGGAATGATTTTAATGGTTGAACCCATTTATAAAGCATTAAAAAAAATTAAAACTAAAAATTCAAAAGTAATACTTTTAACACCAAGAGGAAAAACTTTTAATCAACAAAACTCTGTAGAATTAAGTAAATCTGAACATTTAATTTTCATTGCAGGTCATTATGAAGGTTATGATGAAAGAATAACTAAATTTATTGATCAGGAAATTTCGATTGGAAATTTTATTTTAACTGGAGGAGAAATTCCAACAATGGCCATAATTGACAGTATCGTAAGACTGATTCCAGGAGTACTAAAAAAAGAGGATGCGACTAAATATGAATCTTTCTCTGAAGAGAACTTAGTGGAATATCCACAATTTACAAGACCTGAAGAATTTAAAGGATTAAAAGTTCCCCAGATTTTACTTTCTGGAAATCACAAAAAAATTAGTGGATGGAGAAAAAACCAATCAGAAGATAAAACAACTGAAATCAATTTGAAAAAGTAGATAATTAAGAAATTCCTTGTTTCACCAATTTATCGATAATTTCTTTCCAGGTACTAAATTTAATTTGTAAATTTTCTTGAGTTTTTTCAGTTTTTAATCCTCCAAATTTCGGATACCTAACTTCAGAACTATTAGTGTTTGTTATAAATTCATCTATAGTTGTTGGCTTTACAGCATTTTTAACACCTCTGGCTTTTTCTATTAGATAAGTAACCAAATCATATGGAGTTGAAGTATCTTTACTACAAGAGTGAAAAACTCCATATAATTTATTTGCAATTATTTTGTCTAAAACAATACAAACTTCATCTATAAAACTTATACTGACTTGTTGATCAGTAAACATAGGATAAAGCTTACCTTGGTCAAATAAAGAAAGAGGTTTTCTTAAATAGTCAGCTTTTAAATCATATTTGGCCCTAACAGGATAAATTATTCTTAAAATAGATTTATCATTTTTCAATATATTATTAACTTCTCTCTCTGCTTCTGATTTTGAATATCCATACCAAGTAACTTTGTTAGAACCAGTTTCTGGAACAGTTTCTTCTGAATAAGGGCCAGGTTTTTCCTTAGAACCAGGAAAAACATAATCAGTGGAAATATGAATAAAATGAGTTTTTTTAGGATCAATTAAGGAAACTATGTTTCTTGTTCCTTCGACGTTTATTTTCCAACAATCTCCTTCTTTATTATTTCTCTGGTTTTCTGCTTCACTAACATTAGTGTATGCAGCAAAATGAACCACTACATCTGGAGTATTTTCTTTGAATGCTTTTTTAATACTTTCTCTATTTGTCAAATCAAATTCAGGATATAAAGGAGTTATAAATTCGTATTTACTTGACAAAAGTTCAATAAATCTTGAACCAACTAATCCGTTTGAGCCAGTTACAAAAACTTTCATTACTTAAATTTTTCCGGGAATAATTCTCTTAATGTTGGATTATTTCTGTCTCTTTCTGAAATTATTGGGTTTTTAACAGGCCAAGTAATATTCAAATTTGGATCGTTCCAAATAATGGCTCTTGTATCCTTTCCGTCATAGTAAGAATCAACATAATAAATATAATCAACATTCTCTTCTCCATTAACACAAATTGAATTTGCAAGACCTTTTGGAATAAAAAGCGATTTTCTAAAATTACTATCAAAATTAAATGTTTCAACTTTTCCAAAGGTCTCTGAATCAGGTCTTATATCAACTATTGCAGCAAACATTTCTCCATTTATCGGATAGACCAACTTATTCCAATTTTCTGCGTGTAATGCCCTTATCACATTTGGTTTTGAATGAGCATGGTTACTTTGAACTATATTAAACTTAAACCCAACCACTTCCTCTAAATCTTTCAATCTAAAAACCTCTCT
>Ga0074199_1001683_pt1 | contig 17496 bp, 17 predicted proteins | sample EPASupsiteSAE347_FD_64528 | JGI IMG/M metagenome (GOLD analysis project Ga0074199, IMG submission 64528) | Bioremediated contaminated groundwater from EPA Superfund site, New Mexico - Sample SAE3-47 | ecosystem: Environmental > Aquatic > Deep subsurface > Groundwater > Contaminated ...
TTAAAATCCAAAAATAATTTTTGGTCATTGATTTTGAGGTCATCAGATAAAGACTTGTTGATATCCTCTAGGGCTTTAGCTTTGGCTAATTCTTTGATTTTGTCTTTTAGCTCATCAATATTAGCTTGGCTGACAACGTATTGAGGCATACTTGTGAGCGTCAGGCCGTCTTTACTTTCGGCATAGATTTTTGTTTGCAGGCCTAGGGCTAGCCCCGGAATAGTCATAGTAGTTGAACTGCTGACATAAGATTCTCCTTCTTGGTCAGCATCAGCCCAGACTTTGATTTGTCCACCAGCCGGTACATTGACGTTTTCTATAATTCTAAAAAGTTGTTGGTCAGGTGTAAGTAGTCTAGTAGTTTTGACCAGACCTTGGTCTTTGGCAGTATTATTATAGATAGTCACATAGCCACCAGCTCTTTTACCAATGACTTGTTCCATTTGGCTGGTAGTAGTGGCACTTAATTCAAAGTCAGTGGTGATGATTTTCCCCAAGATAGCATCGGTTGATACATTGTCGGCGTTTTCTGCCTGCATTTCTACCAAAATTTTTTGTTGTTTATTCTCCAGATTGCTGTGGATCTTGATAGTGACTTTGGACAAGGCAAAGTAGAGGACAATAAAAATTGCCGCTATAGTTAATAGTAAAAAAAAGGTGACAATTTTACTATAGATGGTATTTCTTTTAGCTAAGACTTGATTGGTCATGTTTTTTTATTGCTAATTGCTAATGGCGAATAGCAGATGGCGGATAGCTTATGGCCATAAGCTATATGCTATTAGCCACGTGCCATTAATTATAGCAAAAATATTAATTTATTGCCATTTTAGTCCTTTAGCTCCCAAGCACCATCTCCTAAAAATTCTTTAATTTTATTTTCCAGCCCTTTAGTTGGCAGGGTTTTGATATTTGTCTTTATTTTTCTAGTTTGTCCATTGTTTATTTCTAGATAAACCGGCGTTAGCCCCGGGCTAGTTTCTAATATCTCTTTAAGTTGGCTCATCTTATCTTTACTAAAGTCATGAGGCAGAGATAGCCATAATTTTTTTTCAGCCAAAGTCTTGGCTTGTAGATTGTTCAGAGTTTCTTGGTTGATTATTTGGATAGTTTCTACCAATATTTTAGCTTGGCCATCTTTGTCGGAAACTCGGCCTTCAACTAAAATTTTGTTTTCATCCTGCCAGAGCTGATAGCTGGTTTCCAAAACTTTAGGAAATACCAAAAGTTCAGTGCTGGCGCTAGAGTCCTCAATAGTGACAAAGAGCATGGCTTGGCCTTTATGAGTTATTATTTTTTGTATGCCAGTGATAATGCCGGCTATTTTGACGGTTTTACCTTCGTGCTCTTTGATGTTATCAAGCGGGGTGACATATTTTTTTAGGATTTCCAGTTGGTTTTTAAAAGGATGATCGCTGATATAAAGGCCTAAAAGCTCTTTTTCCCAAGACAGTTTTATCTCAGGGGGATTGTCAGGAAATTCATCTAATTTTAGGGAAAAAGTCGGAGCGGCCAAAGGCAAGTCAGCAAATAAATTGCTTTGTCCGTTTTTGTGGTCGCTCTGTATCTTTTTGTTGAACTCTAAGATTTTATTGAGATTGCCCAATGCTTGACCGCGGCTAATCATAGAGTCTAGCGCGCCGGCTTTGATTAGACTTTCCAAAGATTTTTTATTTAGATCTCTATCTTTGATGCGGCTCAGCAAGTCTTCTAGCGATTTATAGGGGCCGTTGGTTTTTCTTTCTTTGATTATAACTTTGGCAATATTGTGTCCGACATTTTTGACAGCGTTGAGTCCAAAACGTATTTTGCCCAACTTGCGCGGGTCTTTGCTCTCTACCACAGAAAAATTACTAAAGCTCTCATTAACATCGGGCGGTAAGACTTCAATGCCCATTTTGCGGCATTCTTTGATTTCAATAGTGACTCTATCAATATTGTTTTGGTCTGAGCTCAAAAGGGCGGCCATAAAGGCTTCAGGATAATTGCTTTTGAGATAAGCGGTTTGATAGGCAATCATAGCATAGCAAGCCGCGTGGGAACGGTTGAAACCATAGCGGGCAAAAGGCACGATAAATTCCCAGATTTTGGCGGCGGTTTTTTTATCAATGCCGTTATTGGTCATGCCAGCTACCATTTTTTCTTCTTGTTCCGCCAATAGCTCTTTGATTTTTTTGCCAACAGCTTTCCGCAGGACATCAGCTTGTCCATAGGTGAATCCGGCCAGTTCGCTAGCAATACGCATAATTTGTTCTTGGTATATAGCAATGCCGTAGGTATTTTTTAAGATGGGTTCTAGTTTGGGGTGCAGATAAGATACTTGCTTGCGACCATGTTTGCCGGCTATAAAATCGGGAATGAATTCCATGGGTCCCGGTCTATACAGGGAGACCATAGCAATGATATCTTCCAGCTCAGTAGGGCGTAGTTCTTTGAGATAGCGTTTCATGCCGCCAGACTCCAATTGGAAGACGCCAGTAGTCTTGCCTTGCTGAAAAAGGTCAAAAGTTTTTTTGTCATCAAGCGGCAAGTGATCCAAATCTATTTTAATGCCCTTGGTAGCTTCAATGATCTCCAAAGTTTGTTCTAAAATGGTTAGGTTTTTTAAGCCCAAGAAATCCATCTTGAGAAGGCCGAGGTCTTCAACGGGGTGAAGTGAATATTGGGAAATAATAGTTTTGTCATCGCCGCTAGCGTATTGCAAAGGCGTATAATTGACTAGTGGCTCTTTGGTAATCAAGACGCCGCAGGCATGAGTAGAGGAGTGGCGAGCTAGGCCTTCTAGCTTTTTAGCCATATCCAAGAGCCGCCCGGCTTCGGGATCCTCTTGGTATATTTTTCTTAGTTCCTCCACAGTGCTAAGGGCTTCTTCCAAAGAGCTGAACATTGGTATGAGCTTGGCTATTTGGTCGCAGTAGCTATAGCTATAGCCCAAAACCCGGCCAGCATCTCTGAGAGCGGCTCTAGCCGCCATAGTCCCAAAAGTGATAATTTGGGAAACATGGTCTTTGCCGTATTTGGCTTCTACGTATTCTATCACTTCACCACGTCTGGTATCAGCAAAATCTAAGTCAATATCAGGCATAGATACTCTCTCGGGGTTGAGAAATCTTTCAAATAAAAGATCATAGCGAATCGGGTCAATATTGGTGATGTTGGTCAAATAAGAGACTAGGCTGCCGGCGGCTGAACCGCGGCCCGGGCCAACCACAATGCCCCTGTCTTTGGCCCAATTGACAAAGTCTTGAACAATGAGAAAGTAAGTAGCATAGCCGGTTTTTTTGATAATTGATAGCTCATAATCTAGGCGAGTTTGGATGCTCTCAGGTATTTGATCAGCTTCAAAGTCAAATCTTTTTTTAACGCCCTTTATGCAAAGATCGCGCAGATAATCATCGGTATTAGTATTGCCGGGCAAGTCGTATTTTGGCAACTGGATAACACCCAGCTCTATTTCGAGATTACAGCGCTCAGCTAATTTTTGATTGTTAGCTATAGCCTCTTTTATTTCTTCGCCGCCAATCTCCAGTATTTTTTCTTCACTCATTAGAGAATAATCTTCGCCCAAATAGCTCATGCGGTCAGTATCATTTTGCTTGTGCTTGGTTTGGATGCATAAGAGGACATCATGGGCTTGGTCATCATCAGAATCTACATAGTGGACATCATTGGTTACTATAAGTGGCAAATTGTGTTTTTTGGATAATTGTTTTAGGCCTTCATTAACTAGAGCTTGTTCAGGAAAATGCCGGAGTTGAAGTTCTAGGTAGATATTATCGGAACCAAAAACATCAAGGAGTTTTTTGAGGTTATCTTCTACATTTTGCCACTGGTTAGCCCGTATGTGCCGAGACAAGGGACCATTAAGGCAGGCAGTTGTAGCGATAAGGCCTCCTTTATATTTTTTGAGAGTATCCCAATCAATCCGCGGTTTATAATAAAAGCCTTGTAGATGGGCTACGGTGGTTATTTTTAAAAGATTTTTATAACCCTCAACATTTTTAGCTAAAAGGACTAGATGGTAGGGTTTTTCTTTGGGGTTTCTATCAGATAAACCATTGGGGGCAATATAGGCTTCAACGCCAACAATGGGCTTGATGCCGGCTTTTTGGCATTTTTGATAAAATTCAATAGCACCATACATAACGCCATGGTCAGTTAAAGCCAAGGCTGAAGCGCCCTGTTGTTTGGTTCTAGCAATCAGTTGGTCTATGGTGCCTAGACCATCAAGCAAGCTATAATGGGAGTGTGTATGGAGATGAATAAACATTTTATTGACCCCGCACAACTCTCCGCCAGTTGGCGGATCGTACGCGGGGCGAGACGTGCTTAGATTAAACTTTATAAAATCATAAAGCCACTATGTTAAGGAAAGTTGAGGCGGTATTTTCTTGACAATAAAACCCGATAGCTTTTGGAAAAATTATTTAGATATCGGGATAAATCCCTATCTACCGGTAATAATAGGGTTTTTTGTTTTTATTTTTATTTTGAGGTTTTTTTTGACCTCTTTTTGTTGATGGTTTTGACTACTTCTTGGGCTCCTTTCATAAACACAGTTAAAAAGGCGGCCGCATTGCCAGCTTTGCTTTTGAAATTATTGATGCTCTCATCAATATTGGTGACAATTTTCTGGACTGTCTTCATGGTATCATTGACATTCTTTATCATGCGACCCATTTGGTACAAGACCCAAGAAAATAGTGCGGCTACTAGCAAAATAGAAAAACCCAAGACTAAGTTTAAAACATCTTTGGAGCTTTCCAGCATTTTTTTATTTTAATTTTAAAACTGTTATTTGTCCTGTGGAATAATATTTGCTCTTAGTGCGAATATTACCACGATGTGGTATTCCATAAGGTAAATTATAACACAATGAGGCTCTCCTTGCCAAATCATTGGCTTTATTAGGAGAATTATTGTATAATTATAAAAAATAAGGATATTTTATGGATGATTATAAACCTTTAAGCAAAGATGAATTAGAGCGTGGTTATTTTTTCTTGACCCATCGTGATTTTTTTAAAAAAATATTTTTGTGGGTAGCGATTGGCCTGTTGGCAATTCTTTATGCCGGCCTAGCTTTTAATGTTTTTAGATATTTGAGAGCGGGCAGTCTGGATGAAGCGGCTATGGGCATTAGTCAAAATTATAATTGGGCCGCTTATCATCAGGCTAATAAGCCTCAAACCATAGTTGTAGCATCGCCGCAATATTTTTCTTTAGGCGGACAGCGCTATAATCTAGCGGCGCTGGTGGAAAATAATAATGCTAATTGGGCAATTAAAAAATTAGACTACACTTTTGTAGTTAATGGCCAGGATATTAGCAGTCAGACAAGCTTTTTGAACCCCAGTGAAAAGAAATTTTTATTAGTGACTGGATATGAAGCTAGGGCGGGCCTTAGTAAATTAGAAGTAAAGATTAATAATATTGATTGGTACCGTATTGATAATAATTTTCCTGATGTTAACTGGGATATCAAAGATGTTAAATTCCAAGCCGCTACTAGACAAACAGTAGCCGGAGAGGCAGTGGATGTACCGGCCCGGGTGACTTGGCAGGCGCAAAATTTATCATTGTATAATTTTTGGGAAGTCGCTTGGCAAGTTGGTTTGTTCCAGGGCGATAGATTAATTGGCGTAGCCCAAATCAATGCTCGCGACTTTTTATCTTTAGAGACTAGAGCCATGGAGCTCGTTTGGTTAGGTGATCTGAGCCGAGTGACTCGTACTGATGTTTATCCGGTCTTAAATAAGTTAGATCGGAACAATTTTAAGCAATTATACGTTGAATCTCAAGGCAGTAGTGATAATGGCCTATGAAGTATTTTCCTGATAAGTGGCAAAAAATGGATTGGCTATTGTTTTTCGCAGTAGTCATTCTTTTGTTTGTCAGTGTTAGCATTTTATACAGTTTGGGCCTCAATACTGGTGAAACTAATTTTTTGACTTTTAAAAAACAGGTTATTTTTGCCATATTTGGGCTGATTATATTTTTTGTAGTAGCCAGCATAAACTATAAAGTTTGGCTGACTTATAGCAAATTGATTTTTATTTTGTTTATTTTTGTTTTGATTCTAGTATTGTTTTTAGGCCGTGATATAAAAGGAACAACAGGCTGGCTGATTTTAGGGCCACTCAGCTTACAGCCAGTAGAATTTGCTAAAGTAGCCCTGATAATCACTTTGGCTAGATATTTTTCTCAACACGCTGGAGAATTTTATATGTTTAAACATATACTAATTTCTGGATTATTGATGGCTGTTTTTGTTGGTTTGGTTATGTTGCAGCCAGATTTGGGGTCAGCTTTGGTTCTGTTGGGTATCTGGACAGTAATGTTGTTGTTTACTGGTATTAGACGCAAACATTTTTGGTTGCTGGTAGTTTCTTTTGTGGCTCTAATTTTGATATCTTGGTTTTTCTTTTTCAAGCCTTATCAGCAGTCGCGCATTTTGACTTTTTTTGATCCTGGCCGTGATCCACAGGGGGCGGGTTATAATGTCATTCAATCCATGGTAGCGGTTGGTTCAGGAAATTTTTTTGGTCGCGGCCTGGCTCTGGGTCCGCAGAGCAGTTTGCGGTTTTTGCCTGAGCCCGGCACTGATTTTATATTCGCTGTTATTGCTGAAGATCTGGGTCTTTTGGGCGTCACTATAGTTTTGGGGTTATTTGCTTTTATTTTTTATCGCCTGTTTTTGATGATGAGGAAAGCGCCAGACGATTTTTGTTCCTATGTTATTTTAGGTATTTGCGGCATGCTCTTAGTCCAGATTTTTGTTAATGTAGGCATGAATATGGGCATAGCCCCAGTAACAGGCATTCCTTTGCCACTAGTTAGTGCTGGCGGCAGTTCTTTGTGGTCAGTAATGATTGCTTTGGGTATTGCCCAAAATATATATATGAAAAGTAGTTAGCACATAGTTGGTTTATACGCCCGCCTCGGCCTTTAGGCCGAGGCGGGCAGGGGGCTATTTGTAGCGATCAGTGTATTGACTTTTTTTGTTTTTTATGATTAAATAGACCCACTGTGTTTTATTTTATTTAAGAAGTCTAAAATTATGTCCGAATTTTTACTAAATGCTAATCCCCGTGAGCTTGGCTCACAAAGTAGCTTGACTGGCATCAGGACAGGTAATCGGGTGCCTGGTGTAGTTTATAATAAGCATCAGGAGTCCAAGCCAATTGAGCTAGATTATAATGAGTTAGCCAAGGTTTTGTCTGTGGCTGGCACCAGTAGCTTGGTTACTCTAAAACTAAGTGGCAAGGAAACTAAAGTAATTGTCCGAGAATGCCAATATGATCCAATGAGCGGCCGTTTGTCTCACGTAGACTTTTTGGCTATTGATGATAAACAAATAATTACTACTGAGGTGCCATTGGTTTTTGTCGGGACATCTAAAGCCGTCAGAGAAAAGGGCGCCAAATTGAATCTCAAATTAGAGAGAGTGACTGTAAAATGCTTGCCAGCAGACTTGCCTATTAAGATTGAAGTAGATGTAAGTACTTTGGACGATTTGGGTCAGGCGATATACATTAAGGATTTGCCAGTTGGCGATAAGGTAGTTATTTTGAGCGATCCTAATGATCCAGTGGTTGATGTGACTGAGCCTAAGAAAATGCAAGCCGCAGAAGTTGTTGCTCCAGTTGCTACTGCAGTTGAGGGCGAGGCCGCTGTTACGCCTGAGGGCGAGGCCGCTGCCAAAGCGGGCGAAGCTAAAGCTGAGGAGACCAAAGCCTAGTAATAAAAACAAAAATTTTTCCATGCTAAAATTTAGAGTCAAAACATATATTGCAATAACTGCCATTATTTTGGCAGTTATTTTGATTGGTGTGGGGATTTTTATTTTTTTAAAAAATAAAACTGTAGTGCCTAGCCCAGATCCCAATGTCACAGTTGAGATAATAGAGGATAGGCATCCTTTGAACGGCCAGCCCATTGCTGATGGTAATTTTTCTTTTTTCCCTATAGCTATTATGATAGATAATGCTTACAATATCCGGCCGCAGTATGGCCTGAGCCAGGCCGATATTATCTACGAGGCACTGGCGGAAAGTAATATCACTAGGCTTTTGGCTATTTTTGATAGTCGGCAAAGTTTGGAAAAAATCGGTCCAGTCAGATCAGCGCGGCCTTATTTTATGGATTGGGCAGAGGAGTATAGTGGTATTTATATGCATGTGGGCGGTAGTCCGCAGGCCTTGGCCGCGATTAGTCAATATGATTTTACAAATATTGATCAGATTGGCATTGGTGAAACTTATTTTTGGCGCGACAAAAATAAGTCAGCGCCATCAAATGTTTTGACCTCTAGTGCCAATTGGTTAAGGGTGGGAGAAATAAAAAGTGTACAAAAATTTGATACAGTGCTAGCCAAAAAAATAGCTTGGAATTTTATAGAGCCTACGGCCAGCACTACGCCGCCTGATTTTAGTGTAAATTTTTCGGCTGATATATACAAAGTTGATTGGCAATATAACGATAAATTGGGAGCTTATGAGCGCTCGCAAGGCGGAGATAAGTTTGTGTTTGATACTGGCGAGCAGGCTTTTGCCAATAATATCATTGTCCAAATAGTAAAATCTAGCCTGCTTGACGTAGAGCGCCGGCAAATGGAAACTAAAACCACTGGCCCAGTGTTTATTTTTAACCAGTGGGGCCAGCAATCAGGCCAGTGGAAATACCAAGATGGACGCACTAAGTTTTTTGCCGATGATGGCAGTGAACTCAAATTAGTGCCCGGCAAGACTTGGGTAGAAGTTATTGATTCAGAAGATAAATTAGTGACTAAATAAAAAACATCGCCCAGTCCCGCATTCGCAGGACTGGGCTGGGGGACGCAGGGAGTGCCTTCATGGCTGGCCAGACTCAACCAGCTTGGCGTCGGCCGTATTCATGGGGCTGTCTTCTCGAAAGGAGACAATCCCGGTGATGTGATAGACTTTCCCGTTGGGGCCGTGGATGGTCTGTCCTACTTGCAGTGGTTTTTCTGAATCGTATTGAAAGCTTTTTGATAGCTTTTTGCCATGGAAAACGGCGTAGGAATATACCATCGCTATTGACCTCCGTGTCCTTAGGTAAACGAAAATAACGATTGACAATCGCTAATTATAGTATAGTTATTGATCTGTGTCAACTAAGTAGTGATTTTGGCTACTCTAATATGGCCAGCCAAATCGGTAATAAATTCTAGCCGAGAATCGGGTAGGTATTTTTTTATAATATCTGTTAATTTATCTTTTTGACTAGGGTCTATTTCTAGGAGTATTAGGTATTTTTTGTCTAAAAATTTAGGAAAATTCTCCAATAACTTTTTGTAATACTTGAGCCCATCTGAGCCAGCTAGTAGGGCTGATCTTGGCTCTTTGGTGATACTAGGCTCAGCCATTTGCTCTCGGGTAAGATAGGGGAGATTAGCTATTATTATATCTAATTTTATTGGTGGTAGATTTTTTAAAAGATTGGATTTGATAAATTTTATTTTATTTTTTAGTCCTAGATGCCGAGCATTGGTGCGAGCAACTTTAAGGGCTGAGCTAGAAAAATCACTAGCCCAGTATTGGGCAGAGCCGCTGTAGTTTTTAGCAATAGACAAAATCAAACAGCCTGAGCCAGTGCCCATATCAATTATAATTGGATTTTTTAGCTGTGATTTTTTCAGATAATTTAGAGTTTCTTCAACTAGGAGTTCGCTTTCCGGTCTAGGCACAAGCGTGTGTTTGTTGACCAAGAATTTTAGCCCGTAAAATTCTTTATATCCTTGTAAATAAGCTAGAGGCCAATTAGCTGATCTTTTTTTTACCAGGCCCAGGAAAGCGCGGGCATTGTTGGCTGACAATTTTTTTTCAGGATTTTTGTAGATATATTCTATAGAACGACTCAAAGATATAGATAATAAACTAGCCAATTCATCGGGTGATAAATCAGTTTTAGTTTTACTTAGCAGGTTTTTGATGTTTAGGCTTGAGTTGCCTTGGACGCTTGCCATAATTCTTTGATTATCGGCATTAAATCGCCGTCCAAAATACCACTTAGATTATGGAGAGTGAGCTTGATGCGATGATCAGTGACGCGGTCTTGGGGAAAGTTGTATGTTCGGATTTTTTCACTGCGGTCGCCCGAGCCGATTTGACTTTTTCTATTGGCAGATTCATTGGCCAGTTGGTCTTCTTCCATTTTGGCTAGGATGCGGGAGCGCAGTATGGCCATGGCTTTTTCTTTGTTTTGTCCTTGAGATTTTTCATCTTGGCAGGACACCACTGTATTGGTCGGCAAATGAGTAATGCGCACGGCTGATTTGGTGGTATTAACTGATTGTCCACCATGTCCAGAAGCGCAGAAGGTATCAATGCGAATATCTTTGGCTTCTATCACTAGATCAACTTCTTCGGCCTCAGGCATGACCGCTACGGTAGCCGCCGAAGTGTGGACTCGCCCGGCTTTTTCTGTTTCCGGTACTCTTTGGACGCGATGGACACCGCTTTCAAATTTGAAATATTTATAGGCGTATTCACCAGTGACTTCTGCGATGATTTCTTTAAATCCGCCGATGCCCGTGCGGCTACTAGATAGGATTTTTAATTTAAAATTTTGTTTTTCAGCAAAGCGGGAGTACATGCGGAAGAGTTCAGCCGCAAAGAGAGCTGATTCATCACCGCCAGTGCCAGCGCGGATTTCCAAAATTATGTTTTTTTTGTCATTGGGATCTTGGGGATGGAGCATATCATCCAAAGTTTCTTGATCGCTAGCCAGCCTATCTCTTAGTGCCATTATCTCTTCTTGAGTCAAAACTATCATTTCTTCATCTGACTCATTGGCTAATGATGCTTCCAAATGGTTTATTTCTTTTTGATTTTTATCAATGTTTTCGGACAAACGCAAAATTTCTTTGGCTTCAGAGTATTCTCTGCCAAATTTGGACATGGCGTTGGTATCAGAGATATTTTTGGGATCCTGCATGGACGCCTCTAACTCTTTAATTTTTTCTTGGATTTTTTCTAGATTCATAGTTGTATTTAGAAGAGGGGGCAAATTTGCGCCTACCCTCGCCTTTGATTATACATTTATTATAACAAAAAAACTCCTAGTAGTACTAATAGAGTTTTTTTGGTTATATAAAAACCCGGCTATTTTTTGCTAGTAGCCTTGCTGGTTTTGCTTTTGGCAGGAGCCTTAGCGGATTTGGACGTGGTATTATCTTTGATTTCTTCTTTAACGCGGGCTCTTTCTTTAGCTAGTTTTCTTTCAGAAGATTTTTGCTTTTTGACAGCCTTGCCTTTTCTAGTTTTGCTGGCAACTTTTTGCAGTTCTTGCATTTTCTTAAAGCGATCAACACGACCGGCAGTATCTAATAGTTTTTCTTTGCCGGTATAAAAAGGATGACAATGAGAGCAAATTTCTACATTGATTTCTTTGACAGTTGAACCAATATTAAATACATGGCCACAAGCGCAAGTGATCTTGGCATCAGGGTAATAAGTTGGGTGTGTATCTTTTTTCATACGATTATTTAAAAATTATGCCCCCAAAGAGTAGCAGATTTGGGCTAGTTAGTCAAGGGTTTGATAAAATAGAACACCCCGCCGCGTTCTGATCTCGAGCGGACCTCGAGAGAACGCGGCGGGGCATGAATGGAAAGGGCGGGAGCGGGCCGTGGCGGCGGGTAGCGGAGCGATCAGACTTCTCCGCCATCTCCTTGATGAGGCGTGGGCCTCGTCGCGTCGCTGTCCTGCGGGTCGTTGACCAGCAGATGGCCGTTGCGGCATCTGATGTCGCTGTTTCCTACTGGGACGTCACAGTAGGGGCAGTTGTCGAACCGGTGGAGCTGCCTCGGAAACAGTGTCTTGGCGGGGAGTGGGGTAAGAGGGCAGTCAGGATGACCGCAACTCTGGTTGCCATCTTCCATATGGCGACCACAAGGGCAGACTTGACCGGGCATAGGGGGCCTCCTTGAATACCACTTGAGCTAGTGGTGCGGCTTCGCCACACTAGTGGTCGGAATGGGGTAGAAATGGCCTTTGAAGTGCTTGTTGACACACCTGATGTCGCCTTCCCTTATGCGGACGCCACATACCGAGCAAGTCTCGGTGTTGAACCTACAAGGTGTGTACCCAGTGGGGTCAGCAAAGGGATCTCGAGCCGCGATGTGTTTGTGGGGCATCAGATCCCTCCTTCATGAAGTCAACTGGCGCGCATGGTCGGCTGATCGGAGTCATTCTCCAAGATAGACCCAGAGGCGCACGCCGCCGAAGATGAAGATACACAGGCCGGTGGCGATTAGTAGAAGGGGGTTGTTGGTGAGGCATGACAGCACAAACAGTACGCCGACGGTGAGATAGTAGAGGCTACTTCCTTTCCAGGTGGGTCTTTCGGGATGATCCTTGATGCTGGCACATGCGAAGAGAAAACAGAAACCGCCAATGAACCAGAAGGCGTCGCGGAGATACTCATCAACGATGATGGCGCCCCCAGAAGCGCCGATGAACACGGCCGCGGCGCTTTCCCATCTGTTGTCCGGAATCAGGGCTAGTAGCAGGCCTGCCACCATGAACAGGCCGGCAAAGACGAGCTCAAGCTCTTCATGGTCAGCGGCGTACATGATTGCCACGCCAGCGATCATGAGGCCCAACAAACGTAGTAAGTCTTTCATAGACAGCTCCTCCCCTGGGCTGGATTGTGAATTGGAACGCTAATTTCAGCTTAACTATACGATTATTAGCTATTTTGTCAATAAAATTGCTACAAAACGGTATATTTATAATATTTTGTTATAATATCTAAAAACATTTAAAAATCACGTCTTGCCCCGCATACGATCCGCCATCCGCCAACTGGTGGAGGCGGAGAGTTGTGCGGGGTCAATTATAGCTTTAAACCCTTGCCTTTTTTATAATTTTGTGTTAAACTGGTGTCTGCTTAATTAATCACAAGCATTTTATAAGAGAATTTAGCTTACCTTCTCTGCTAATAACAGAGTAGCTAAATGTAAAATGCCGGTAGCCCATAGGGCTGGAAAGGAAAAAAATATGTCAGTAGTCAATTTACCAAGTTTGGAAGAGCTATTAAAGCATGGAGTGCATTTTGGTCACAAAACCTCCAAAAGATACCCCAAGGCCTCTTCCTACATTCACACTGAACGCAACGGCGTCCACATCATTGATCTGCAAAAGACAGTTGAGGGCTTAACCAAGGCTTTGGCTTTTGTAGAAAATGTGGCTAAGTCCGGTGGCGTTATTTTGTTTATTGGTTCTAAAAAACAAGCCAAAGAAATCGTCAAAAGTTCAGCCCAAAGCTGTCACATGCCTTATATCATTGGCCGTTGGCTGGGCGGCACCTTTACCAATTTTGAAAACATCGTCAAGTTGACTAGAAAATTGGAAAAGATGGAAAAGGACGAAGAAGATGGCGCTTGGGAAGTCTATACCAAAAAAGAGCAAGTGACTTTTAAAAAAGAATTGACCAAACTCAATGATAATGTGGGCGGTCTCACACTTATGAAGCGCCTGCCTCAAGCTATATTTGTGGTAGATATCAAGAAAGAAAAAACCGCCATTAGTGAAGCCAACAAAATTGGTATTCCCGTGATTGCCATGGTAGATACTAATGTCAATCCAGAATTGGTTACTTATCCTATTCCAGCTAACGATGATGCTGTCAAATCCATAGAGATTATCACTCAGCTCATAGCTGAGACTATCAAGAGGTCTCGCTTGCAATAATTTTTACATAATTATTTAAAGAAAAATAAAAATGTCTTTAGAACTTATCAAAGAAATAAGAACTATTACTGGTGCTGGCATGTCTGATGTCAAGCATGCTTTGGATGAAGCTAGCGGTGATAAAAACAAAGCCATTGAGATTTTACGTAAGAGCGGACAAAAAATTGCCGCTAAAAAGTCAGAGCGAGAAGTTAAAGAAGGCGTAATTGCTCTCTTAAAAACTGGTAATAAAGTTGCGGTGGTGTCATTGGCCTGTGAAACTGATTTTGTGGCGCGTAATCAGGATTTTGTTGATACAGTTGGTAGCCTAGCCCAAAATTTGATGGACAAAGGCCAAGAATTGTTTGCCCAGTTTGCTACTGATAAGATTCAAAATGAATTGATTGTTAAAATTGGTGAAAATTTGCAATTGCGTGATTTTGATATTATTGAAGGTAACACTGTAGGCACTTATCTGCACTCCAATCGTAAAGTAGCCGCCATAGTGGTGCTTTCTAGCGGCAGTGAAGATTTGGCCAAAGATATCGCCATGCAGGCCGCGGCTATGGCTCCTCGGTATCTCAAACCTGAGGATGTGCCAGCTGATGTTTTGGCTAAAGAAAAAGAAATCTATACTGAACAGCTGAAGAATGAAGGTAAACCAGAAGCTATGTGGGAGAAAATCATGCCCGGCAAAATAGATAAATTCTATAGTGAAGTTTGTCTGATAAGGCAGTTATTTATCAAAGACGATAAAAAAACTATTGAACAGTTGCTTAAAGACAATAGTGCCAATATAGAAAAATTTGCTTACTATTCTCTGTAAACTCCGTGAATATAAAATGTATAGAGATGAGACCAGCCCCGCAAATGCGGGGCTGGTTTTTTAACCCTTGTGATTATTTTTAGTATTTGTCATAATATAGTTATAAAAGTAAATTTATGGCCAAACACAAAATAGATAAAAAAATTGTAGTAAAATTGTCCGGTGAGATTTTTTCTAGGCATAGTAAAAAAATTCATGAATCCGAGGACAATCTTGATTTTCCCCAAATAAAGTCTTTAGCTCAAAGTCTGAAAAAATTAATCAAAGCCGGCTACCAAGTGGGCGTGGTGGTTGGCGCTGGCAATATCTTTAGGGCGCGCATGGTCAAAGGCGCCGAGGTGGATAGAGTGGCGGCTGATCATATGGGCATGATGGCCACGGCTATCAATGCTTTAGCGCTTCAGGCCGCCCTGGATAAAATCGGCCAAGAGGCTAGAGTTTTGTCAGCTTTTTCTATTCCCGCTCTGATGGAAGATTATGTATATAAGCGGGCTATTAACCATCTTAAAAATAAACGGGTAGTTATTTTTGCCGGCGGTACTGGTAATCCATTCTTTACAACTGATACTACACTGGTCTTAAGAGCACTGGAGATAGGCGCTAAAAAAATATATAAAGCTAGTGATGTCAGCGGCGTTTATGACAGCGATCCAGACAATAATCCTAAAGCAAAATTGTACAAACATTTAAGTTACAAGGAAGCTTTGCAAAAAAATCTCAAAGTCATGGATGCTACAGCTTTTGCTTTGGCTCGGGAAAATAATTTGGAGTTAGTGGTCTTTAAATATAGTCCAGCCAACATTATCAAAGCTATCAGGAGTAATAGTTTGGGTACTAAAGTAGATAATAAATAAAATTTCTAACGGGATGAAAGTTGTTAAGGTTCAATTTCACACGGCTGATAGAGAATATTTTTTCTTGCCAGAGTTTAGTGCTGATAAAAATACTGATATTAAAATTGGCGATCAGGTGATTGTTGATACTATTTTGGGCCAAGACTTAGGTGTAATTACTACTTGGGCTGATTGGCAAGCGCCAGAAGCTAAAGCCGAGCCAGCTGAGGCCAGTGGCCAAAATAATGGAGAGATGATTACCGATGTTAAGCCAATGCTGAGACATGTAACCAATGATGATTTGGAGCAAGTTAAAAAACAAAAAAAGCAATATCCCAAATATCTTAAAAAATGTGATGAATTATGCGATCGGCATGGTTTAGCCGCTATGAAGCTGGTGGATACTGCTGAATCATTTGATGGTAATCGTTTAACATTCTATTTTATCTCTGATAGCCGGGTAGATTTTAGAGAATTGGTAAAAGATTTGGCTAAGACTTATCATAAGAAAATCAGATTACAGCAAATAGGTGTTCGCGATGCCGCTAAGATGGAAGGGGATTTTGGCCCTTGTGGCCTGCCTCTATGTTGCCGGCATTGGTTAAAAGTCATTGGTAATGTCAGCCCAGATTTTATCAAAGATCAAGAATTGTCACACCGCGGTGTAGATAGATTGAGCGGTCCTTGCAGTCGCCTTAAGTGCTGTCTGCGTTTTGAGGAAGAAGCTTATAAATACAATTTAGAAAAATTGCCAAAAGTTGGCGATGTAATAAAAACTAAAGCTGGCAAGGGCACAGTTGTAGCTATCCATCCTATGAAACAAGTGGTGGACTTGGATATTGATGGCGCCCGAGTCGCTTATCCTTATGCCGAGCAGGCTAAGTGTGATGGAAATTGCGCTGATGCTAATTGTCACCCGGCCAATAGTCAGGGTGATGATTATGGTTTAAATTAGTCCTTAAGTTTGCTATAATATAATGACTAATGGCAAATAGCGTATAACTTTTGGCCATAGGCAATCAGCTATAATCAATAAGTAAAAATATATGGCTAGGAAAAAAATTAGAGTAGCTATCAATGGTTTTGGCCGCATTGGCCGAGCCGCTTTTAAGATAATGTTAGAATCTAGACACTATGATATAGTGGCTATCAATGATTTGGCGCCAGCCGATAGTTTGGCTTATCTACTCAAGTACGACACTGTCTATGGCCGTTATGAAAAAAAAGTGAGTGCCAAAGGCAAAAATATTATTGTAGCGGGCAAAGCCTATGAAGTTTTGGCTATACCAGAGCCAGCTAAATTGCCTTGGAAGAAACTTAGGGTTGATGTAGTTTTGGAATGCACTGGCCGTTTTGTCAAAGGCACTGAAGCGGCAGTTCATATCAAAGCTGGCGCTAAAAGAGTAATTATCTCAGCTCCGGCTAAAGGCAACGAAATTAATACCTATCTTTTAAGTGTCAATGAACATAAATACAATAAAGAAAAAATAATTTCCAATGCTTCTTGTACTACTAATTGTATTGCGCCGGTCGCTCAGGTGATAGTAGATAACTTTGGCGTAGATAAAGCCATGATGACTACTATTCACTCTTATACGGCTGATCAGAAGCTAGTAGATTCTCCACACAAGGATCCGCGGCGTGGCCGGACGGCTGCCCAAAACATGGTACCGACTACGACCGGTGCCGCTATTGCTACCGGGCAAGTAATTCCTGAGCTTGAAGGCTTGTTTGACGGCTTATCTATCCGAGTACCAACCGCAGTTGTGTCTTTATCTGACTTGACTTTTGTAGTCAAGAAAAAAGTAACAGTAGAGCAAGTCAATAGTGCCTTGATTAGAGCCAGCCATCAGACTCGCTACAAAGATATTTTGGGAGTGACGGACGAACCAGTAGTTTCTTCAGATTTTATCAAGGACTCGCGTTCATCAATTGTTGATTTGTCGCTGACCAAGGTAGTTGGTGATAACTTAGTCAAGATTATTGCTTGGTATGATAATGAATGGGGTTATTCCAATCGCTTAGTAGAAATGATTGATCAGGTCGTTTAAAAATAAATTTATTTATTTTTGCCCTTCTATAGAGAGAGGGGCTTTTTGTTTTGATTATTAGACAAAATTGATTTTTGTGTGTAAAATTA
>Ga0074199_1001684_pt1 | contig 17486 bp, 14 predicted proteins | sample EPASupsiteSAE347_FD_64528 | JGI IMG/M metagenome (GOLD analysis project Ga0074199, IMG submission 64528) | Bioremediated contaminated groundwater from EPA Superfund site, New Mexico - Sample SAE3-47 | ecosystem: Environmental > Aquatic > Deep subsurface > Groundwater > Contaminated ...
AGAATTTTTTTAAAAATAAGAATAATTATAAAGCTGTTATTCGCGAAACAAAAAAGTCACCAATCAGAAATAGTACGGAGAATAAGCCATCTGCAAGCACGGAATCAAAAAATAAAATAATACCGAAAAAAAGTGATGAGGTGGCAGTGAACAATTTGCCCAAGGAGATTGTCGCAGATAAAGCCGCAAAGGCGGAAGGCAAGAAAGTCGCTAGTAGCAGACAGTCAAAAGCGGTTCCTAATTGGTCAGCGTCAAATATTCTAAGCACCAACCTGATAAAGGGCGAGTCTACTTTGACATATCATTGGGATAAAAAAATTCTTATTCTGCTTGCAAATGCTATATTAGTTGTTTTTGTGGTTGGACTTGCTTATGGCGGTCTTTTATACTGGGAAAAAACCGGCAAAATCGCCAATGAAGAGTTGGACAAGAGAGCAAATAATTTGAAAAGAAAAATTGATGATTTGAAAAAAGAGGCTGAGGAGATTAATTTATTTAATAAAAAAATCGTCCTTGCAAATAATTTGCTTGATAAGCATATTCATTGGAATAATTTTTTTGAATTTCTAGAAAATAATATTTTAACGGATGTTTATCTAGAAAATAAATTTAGCGGCGGGGTGAATGGGCAGTATATTTTTCGAGCCCATACTAAGGACTTGAAAACGATGCTGGATCAAGTAAATTATCTGCGTCAAAGCGATAAGCGGGATAAGATTTTATCTGTAGAAATCGCCGACATTGTTACGAGCGATATGGCAGATGCTTCCGGAGAAATTAAAGCGACGAATGAAAAATACAAAGTGAGTTTTGATTTGATTTTGAGTGTCAATAAAAATATTTTTTATAAAAAATAAGTTAGGGAAATAATTTTATGGCGGAGACAAAGGGGGATGAGAAAAATATAATTAACCATCCGGTGGTCAAAATGATAAATGGCTACTTGGTTGATTATTTCTCTTTTATTATTATTTATGTAGTTTTGATTATCGTTTTTATCGGTTATTTTTATGTATTGAATCCGAAATATAAAAATATTATCAAGAACAATGAATTGCATCAGAGTTACAAAAAAAAGGAAATTACCCAATTGATAGGTGCGGTGGAAAATTATCAAAATTATAAAAAAATTTATGATGCTATTCCCGCCAATGACAAAGCTAAAATAAACAGTTTTTTGCCGAATAAAGATGATTCTGAAGAGTTGTTGATTTATATAAGAAATATGATGACCAGAGGTGGATATAAATTATTATCACTAGAGGTTGGTCCGTTTACCAAAAAAAATGAAGTGGCAGCTGCGACTGTGAGTCCCGCGGCCAACAAATCAGCTATAAAAAAATTAAACGCGGATCAATCTGAGCCTGGCACTGGTCAGGCGACTACGACAAAAGAAATGGGTATTATAGATATTTCTTTGAAGGTGGGCGGCCTGAATTATTCGGCGTTAAAGAATTTTTTTCAATTTGTTGAAAGAGACGCGCGTTTTTTTGATATTGAGAATGTTGATTTTTCCTTGTCGGATGGCGTAGCTGACCTGCGGCTCAAAGCTTATTATTTAAATTAGTTTATGAATCAAGAAGATGACAACAACCAATATTTCGTCTTTGTGGGCATGCTCTTGTTTTTTATATTCGGAGGTCTTTATTTTGTTGTCAATTTATTTTTTAATAGTTCTGATTTTAGTATTTTTGGAAATTTGATCAATACCGTTGTCGAAGAACCGGTTAAGATTGAAAATGTCAGGCTCAATGAGGAAATCTTCGTTGAGGATAAATTTAAGGAATTGGAGTTGAGTTCCGCATATCAGTTCAATCCGAATGCGCTTGTTGTCGGCGGAAGGAATCCGTTCGTGGTTAAGCCCGTTAATCCAAACGAGAAGAAGTGATAGTTATAAGAAATAAAAAGAATAAATAATTTTATGTTTCATAAAGAGAATTTATTAGATATATTGGTTCAGAAGGGAGTTTTTATAACGCCTGAAGCATTGGCGGAGATTGTTAAGACGGCCGAAGCCAATAATGAGACCATTGAAAATGTCATCCTGGAGAGAAAAATCATCAGCGAAGAAGATTTGGCGCAAATAAAATCAGAAATTTATGGTTTGCCTTATATTGATCTGCGAAAAAAAGAGGTCGGTAGTCAAATCTTGAATAAAATAGCCAAAAATGTTTCGGAAAATTATCGCGTAGTCTGTTTTGATCGTGAAAAAGACGTAATCAAGATCGGTATTGTTGATCCGGATAATTTTAAGGCGATTGAGGCTATTGATTATTTGGCCAAGGGTCAGGGTTTGCGTGTCGAGTATTACTTCATTTCGCAACAAAGCTTTTTGGCGGTGTTCAAGCAATATGTTTCATTAACCCAGGAGTTAACCTCAGCCCTGGAAACAAAGCAAGCGGAAAACGATGTAATTAATGTCGAGGAGCAGGAGAAGGCTGAATTAGGCGATATCACCAAAAGCGCGCCCGTTATCAGAATTGTGTCAGTTATTATTCGTCACGCCGTCGAAGGCGGCGCTTCAGATATACATATCGAACCGATGCATAAAGAGACAAGAGTGAGATATCGTATTGATGGTATTTTGCATACTTCATTGGTGCTACCTCGAAGCATTCATGATGCTATAGTTGCCAGAATAAAAGTTATGGCAAATTTGAAATTGGATGAAACGCGTATTCCGCAGGATGGGCATATCCGTTTGATAGTCAATGAAAAGGAATTTGATTTCCGTGTTTCGATTTTGCCGTTAGTTGATACAGAAAAAGTAGTAATGAGAGTTTTGGACACTGGTAAGGGAGCGCCAACCGTTGAGGAGTTGGGCTATGAGGGAGAGCAATATGAATTAATCAAAGAAAGTGCGAAAAAGACAGAGGGATTGATTGTGATAACCGGTCCGACTGGATCTGGAAAATCTACAACGCTTTTTTCGATTTTGAATCTTGTTAATAAAGAGGGTGTTAATATTGCAACATTGGAGGATCCAGTCGAATATCAGATAAAAGGTATAAATCAATCACAGGTAAAGCCAGAAATCGGTTATACTTTTGCTGCCGGCTTACGTTCTTTTTTGCGCCAAGATCCTGATATTATCATGGTGGGCGAAATTCGTGACCAGGAAACGGCCGAATTATCGATTCACGCGGCTATGACTGGCCATTTGGTTTTTTCGACAGTCCACACTTTGGACGCGATCGGAACTGTCGCACGTTTGGTTGATATGGGGGTTGAGCCGTTTTTATTGGGCGCAACCTTGAAAATGATTGTCGCGCAAAGATTGGTTCGCAAGATCTGTTCTCAGTGCGTAGAGGAAACAACATTACCTGAGAATTATCTGAGCGATATCGGTCAAGAACTGGACAATATCGGTGCAGAATATCTTGGCAAGTTAATCAAAAATTATAAGCGGGAGGATGTTAAATTTTTCCACGGTAAAGGATGTGGACATTGCGGCAACACCGGTTATTCTGGTCGGGTGGCTATTTCCGAGGTTTTATTTATTACCAAAGAGTTGAAAGAATTAATTAGCGCCGACAAGGGCGAATTGACAATTGAAGAAATTCGCAAATACCAAAAATTCATTAGCATCAAGCAGGACGGAATTATCAAGGCTATGAAGGGAGTTACGACCATAGAGGAAGTTCTGCGGGTTATGAGAGATTAATATTAATTAATAATTTATTTATTTACTACAAACATTATGTCAGACGGAAAAATAAAGATTCTCTTGATTGAGGATGACCCTTTTTTATCAAGCATGTATTCGACAAAATTCGAATTGGAAAATTTTCAAGTTTTTTCCGGGGATGATGGGCGCAAGGGATTGGATTTGGCCATGGCGGAAATTCCCGATATTATTTTATTGGACATTCTAATGCCGGTAATGAATGGTTTTGAGGTGTTGGAGAATCTGAAAAAAGACGATCGAACCAAGAACATTCCAGTCATTCTTTTGACTAATTTAAATCAAAAAGATGATATCGAAAAAGGTTTAACCATGGGGGCGAATGATTATTTGATCAAGGCTCATTTTATGCCTTCAGAGGTGGTTGAAAAAATTCGAAAAGTCATCGGTGGACAAAAATAATGCCAAATTTCAAATACAAGGGAGTTAATAATCGCGGACAAGTCGTTGCCGGCATCATTGAGTCCGCTGATGTTCGGGCCGCGAATAAGTCATTAACCGATGGCGGTGTGGATGTATTTTTTTTGCGCGAAAAAAAAGGAGCGCAACTTTTTTTTGATTTATCTTTTCTTTTTGGCGGTGTCAAAACCAAAGAGGTGGTTATTTTTATCAGACAATTTTCTGTTTTGATCTCAGCCAGTGTTACTATGTCTGATGCCTTGAAAATGTTATCTGAGCAGACAGAAGGCAAGAATTTAAAAAAAATAATTTCAGAAATCGCCAGTAATGTCGAAGGCGGCACTCGGCTGTCAGATGCTTTTGAAAGACATCAGAAAGTTTTTTCTAAATTTTTTATCAACGTTGTTCGTTCCGGTGAGACGTCGGGAAAGTTAGACGAGGTTTTGAATTATTTGGCGGATGAATTGGAAAAGGATTACGATATGGCGAGCAAGATCAGGGGGGCGATGATTTATCCAGTTTTCGTTCTAGTTGGTTTAATGGCAGTCGGCATCATTATGATGGTTTTTGTGGTTCCGAAGTTGGTGAATATGATGACGGAAACGGGAGGAGAGCTTCCAGCTTCGACTCGGGCGCTAATCGCTGTTTCAAATTTTTTCGTCAATTATTGGCTCTTGATAATAGTTTCAGTTATTGGATCAGTACTGGCTTTCCGCTATTTTCAGAAAACGAAACGGGGCAAAAAAATAATAGACTCGACGATTTTAAGATTGCCAATTTTTGGCAATTTGCTAAATAAAATTTATTTAGTGCGTTTTTCCAGATCTCTAAAAACTTTGATTATCGGCGGTTCGACAATTACCAGTGGATTGAAAGTTGCAGTCGGCGTAATTGATAATAGCGTTTATCAGGAGCTGATCAATCAGACAATCAAGGAGGTTGAAGATGGTAACTCCATTTCCGGAGTATTTATGGCAAATAGTGATATCATTCCCGGAATGGTGCCGCAAATGATGATGGTGGGAGAAAAGACTGGTCGTTTGGATTTTACTTTGGAGAAAATAGTCGATTTTTATACTCGTGAAATAGATAATATCGTTGCCAATCTAATGACTTTGATGGAGCCGATTATTATGGTGGTAATGGGTATCGGTGTCGGCATTATGGTGGCAGCAATTGTTTTGCCAATGTATCAGATGTCTTCGAATATGTAACTTTATTTAGTATCCAACATCCAGGAGGAGTAAAAATTTATGAAATTTTCACTTGACTCATTATTCCTTACTCAAAAATCAAAAGAAATTCTCGACAGGAGAAAATTAAAAGATGCCAATCTCGGCTCAACTGAGAAAGCAATTAAAGATAGAGATTTTTTTGTTGCTAAAAAGAGTGATAATAATGACAAAAAAATTGAGCAAATAAGCCGTAGGGATTTTTTAAGGACTGGAGCCAACGTAGGAGCGATGGTGGGAATGTCTGGAATTCTGGAGAATGATTTGATAATAAAAGCGGCTGAAAAAATTTTAAATGATGACAAAGGAGAGCAGATAGATGACTCAGATGATGAAATGATGGATGAGGAGTCTGTAAAAATGGCCGAGGATGACGCGCGACCTATCAGGGAATTAATAAATTATCACACGCCAGGTCGTATTGATTTAACTGGCATTAATACTCAGGAAATATTAAAAAACTATTGGAAAAAAAGACACAAAGAAGATCATGATTTAAGAAATAGCTTGGAAAAAGCTTTTTATGAGATGGGTGCCTATGATAGGCGTCTGAGGAGGATATTTGAAAAAGTCGGCGTGCCGGAAAAATATCGCTATGTGGCAATTCCCGAGTCGTATTGGAATATGAACGCACATTCTGGTTCTGGAGCAGTCGGACCATATCAATTTATGGCCGAAACAGCTAAAAGACATGGTCTTAGTACGGATTATAACAATGATCAGAGAAAAGATCCATTGCGTAGTGCCTGGGCATGCGCTCAAGAGCTAAAATATCTTTATGGAAAAACCAAAGACTGGGACTTGTCACTGTCGGGTTTTAACGGAGGACTGATATGGGGGTATTTGCACAAAGACAATAAGAAAAATCCGAACGTGACGCCGTATGAGGATTTTTTGGCATACATCGAAGAGAGAATAAATGCAACAAGAGATATGATTAGGAGTGAAAAGTATAGGCAATACAGAGTGGCCAAAAATGATACAGTTGATGGAATCGCCAAAAAATTCAATAAAAAAAGAGAAGAGATCACCGTCGCAAACGGTATCAAAAATAATAAAATCAGGCTCGGGCAAGTGTTGGAGATTCCTTATTCTGAAGCAGAAAAAGAAAAAGATTTTAATGTGGCGATTAAAAAAGCTGGTTATTTTGAAAATCTGACCTATCCGGCTAAATTTAATGCAGTCAATGAGTTGATAGAAGAAAAATTCGTTTATGCCCAACGCAAGCCTATTGACATTCAAGAACATAAAGTGGCAATATTGGAACCGAAGCCTCATGAAACTAAGACATCAAAAACAAAAAAAGCTTAATTTATGAAAAAATGTTTATTGATGTTTATTATGGTTTTGGCGGCAATGGCGCGGGTGGCGAGTATTGTCTCGGCATCATTGAATGATAATCTCCGATTCAATGAAATCGCTTGGATGGGAACGGCGACTTCGAGCAGTGATGAGTGGATCGAATTGAAAAATGATTATAACGAGACAATTGATTTGAGTGGTTGGAAAATCATCGCGCGCGATGGCGTGCCAATCATTGATTTAACTGGCAGTATTGTCCCTGGCGGTTTTTATTTACTCGAAAGGACTGATGATGAGACGGTGGCGAGCATTCCGGCGGATTTGATTTATAGTGGCGCCTTGGTGGATACTGGTGAGTTATTGGAATTATGGAATCCGTTCGACATGGTGATTGATGCGGTTGATGCTTCAGCAGGCTGGTTGGCGGGTGATAAGAATACAAAGCAAACGATGGATTGGGACGGATCTGATTGGGTAATGAGTGTTAGTGCTGGTGGCACACCGAAAGCGGACAGAATAGTGGCGAGTGTCGAGCAAAATCCAGTTGTTGAGCCCGATGCTAATTTGGCACCAGTAGAAAACAATAATGTACCTATTGTTATCAATAATAATCAAAATATTATAATCAAACATTTGTTTGGGGAGATTGTTGTCAATGAATTTGTTTCCGATCCGAGAGATGGCGAAGATGAGTGGATAGAATTATTTAATAATACCGATCAACTAATTGATTTGAATGGCTGGACAATTACCGAGGGTAGTGGCAAGGAAACTGTTTTAAATGGTAATATTGCGGCGCACAAATATTTTGTCGTGGAAAAAATCAAAGGTAATTTGAATAATGACGGTGATGCGATAGTCTTGCGCGATGTCGACAAAAATTTAATTGATAAAGTGGCTTACGGTAATTGGGACGATGGACAAGTGAAAGATAACGCGCCGGTAGCAAAAGACCAGAAGAGTGTGGCACGCAAGATTGACGGCTATTTAACTTACAATAATTCATTTGATTTTGTAAAAACCGATCAGCCGTCTAAAAACGCAGGAAATTTAATTATAAATTACGAATTACAAATTACGAATAAAGGAGAAGTTAATAATTTAGGAACCAGCACTGCGACGAGTAGCCAGGTAAAAATTGATAATGTCAAAACGGCAACCACGACAGTGGCGACGACTACCAAGCCAAATTTGACGATTAAGATAAATGAAATTCTGCCGAGTCCTGAGAAGGGCGATGAGGAGTGGATTGAGTTATATAATGAGAGTGCCACGAAAATAAATCTGTTGAATTGGACTGTTGATGACGATGACGAGGGCGGGAGCAAGCCGTATAAATTTGCGACCAGCACCTGGATTGAGCCGAAAGGATTTTATATTTTGAAAAAAACGGAATCAGAATTAGCTTTAAATAATGATGGTGATAAGGTTGTTTTGATCGATAATAATGGAAATGTGGCGGATAGGATTGTTTATGAAGACGCAGTTGTCGGTCAGTCCTATGCGAAGGATGATAAGGGGCAGTGGTTGTGGACTATGTCAATGACACCGGGAGAAAAAAATAGCTTGATACAAAAAGAAAAGATTACGGCAGAGCAAAAAATTAGTTCAGAATTGAGCAGTACGATGGCCTTGGATATCCCAATGATTATAAGCTTGGAAGAGGCGCGCAAAATGGAAAAAGGCGCTTATGTTTTAGTTGAGGGTATAGTGATGGTCCTACCGGGAATTCTGGGGAGCCAGTATTTTTATATAGGGACTAATCAAGAAAAACAAGATGGTCTAGTGAACTTTGGTTTGCAAATTTATAGCAACAAAAAAGATTTTCCGACTTTGAAAATCGGCGATGCGGTCGAAGTGCTTGGTGAAATATCGGAGACGAATGGAGAAAAACGTTTGAAAACAGCGTCGAGTAAAGATATTCATGTTGTGGGCAGAGGCAAAGTGGTGACACCTCAAAAAATGAGCTGTGAAAATATCGATAATAGTTTATTCGGGACATTAGTGGAAGTCGAGGGCGAAATTAGCGACATAAAAGCCACGGGAATTTATATTGATGACGGCACAGATGAAATGAGGACGTATATCAAGAAAACCACAGGCATTGATTATAAGGAATATAAAAAAGCAGTAAGAATTAAAGTAACCGGGATTATTGGGTCGTCAAAAAATGAGGTGCGATTGTTGCCTCGTAACAATAATGATATAATAATATTAGAGAAAAAAGAGGTTGTGGATACAGCTGAAAGCGTTGACTTGAAACCGCAAGTCCTCGGCGCGACTCTGGATAATGGCGATTTGGTAATCGCGTCACGCAATGGTGTGAGCGAGGCTTCAAAATATTTGATAATTTTGATAAGCGGAGGCATTGCTATATTTTTAATTTGGTTTTTTAAATTTAGAAAATGATATTTTGTAGTCAAAGAGTATTATGTTATAATAGTCTTATTCGTAATTCGTAATTTTTAATTCGTAATTGAGTATATATGGGTAGAAGAAGAAAAAAGAAAGGTTTTTCTAGGTTTTTAGCAGTTCCGCGGATGCCAGAGATGGACCTGGATCCGGAAACTAAAAAAAGTATTTTCATTGTCGTCTTATTAGCCTTGGGCGCGATTAGCGTTCTGGGGATTTTTAATTTGGCAGGCGGCTTGGGTTCATCCTTGAACGATTTTTTCACTTGGGCTTTTGGTCAGACTCGTCTCTTGTATGCTTCATTATTGTTGGCTTGGGCCTTTTATCTATATTCTGATCGTTATGAGTTGCGCGGTGGCAATTGGTTGGGATTATTTTTGTTTACGATGTCCTTGCAAGCGATCTTATCATTATTCGTGCCGATGGATCAATGGGAAACGGCTTTAACATCTGGTTCCGGGGGTGGACAAGTCGGCATGTTTCTGGCTGGCGTTTTTATCAATCTAATGGGCGTGATCGCTTCAATCCTGATTACTCTCAGCCTTTTGATAATTTCTTTTTTATTATTGTTTAACACGACTTTGAATCGGATGTTTGGCAGTGAGAGCTTAATCGGCAAGATTTTGTATCCGGTTAATTGGTTGATTAATAAGATTTTTAATCGTCACAAAGAGGATGAGGAGGAAAATGAGGACGGGAATGAAGAGGAGGAACAGGAGGAAGAGGAAGAAGAAAATGAGGAGGAGGAAGAAGGTGAGGATGAGGGTGAAGAGGGCGAAGAGGATGAGGAACACGAAGAGGAAGAAGGCGAAGAAGAAAATGAAGAGGAAGAGCATGAAGAGGAAAAAGAGGAAGAGGAGGATGAGGTGGAGTTGCCTGATTTTATGAAAAAAGCCGCCGTAGAGGAGGACAATGATCCTTGGTGGATGGAAAAATACAATGATGAAATCAAGATTCCTTTGAATCTTTTGAATGATAAGAAAGAAAAACCGACCAGTGGTGATATTGAGGAGAATAAAGAAATTATTCAGAACACCTTGGAACAATTCAAGATTTCCGTTGATATGGGCGCAGTCTGTGTCGGGCCGACGGTAACACAGTATACTTTCAAACCGGCGCGTGGTGTGAAATTGTCCAAGGTAACGACTTTGAGCAATGACTTAGCTTTGGCTTTGGCGGCGCACCCTATTAGAATTGAAGCGCCGATTCCAGGCAAGTCTTTGGTGGGTATCGAAGTGCCTAACAAGACCAAGGCAATGGTGAGTTTGAAAGAAATTTTAAGCTCGAAACCCTACAAGGAGCGCAAACATAATATGATGGTAGCCTTGGGTAAGGATGTAGCTGGTCAAAATTGGTTGGATGACGTAACCAGGATGCCTCACTTGTTGGTGGCTGGTCAAACTAATTCCGGTAAGTCGGTGTGTTTGAATACGATTATTGTGAGTTTGTTATACCAAAACACCGCTGATGATTTGCGTTTTATTATGGTTGATCCCAAGCGCGTGGAATTGCCGGGTTACAATGGCTTGCCACATTTATTGTGTCCAGTCATTACCGATGTGAAGCAAACCGTCAGCGCTTTGAATTGGTGCTTACGCGAAATGGAAAGCCGTTTTGTTTTCTTGTCGCGTGAAGGTTTCCGCAATATCCAGTCTTATAACGAAGCTAATCCAGATGTTAAGATGCCTTATATTGTCTTTATTATCGATGAGTTGGCTGACTTGATGGTGACCGCGTCAAAGGAAATAGAAACCGCAGTTATTCGTCTGGCACAGATGTCTCGTGCTGTTGGCATTCACTTGATCTTGGCAACACAGCGACCGTCTGTCAATGTTATTACTGGCTTGATCAAAGCGAATATGCCTGCTCGTATCGCTTTTGCGGTTACTTCTGGACTAGATTCACGAACGATTTTAGATACAATGGGCGCTGAGAAATTATTAGGTCAAGGCGATATGTTAGTGGTTAATGCCCAAATCTCCAAGCCTTTGCGACTCCAGGGTGCGTATTTGAGCGATGCTGAAATCAAAAAGGTAGTGAAATATATTAAGGTTAAATCGAGTAAACCAAACTTCATCGCCGGCATCTTGGAGCAAGCCAGCAGTGGTAGTGGCGGATCGATGATGGGTGGCGATGGTGGTAATGGTGGAGACGATAAATTTGAAGAAGCGAAAGAAATAGTCGTTAATGCCGGCAAAGCCTCAGCTTCGTTATTACAGCGTCGGATGAGTATTGGTTATTCCCGCGCTGCGCGCCTGATTGACTTGCTTGAGGAAAACGGCATTGTCGGTCCAGCTAATGGTGCCAAGCCACGCGAGATTATGATTAGCAAAGAGCAATATGAATCCATGAATAGCACGGGCACTAGTGGTGCCTCCTTGCATCGTCGCGATGAAGCTAGAGCCCCAAAGTCATTCCTTGGCGAAGAAGTCGACGAGGAGATTGGTGGTGCGCCAGTGTTTAAATCTTCAAAAGTAGATGAAGATGAGGAAGATCCTTCGACAAGCTCAGGACAGGGGGATGATGAAGAAGATAATGACGAGGAAGAAAATGATGAAGAAGATAATGATGAGGAAGAAAATGATGAGGAAGATGGTGAAGCCGAGGATGAGGAATCCGAGGACGAAGAATCAGAAGACGAAAATGAAGATAATGAGGGTGGTGATGAAGAAGGTGAAGATGAAGATGAAGATGAAGATGAAGATGAAGATGATAAAGAAAGTGATGACTTAGAGGAGGATAATGGCAAATATTTTTCGAAATAGTCATTGACACCTAATCTTTACAAAATCAACAAAATACCCTAATATAACCGTATCAAATTTATTAATAATTAACTATAAATCTTATGATAATTTCTTGGCTCGGACACTCTTGTTTCAAACTTCAAGACAAAGCAGGCGCGGAGGGAATCACCGTGATTACTGATCCGTATGATAAAAAAATAGGTCTAAAAATGCCTTCATTGGAAGCTGATATTGTAACAGTGAGTCATGATCACTACGACCACAATAACGTGGCAGCTGTAAAAAATAATCCTTATTTAGTCAATATGGCGGGCGAGTATGACGTAAAGGGCGTAGCGATTCATGGTGTGGAATCAAATCACGATGACAAGGGTGGACATGAACGTGGTAAGAATGTTATTTATCGCTTTGAGATTGACGACATTTCCGTCACTCATTTGGGGGATTTAGCCACGACTTTAACGGACACGCAGTTAGAAGCCTTGGTCGGAACTGACATTCTCTTGATTCCTGTTGGCGGCAAATACACGCTTGATGCGAAAAAAGCCGTGGAGGTTATCTCACAAATCGAACCAAGAATCGTTATTCCAATGCATTACAAAACTCCCGATCTAGCCATTGAAGACATCGACGGTCTAGAAAAATTCATCAAAGAATTCGGCGTGAAACCAACCGAGGAGCAAAAATTGAAAATCAGCAAAAAAGATTTGCCGCAAGAGGATATGGAATTGGTGATTTTGAGTATGTAATTTATAACAAATGAGCACTAGCAGTTCTCCCTCTCCTGGCCAGGAGAGGGTCGGGGTGAGGTGGTAACGAAGCTGGCTATTATGATAAATCGACTTTAACAAAAAGTTGGTTTTTTTATTTCCAAAAATTTCGGATTTTTTTAAATTCGTGGTATAATGTGGATAACTAATTTAGCAGGTTTTATAATCTGTTATTAATAAAATAATTTTATCCATTTTCACTGATTTAAATTCTAGAATTAAATTAATGAAAATGCGAAAAACAAAATCTATGAAAAAAACCAACGAAAGTGGTTTTACATTGATCGAGTTACTAGTCGTAATCTCAATCATTGGCTTGCTGTCAACTATGGCAGTCATTTCTTTGAACAGTGCTCGTTCTAAGGCAAGAGATGCTAAGAGAATTAGTGATATCAAAGGCCTTTCTACTATCATTGAAATGCAAAGAGCTAATCTTGCAGCTGGAACTGCAATTCCAGGATGCGACCTTCAGTATGAGGTTACTACGAACTGCACCGACACAGAGCTTGCGCCTCAAGTGGCGAATTTTACAGATCCATCAGGAGCAGCTGCTTGTCAGGGTACAGCAGGTACTATCAGTACCGATGTTTGTGATTACTCAATTAGTACTGCAGCTGGTGCAGCGGCAGCGGCTTATGATGATTATCAGATTTGCGCATATTTAGAAAATGGATCAGGCGCATTAACAGCTGGAATGGTTAGCGTAACCACTGGTGGCGTTCTAAGACAGGGCTGTAACTAATAAAATTATCGCTTTTAAACAGCTTAGTCCGGAAGCGGACTAAGCTGTTTTATTTTTGTTAATTTTACTTATTTTAAGTAATAAAAACAATCATGACGGTTTACTTGATTTTTTTTCGCGTTAGTGTTATATTAATTTTATTAATTTAAATAAAATTACTTGTTTTGTCGATTGTTTTTGCTAATGATTCATTTAATAGGTAATATTACATAAACCCATGTTTAAAAATTTCGCTTTATTCGTTTTTGAGTTGCTCAAAATTGTGATAATATCACTGGTTATTATTATTCCGGTGCGGTATTTTTTGATTCAGCCTTTTTATGTAAAAGGAGCGTCAATGGAGCCGAATTTTCATGATAAGGAATACTTGATTGTGGATGAAATTTCTTACCGCTTGAATAGTCCTCGTCGTGGGGATATTATCGTTTTTCGTTATCCACGCAATCCGCAAGAGTATTTTATCAAGCGTTTGATTGGCTTACCAGGAGAGAAGGTGCAAGTGAAGGACGGTGCGGTTTATATTTTTAATCAAGAACATCCAGATGGTTATCGATTGGATGAGGCATATTTAGGAGATGGTATTAAGACCTACGGTTTTTCTGAAGATATTACCACTTTGGGCGATGATGAGATTTACGTTCTGGGTGACAATCGTAATGCTTCCAAAGATTCTCGTACTTTCGGACCAGTGAATAAGAGTTTCTTGATTGGACGCGTATTATTTAGAGGCTATCCATTTGATAAGATTGGAACCTTCACGGCGCCACAGTATAGTTTTTAATAATTATTTAAAATAAGACTTATGCCAAAAAAGCCAGGAGCTAGTAAAAAGCCAGTTGTCAAAGAAAAGAATATCCAGAGATTTTCCCGTTTGCGTGGAATGAAGGATGTTTTAATTGATGAATATAAATATTGGGATTTAATCGTTAAGAAATCAAACAAACTTGCAAAGGTTTATGGTTTTAATCGAATTGATACGCCAGTGATGGAGCGTTTGGACTTGTATGAGCGCTCGACTGGTAAAGAGACCGATATCGTTTCCAAGGAAATGTATACCTTTATCGATAAGAGCGGTGATAAAATCGCTTTGCGGCCAGAAGCGACTCCGGGCTTGGTGCGTGCATATATCGAGCACGGCATGTTCAATATGCCACAGCCGGTCAAGACTTATTGGATGGGACCGCTTTTTCGTCATGAAAAACCTCAGGCCGGTCGTTTTCGACAGCACACGCAATTCAATTTTGATATGTTTGGCGAAGAGAGTCCGGTGGCAGACGCTCAGTTGATTTTAATCGCGCATAATTTTTTCAGTGAACTGCAAATCGATACTCAAGTAGCAATCAATAGCATCGGCTGTCATGAGTGCCGTCCGGAATATATCAAGAAATTAACTGATTTTTATAAGGAAAGAGGCAAGCGTTCAAAGCTTTGTAATGACTGCAAGAAACGTTTTGTCAAGAATCCTTTGCGCTTATTGGATTGCAAGGAGCATGATTGCGTCGAGGTGCGCGATGGTGCACCGCAGATGGTTGACTTTTTGTGTGATGGTTGCCGTGATCATTTTATCAAGGTTTTGGAATATCTGGATGAGATGGAAATTCCATATAACTTAGAGCCGACTTTGGTGCGCGGTTTGGATTATTATAACCGTACAGTATTTGAATTCATCGCCGCTGACAGCAATGAGGGCGAAGGTGAACATAATCCCAATAAGGAAGAGCGCAAGAAAAAGATTTCTATGGGTGGCGGTGGCCGTTATGATGGTTTAGTTGAGCACATGGGTGGTCGTCCGACTTCTGCAGTTGGTTTTGGTTTGGGGGTTGAGCGTGTGGTTATGAAGATTAAAGAGCTAAATATTCCGATTACCAGGGACACAAACGAATGCATTTTTATTGCTCAATTAGGCGATCAAGCGAGAAGAAAGACTTTTAAGCTTTTTGAGGAAATGCGCAAGAATGGTTACAAGGTTGCCCAGATGTTTGTGAAAGATAGTCTAAAGGCGCAGTTAGAAGAAGCTAATCGCGTTGGCGCTAGATTATGTTTGATTCTTGGTCAGAAAGAGTTATTGGACGGCACGATTATCTTGAAAGATATGGTATCAGGCACGCAGGAGATTATCGATTACAAAAAGATATATGCAGAAATCGGGAAGAGATTAGGGGATAGCGCGACATCTGAATAGGTTTTTTGTCATTTCGCAGTCCGCGCCGGACGAAGAAATCGCTTCGATTGCGCCTAAGCAATAACAGTGTTTAGTAAAAGTGGCTAGGTCGAAGCGATTTCTTCACTTCGTTACGAAATGACAAATTGAAAAAATTTTTTAAATTTAATTAATATAATAAAACTAGAAGGGTAGGTGTCAATATGGTTGATTTTAAAAGAAACAAGAATGAAAGTTTTGAAGGGTTTTTGCGAAGATTCAACAAGACTTTGATTAAAAGTCGTAAATTGAACGAAGTTCGTAAACGTAAATACGTTTCGAAGAAAAAGAACAAAATCCAACAAAAAGAAAAAGCTTTGATTGGTTTGAAGCTTCAAGAAAAGAATGAATATTTGAAGAAGATTGGTAAACTAAAAGAAGAATCACGCGGTAAATGGTAAAATAATTTATCGTTCTAAAAAAAAGGAACCCGGTTCCCCATATCGGGGTGACCGGGTTTCTTGATTATAAATTTATGGAAAACTTAACAGAAAAAATCAATGCTGACGTCAAAGCGGCAATGATTGCCAAGAATGAGTTAGAGCTTTTAACCTTGCGTATGTTGACCGCGGCGTTAAAAAACAAGCGCATCGATATGGGTAAGGAAGCGGTTTTAAGTGATGAGGATGTGGTGACTGTCATCCAAGCAGAAATCAAAAAACGCAAAGATTCAGCCGAGGCCTATTTAGCTGGTAACCGCACTGACTTAGCCGATAAGGAAAAAGCGGAAATTGCGATTTTAGCAAAATACATGCCGGAACAAATGAGCGCCGATGAATTGGAAAAAATTACTCAAGAAACCATTACCCAATTAGGCGCGAGCGGCATGAAAGATTTTGGCAAGGTGATGGGTGTAGTAATGAGCAAGGTCAAGGGTAAGGCGGATGGAAATCAGGTGAATGTAGCGGTAAAGAAATTGTTGGGCTAGTCATTGAAATTTTAGATATGCAAAAAAATCCCGAGGTGTCGGGATTTTTTATTTAAGTGTAAATGTTTGCCCCCTCCCTATAAAATGTGCTAAAATATAAGTATCTAATTTAGTAAACTATTACTATGCTCAAAAAATTAAAAATGTCATTAAGGCTCGGCATGCTTTTAATGATTGCTATTTTTTTAACTCTTGGTCTTTCTATTTCTCTTCAATCTCTTTTTGCTGCCTGGACGGCGCCTGGTTCAATTCCGCCCACAAACAATGTCCTTGATTTTTTAGTTGGCGGAAGCTTAGGGGTTGGCAACAATATTGCTGCTGTTGGAAAAATACAAGGCACTGAACTTTGTATTGGTACTGACTGTAAAAATGCTTGGCCGACTAGCGGTAGTGGCGTATCTGCTCATAATTTATTAACTGGACTTGACGGCGACGACCATCTTCAATATTTAAAAACAGACGGAACCAGGCCTGTTACTGGTCGTCAAACATTCAATACGGGCTTGACGGTGGCTAGTGGACAGACTCTTTGTTTGGGTGGAATTTGTAATTCAACTTGGCCTGATGGGGGTGTTGCTGATGGAACGGGGCCATGGGTGGTTAATGGTAGCAATATTTATTATAATTCCGGTAATGTTGGTATTGGAACAAATGATCCGTTAAAGAAGTTGCAAATTATTGACGGAATAGTTAAGATGTCGTTTGGCACCTCGATTGCTAATATTGTCGCTTTAGACGGTGTTAGTCCACTGACCGTGGACGGTTTTTCTATTGTGTCGAATAGCTCAAATAATGCTTCCGGGATTAATACACGGAATACAGCAGTTAATGGCTGCAGTGGCTACACAATGTTAAGTAATTTGGGCGGTACTGCAGGTTACGTGTATACCTGTAATGATGTGAATGATATCAATATTGGCGCTCCGCTAGGAGGAGTAAATATAATTAGTAGCGTTAGAGGAATAACCATGAATAGTGAAAGCAGTATGCACTTAACGTCATTTACCGGTTCAATAAATTTTGCCTCTAACCAGACAATGCATATACAAGGTCAACAAGAGCTTTATCT
>Ga0074199_1001686_pt1 | contig 17422 bp, 11 predicted proteins | sample EPASupsiteSAE347_FD_64528 | JGI IMG/M metagenome (GOLD analysis project Ga0074199, IMG submission 64528) | Bioremediated contaminated groundwater from EPA Superfund site, New Mexico - Sample SAE3-47 | ecosystem: Environmental > Aquatic > Deep subsurface > Groundwater > Contaminated ...
CCTTCCCTATGGCTTCGTGTAGTTCGTTGCCTCCTTACACGCATAGTTCCGTTCCGACCCGGTGGTTAGCCTTTGGCCGTGCCGGATTGCCCGGCTGGCGTGCGCCAGCTTCGCTTGGCGCACTCATGGTGCTTTCTCCTTATGCAGGACGCTTGCGCGTGCGTTTGCGCTGATCCGCCAGGATTGTGTTGTTAGCGGCGGGTTGTTTCAATGTGGCCGGCGCCGAGAGGGTGATCGCGGCGCCTTGCCCGGGGGCCGACACCACCGCGCACAATCCGCCAATCGATCGCATCCGTTCCCGAATGCTGAACAGCCCCAGGCTGTTTTTTTTGCCCGACTGCCTATGGTCGTCGGCGACAAATCCTTTCCCGTTATCCCTGACGCTGACCACAAGGCGCCCATCGGCAATCCGGCTCGCTATATGGACATGCGTTGCCCCGGCATGCTTGACAATATTAGTCAAGAGTTCGCGCACCGACTGGAACAGAAGCACACGCAATGACGGGTCTACCGCCGATGCCGCGCCGGCGCTTTCGAAATGAAATTTAAATCCATGGCGCCGCTGGAATTCTTCGCCCAGCCACTCGAGGGCCGGATCAAGCCCCAGTTCATATAGAATCGGAGGGCTGAGTTCAAAACTCAATGTCCGGGTCTGTTGAACGGCGGCTTCAAACATGTTCCGAATCTCGACCCAGGCTTGCGTGGCCTTATTATCGGTCAACAGTTCTCCCAGAGCATCAAGCTTGATCTGGGCCAGGGCCTGGGTCTGTCCCACTGTATCGTGCAGGGCCACTGCCAGCTGACGGCGCGCGCTTTCCTCAGCCAGCGAAAGCCTGGAAGACAGCGATCGCAACTCGTTTTGATAGGATTCAATGGCCTTTTCCGCCTGCTTACGCTCACTGATGTCGCGCGCGGCGGCAAAGACACCCACAATCTTCCCTTCTTCATCCCGATATACCGAGGCATTGTACAGCACGGGGGTTATATGCCCGTCCCGATGCCGAATCTCCAGCGCATAATCCTGGACCCAACCATCCCGAAAGACCTGTCGATACCCGGACTGGGCTTTCTCAAAGTCGGTGAAATAGTCCGCGAAATCGGTGCCGATAAGTTCGGTCCTGGAACGCCCCGTGACTTTTTCCGTCGCTGCGTTCACGTCCATGATCTTGCCCTTGGCCTCAATCGTCACCAGCGGATCAAGGCTGGCTTCGATCAAACGGCGGTTGTAGGCGCCCGCCTGCCGCAGGGATTCTTCCATATCAAACCAGCTTATCGCCTCCCCGATCATGGGCGCCATAATGAATTCGACAAAGCGGATCATTTCCAAGGAGACATTGCCTTTGCGTTTGTCAGCCAGATGAATGGCGCCTACAATACGATTGTGATATCGAATGGGCACAACGGACACGGACGCAAAACCGCTCCGGGCGCATGCTCCGCGAAAACGTTCTTTGTCATTGGCCGGCAGGCCAGCCACAAAATCCAACATGTTATTACAGCAAAATGACCCATCGGAAGTGACATACGCCAACCCCCGCTGGTCAGGCGCGTCCGCCAGCACCCGGGTGCAAATGCACGCATCCCGGCCCATCACGAGATCATTTTCGGTCTCCATAAAACGCCGGGGGAATCCGATGCTGGACGCATATGGAATCCGGCCTTTATCATCCCTGATTCGTATGCCGATGCACCGGCAGTCGCTGGCCTGCTGGAGAACCTTGACCACCGCATCCAGGTATTCTTTGCGGGAGGATTTCCTGACGAACAGGGCCAAAAGTGTCGTGATCATTTGATCCCGGCGCTCGGTCTTTTTATGTTCCGTGATATCCTGGACCGTGCCCGCCATGCGGATCGGCCGTCCCGCTTTATCCCTGAATACCTCTCCGTTCTCGTGGACCACCCGTTCGGAGCCGTCAGGCAGAACGATGCGGTGATCGATGTCATACGGGAGGTTATTACGCAGGGCTTTATTGACCGCCTCGCGCACCAATTGCCGATCTTCAGGATGCACCGTTTTTAAAAATGCGTCATACGTGGCGGCGAATTCCTGCGGCCGCAGGCCAAAAACACGATAGATTTCGTCCGACCACACCAATTTACCGGAAGCGATATTCCACTCCCAGTTTCCAAAATGGGCGATGTGCTGCGCTTCCGAGAGACGGGCTTCATTGGCCCTGAGTCTTTCTTCTGTTTGCCGGCGCTCGGTAATATCTATGCCCATCTCCAGGATGAGGCGCGAGCCATCCGTGTCGGCAAAGGGAAAGTCGAAAACGTCATACCGGCGGCCGTCCGGGCCGGTCCACTCCCACGCATGGGGCGCATTGGTTTTCAGAACTTTGAAGGTATCGCACACCTCGCAGGGCTTGGTTCGTCCGAACAAATACTCGAAACAACGCCGGCCGCGGGCCTCGCCAAAGCGTTCACGGAAAAAACGGTTGGCAAACGGCACATGGTAATCTGGCGTCAACAGCACAACGTAAGCCGGCAGGATGTCCAGGACATCGTTGAAGCGCCGCCGTTCGGCTTCCAGCGCCGCAACGGTTTTCTGTAATTCGGCGGTTCGTTCGCGGACTTGGAATTCCAATGCCGACCGCAATTTTTTCCGCGCCGCCACGGCCCGTTGACGCGCGGCGCCCTTCGCGGCAGCGGGGTGTTTGGCTTTTATGGGCGGACGCTTCATGGCAAAGGGCACATTCCTTTCATCACCGGAATTTTACCCATTGATTGCACCGCTTGACAATGTTTTAAATTACATCGGCAAGCCGGGCACGGCCAAAGCGGCAGCCACACCTCGCCAGGCGGGCACAGACAAACCCTGGCTGGGGGAGCGCCAAATGTCAGGATTGGATGAAAAGCCGGATTATTCCACCCGGATATTCTTCGATGATTGCCAGAGGCCATGGATATTGCAGTAGGCCAGGGCCTGTAAAGTTCCGGATTTCAGAAGCTTCAGGGTTGACACCACCTTGTGATGCGTTGAAACCGGCCCCTGATTGGCGCCTTTTACGGATTCCCCATGGGCCGTGAATTCAAAATGCCCCACCTGGCAGACGGCTTTTTCACCATCCGGATGAAAATACAACATAATCCAGCGGATATGATGCTCCGTGGTGTTGGGATGGCCAACGGCCTGGCCAACCGATATTACGGCATCGAATAATTGATCCGGCTTGACGTTGTCCGGACATTCGATGACCGGCACATGTTTTTCCGATTTCCAGTCGGCGCTTTGGATGGTTTCGCTTAATGCAGTCATGGCGTCTTTCCTTTCGTTGTATTGCGCTGTTCGTTCATGCCCGGTCAGGCACACGCTTATTCCCTGATCGCGATGGCGGCCACCGGGCAACTTTCGGCGGCATCGCGGCAACACGCCGCATCCGCCTTGGAGGGCGCGACCTTCAGCACCGCCAATTTTCCATCGAGCTCGAAAATATCCGGGCATTTATCGGCGCATATTCCGCACCCAATACACGCATTCTTATCGATGATAATATCTTTCAAGCAAGATCCCTTCTCCGCTGACAACGGACTCGTTCAGCAAACATCAATTACATTTACTTGTTATGTCCGATCATCAATTGAATGTCTTCTTCCAGGTTTTGCAGGTCTTCTTCATGCGACACTTCGTCCTGCAGAATCTGGACCACCATATTGTATGTGACCGGATCGGCCTCCCGGGTTGTCTTGAGCAGCTTGGAATAAGTCGTGATGGCGCACTGTTCGCCCTTGATATTCTGCTTCAAAACGGCTTCGACATAGGGGTCGTCGGGCGCCTCATACCCGCAGTTGGTCCATTTGTACCAGTCTTCCGGCTTGGTCACCGGCATGCCGCCCAGCTCGATGATCCGCAGGCTGACCATGCCGGCATGTCTCAGTTCGTCGGCCGCATGCTGGTTCAACTCGGCGATCACCGCGTCTTTCATCGGCCCTTTCACGACTTGGGCGCCGACCCAATACTGGTAATACGCCAGCCATTCGTCGGAAAACGCTTTCCTCAAAAGGGTGACGAGTTGATCGACATCCATGCCTATGATTTCTCTTGCTTTGGTTCCCATAATCGCGCCTCCTTCATCGTGATGTGTCAACCTGACCTTCAACGCCGCAATGCTTCCGCTTCGATGCCATCTCACCTCCTTTGTCTTTGGTTTTTCATAGCGTTCTGCAAAATAGGCATTTAAAAATCCGCTCACAGAGCGGTGCTACATCGCAAGCATTTCAATACATTACACTTGCGCATAATATTCGAATGTGTAGCACCGGTCTATGACCGGGTTTCGTGCTATTTTGCAGAACTCTATTTGGTTTTTCATTATAGACTTCCGCAAAATAGCTGGAAAAGATGATTTCTGATTGTAGCCGGGGTCGTTGACCCCGGAAGTTCCGACATCAGCGACGTCGGCTACAGAAATCCCGATAATTTTGCAGAACTCTTTTTTGTTTTTCATCGTTCGATGTTTAGGCCGGACGCCGGCCCAATGGTGTTTTCTTTAAACCGGCGCTATCATTTCAAATTGATGCGGCTTGGCCAATCGGGATATGCCTGATTGATCTCTTCCAAATACCTTAGCGCCGAGCGGCGCAACACATGGCCGGAGTAAGAAACTTCGAGGCGTAATATCAGGAATTACCTGATTGCGCCCGGCAACGAATCCGTGGCATCATACTTAAAAAAGGTAGAATCCAGGCGCAATGACGTGGACATAGCCAAAACGGCGACCAATCCGAAGAAAGGAGGGAAAGAAACACAAGACTGTCGGCTGCGGATTGGATTGAAGCGCAGACGTCAGCGAATTATTGAGATGAAAACGTGTAATGTGAAGGACCACATCATGACTACAAAAATCCAAATCGTTTTTTACAGCATGTACGGCCACATTTACCAACTCGCTGAGGCGGAAGCGGCCGGAGCAAGAGAAGTTCCCGGATGCACGGTCGAACTCTATCAGGCGTCGGAACTCGTTCCGGAAGATGCGCTTGAAAAGAGCGGCGCCTTGGCGGCCAGACGCAAGTTTGCGCATATTCCGGTGGCCGAGCCGAACCGCCTCGGCGAAGCGGACGCCATTATTTTCGGAACGCCGACGCGTTTCGGAAACATGTGCGCCCAGATGCGCAATCTGCTCGATCAGACCAGTTCGTTATGGATGAAAGGCGCGCTGGTCGGCAAGGTCGGCAGCGTCTTCACCAGCACGGCCACCCAGCACGGCGGCCAGGAGACCACGATCACGAGTTTCCATTCCACGTTGTTGCACCACGGCATGATCATTGTCGGCGTTCCCTATGCCGAACAGCGCCTCCTGAATATGGAGGAGATCACGGGGGGCAGCCCTTATGGCGCATCAACTTTGGCCGGCGCGGATGGCTCGCGCCAGCCGAGCGCCAATGAACTGGCCATCGCAAAATACCAGGGCAAACACGTGGCGACGATCGCCCGCAAATTATCGGGGGATTAAAGCACCTCGCGGCTACATTTTTAGAGCGAACCTGGCGCCTGCCGCCGCAACAACTCGCTCAGCGGCACGACCGGTTCCCGATTGCCAACTACGGGCAAGGCGCCCGGATGCCACCGCACGGCGGTTTCGAGCCCCAGCGCGATGGTTTCCGGATTATAACCGGCAAACGCATTATTTAGTTTAACCTCTACGGCTACGCGTTCGCCCTTTGCCAGCCATTGCCGGTCATCGCTCAAGATTCGCACCTGTTTCTTGCGCCATTCGCCGTGCCGCCGGATCCAGAAGCTAACCGCCATGGGCGGCGTTTCATTCTTTTTGGCCTCCCAGATACATCGCACCTTTATTCCGTTGGGGTTCAGAATAAAGCCCACCAGGTTCATGTGGGCGCCAAACTCAACCGGGGTTTTCAAATTGGCGTCCAGTTCAGCCGCCACAGCCTGGAATATCCGATTGGTTTCTCCCAGGACCTGCAGGCTGGCATAATCCCCGGGCGCCAGTTCGAGCAAACACCGGGCCGCTTGCAGACTTGCTTCCCGATTTCCAATCCCGCGCGCGGCCGCCAGATTCAACTGCCGAATCTCCAGCTCATTCCAGCGGGACGTCTCCGGCTCGAGACCGGCCAGGCACTGCTGGGCGTTTGCGAATTTTCCCCCGGCCACGGCCTGCGCCGCGCGGGCCATGGCCAAATCCTCCCGCACGGAAGCCAATGCGGACGACAGGCTCCAGCGTATTTCCGTGTTGCGGAAATCGAGCCGCATCGGCGTGCGGGTGCGCACAATAAACCGGGGCTGGATCTCCCGTGCCACCTGGAATTCGAACGTCAAGGGCGCCCACGTATCCGGGTGGCCCGGAACCTGTCGCGCAATGCGCTGTTCCGGCTGGCCAAAATGGAACTCGAATGCGGCATCCGACGTCCCGTTGGTTGGCCCATCGAACGTTTTCATCACTTCGCCGCAAAACGTGTAGCGCCCCCGGGCCAGGCTCACTGGCAACTGCAGGACGGCTTCGTAGCGCGGCGGCAATCCTGATGCCGACTGGGTCGGTTCGGCCAAGTTCAGACAATCTATCGTCGTAACCTCCTTGACAATCAGTTGGGCATCGTGCCCCTCGCACAGGTTGATAATGTCGCGCTGTGTCGCGTGTATTCGGGTACGGGCGAACTCGTTGTAATAATACCCGCTGTTGCCGTTGATGCGCACCGTGGCCGGGTCGGCGCGCGCCAATGTTGCCAGCGCGGCCTCGACACGTTCCGCCGCCGCTTCCAATTGCTCCGCCCAAGCCCAGCGCGCACTGCACACGGCCAGGAGATAGGCTGTGGCCGGATCGCACACGCGCGCCAAATCCTGTTCGGAAAATGTTTTCCAGACGGCCTCCTCCGCCCCCAGGTCCAGGCAATGGCGTATTGCCTCTGACGGACTGAACGCCACGCGCGCAAAGCAGGGAATGTAAAGAATATTTTTGACGTGCTCCGTGCAAAGCGTGATTTCCTCGAACTGGCTCAGACGCGGCCGCCAGGGGGAGCGTTCCAAGGGCACAATGACCGCATCGTAGGGACCCAATGCCGCATGCCGTGTTTGCCCGAATCCCCGGATGATGACGGTGGCCGAGCGCTCCGCCGTGTTAAATATGAGGTAAACAGGACCTTGCGGCGCCTCCGGGCCACCAATGGCAATGGTGCGCGGCTGGCAATCAATCAGGAGTTCTGTGGCCGCGCCCAGCTTGTGGCCGATGGGGAAAAAGGTCAGCCGCCCCCTTTCGTCATCATAAAAATTGATCACGCTCAGCGGTTGCGGAAGTGCCAGGTCAATAATCCGGTTGGGCGCCGGGTGCCGTAATCCATACAACTCGATGGCGGGTGATACGAACGTTGCCATACCCTGCGGCGGAAGCGGCGCCCAGGCACGGAGGCGTTCGCTATGCCGCAGGAACTCATCGAATAGGATTTGATTATGGGGATAGAGACGACTTGTCAGCGGATTTCTCAGTCCGCGGCCGCTGATATTCGCCGCGCGGAGAAGATAATCGGCGCCCTGCCGGGTTAGACAGGCTAAACCATCCTTTTCAATTTTACTAATTTTAACGGCCGGCGGGTTGCCGGTATCGGCCCAGGCGGGTTCGGCATATCTCTCGACGACAATCTTGCTTTGTGCCGGTATTTGAGCCTGTAACCACTGTTTGGCCAACAGGCGCGTATCGGTCCAGCCAAAGAGCGAGGCCACCCGGCAGCCGTTGATGCCGTTGGCGGCCAGGGTTCCCGCAACCAGGATCAGGGCCGCCAAGCGTGGGACAAACCGGCCGGATCGCCACAGCACCATGAGCGGCAAGGCTGCCAGCACGGCGAACCCCGGTAGAAATGCCATAAATTCCTGACTACGCACCCATGGCGCCTGGAAAATCCAATAGATCAGATAGAGAACCGGAAACAGCAGGGTAACGGTCCAATATCGCCGGTAGTCACGAAGCGCCAGGCAAGGCAACCCCGCCGCGGCCAGGGCCAACCAGCCCCAGCCCATCGTTTGCAGTCCCGAGAGAAAATCCCGAAAATGCAGAGTGTAACGGACCCACACATCGTCTTGGAGCGGCCCCAAGTTAAGCGCTGTTTCCCGATACAAACGGGTTTTTTCCCAGGCCAACCCCGAGAGAAACCAAGACCAGTCCATTGCCTCCGGCATAGCCACCAGGAATCCCAGTACGCAACAACCCAGTGCCAGCGTCAGCAGACCGAAGGCTCGCAAGCCCTTTTTAAGGAAGCTGGGGCCTGCTGCATCGGTCACTGCCAGTATGAGAATCGCCGGCAGTAAAAGAACCAGTTGAAATTTTGTGCCGGCGGCGAAACCCCCAACCAAGGCGGCCAGGACCAAACTACGCTTACTCCGGGTATCCGCCGCCACGGCCATTAGCCACAGGGTCGTGGTGAGGGTTAACAGCATGGCGATATCGGTTTCGGCATAGTGGCTGTGTTCGACCGGATATTGGGCCAGCCCCAGTAAGGCCGCGCCGAAAACACCCGCCCAAGGCGAGCGGGTGATGCGCCGAACCAGCAAGTAGCCCGTCAGGCAGACCAACATGCTTGCCCAGACATTGAACCACCGCGCCACCAGGATGGCATTATCCCCGGTTCGGTGCACGCGGTTCTTTAAGCCGCGCTGGTACGCCATGGCGTTCGCGGCATAATCCATCGCCTGACTGACCCAGATCGTCGGCTTGATCATCTGGAAAAAACCGTGGGCATAAAGCTTGTCTTTCATGGGCGCGCCGCGCGCGGCTTGATCCACCCAACTGCCAATGGGAGTCTCGTCAGGATGAAAGGCGGGCCAATTGATGCCCTGGAAACGCAGAAAAAAGGCCGCCAGGCAGACAATGAGCAAGGCCCAGCGGTGCAAGCGGCTTGTTTGTCTGATTGCAGATTGCATAGTTAAGATTATGCAAGTCCGGCTGTGCATGTAAAGCAAACAGAGCAAGCAATTTTACTGTTTAACTATGATCCGGTTTTCTTTATTGTACACCCATGAGAGCGATTTTTAAATTAGGTCGCATGGGCCGGATTTACCTGGCCTACCGGCGCCGGCAGGAGACGCTCCATCACCTGCCTCTGCGCCTGTGGATCGAAACCGCCTCTTGCTGCAACCTGCGTTGCGTCATGTGCCCCAATAAGGAAGTGGCCGCCAACGCCAAGGGCCTCATGCCCCTGGAGCTGTTTCAAAAGATCGTTGACCAAGCCCGCCATTTTGCCCTCGACATCAATCTCCATCATCGCGGCGAGCCGTTGATGAACCCGGCGCTTTTCGACATGATCCGCTACGCCAAGGCCGCCAGGCTTAAAGTCCGTTTTCATACCAACGGCACGCTGCTGGACGAGGTCAAGGCGCGCCGCCTGTTGGAGGCCGGCCCCGACCTGGTTTCGTTTTCCTTCGATGGATTTACCAAGGAAACCTATGAGCCGGTGCGCGTGGGCGCCACCTTCGAAAAATCGCGCGATAATATCCTGCGCCTCGCCGCGCTCCGCCGCGAGTTGGGCCTGAAAAAACCGTATGTGGTGATCGAAAAAATCCGCTTCCGGAACCAGGCCGCCGAGGGCGCCCCCGCCGCAGTGCAGGCCCTGCACCGGCAGTTTCTGGATGCCGGCGTGAACGAAATCATCGAAAAAGAGGAATATGTCTGGGCCGAACCCGACCGCAATGCTTCGCACCCGCCCGCAACGCTGGCGCGCAACGACTGCGGGCTGGGCAGCGATGCAGACGGACCGACTGCACCCGAAGGCGCCGAAAAACGCGCGTGTACCGTGTGCACCTTTCCCTGGTACGCCATGGTCATTTGCGCCGACGGCACCGTCACGCCCTGCCCGCAGGATTTCCATGCCGTGCTGAAGCTCGGTAATGCCCGGGAAACGTCGCTGAAGGAAATTTGGAATGCCCCGGCTTACCGGCAATTGCGCCGACAGTTTGGCGCGGACATCGAATCGCTGACCCTTTGCCGCAAGTGCGACCGCCTGCGCCGTAAAACGGTTGGCGGCGTGCCCCTGCAGTACATGGCCACCTTCCTGACCGACCAACTGCTCAGTTACGGCCGGGTTCGGAAATGGATAGGCACCCATGAACGGAATTGAGGATGCCGCCACGGGGTCGAACATCGAATTTAAAGTAAACATCGAACATCCAACACCGAACGCCGAACATCGAACATTGAACATCGAATGAAGATTCTTTTGCTGGCCCCACATCCGTTTTACCAGGAACGCGGCACGCCCATTGCCGTGGATCTCCTGCTCACGGCGCTGTCCCGGCGCGGCGACCAGGTGGACGTAGTGACGTTCCACGAGGGCGCCGATAAAACCTATCCGGGCGTCACCCTGCACCGCATTCCACGCCTGCCAGGCATACATGGCATTCGGCCGGGTTTTTCGTTCAAAAAATTGGTTTGCGATGTGTTCGTACTGGCCAAGGCCCTGCGCCTGGCCGCCCGCGGGCATTATCAGGTGGTGCACGCGGTGGAAGAATCCGTCTTCATGGCCATGCTGATCCGCCTCTGCATGCGCACGCCCTATGTGTTCGACATGGATTCCTCCCTACCCCAGCAGATGACCGAAAAGTTCCGGGCTCTGGCGACACTCACCCCGATCCTGAAATGGTTCGAAGGCCGCGCCATCCGCCACGCATTGGCGGTCGTGCCGGTCTGCGATGCGTTGGCGCAACTGGCCCGGCCTTACGCACCGCGCAAGTTGTGCCTTTTGCGGGATGTTTCGCTCCTGGCGCCGGAACATCCACCAATTGGTGGTCCGCCAATTGGCGGTTCGACAGCCGGCGGGGAACTCCCACCGGCGTTATCCGCTCTCCCGCATCCGCGTTTTCTTTATATCGGCAACCTGGAGCGGTACCAAGGACTGGATCTCCTGCTCGATAGTCTTGCCCTCCTGCTGAAAAGCGGCGTCAAAGCGTCGCTCGTAATCGCCGGCGGCAAGGAGGCTGATATCCGGCATTATCAGGCAAAAGCCGAAATGGCGAATCTTGGCGCACATGTGTGTTTTCTTGGCTCATGGCCCATCAGCCGGATGGCGGAATTGTTTGCCGTGGCCGATGTGCTCGTGTCGCCGCGCATCCAGGGCAACAATACACCCATGAAAATTTATTCTTATTTGCAATCCGGCAAGCCCATCCTGGCCACCGACCTGCCCACGCATACGCAAGTGCTTTCGTCCGATGTGGCCGTGCTTGCCTCCCCGACACCCGCGCGCTTTGCCGCCGGCATGCGAGCGTTGATCGAACACCCCGACCAGGGCCGCGACATGGCCCGCCGGGCCAAAACTCTGGCCGACGAGCAATACAGTTGGCCTGTGTTCGAACGCACCGTCCGGGAATTGTATGCATGGATCGAGCATCAAGTCGCCGGCGCACCCGCTGCCCCAATTTTTTAATTATTATGCTTGTCAATCGCGGGAACTTATTGATATACAAGGGGTTTTCGGTTCACCGGGGCATAGTGCTCCAAGAAACCTGGCTGGAAATGAAAGGGCTGTTTCCAGTCCCGGCATCAGGATAACCAAATGCCCATAAAGTTCGTAAACCGTTATTATGGAAAAAGAAATGAAGCGTAAAACTCATAAGGATTTTGACCTCAGCCAGTTCGGCGACGATAAACAGGCGGCCATGGCCAAAATGTATGAGGATACGCTTAAAAACTTCAAGGAAGGTTCCATCGTTCCCGGCAAAGTGGTGGAAGTCCGCAATAATGAAGTGCTGGTAGATATCGGCTACAAATCCGAAGGTCTCATTGCCGGCGAGGAATTCCGGGACCTGGCGACCCTCAAGCCCGGCGACCCCGTCGAAGTCGTTCTGGAACAGATTGAGGACGATGACGGCAAGATCATACTGAGCAAAACCAAGGCTGAACAACAGCGCATGTGGGACAATGTGCTTTCCTCCAGCGAGGAAGGCAGTGTGCTGGAAGGCGAAATCAAGAGCCGCGTCAAGGGCGGCTTGATCGTGGACGTCAGCGGGGTCAAGGGCTTCCTGCCCGGCTCCCAGCTCGACGTCGTCCCGGTGCGCAACCTGGATGACTACCTCGGCAAGCGGTTCGAATTCAAGGTCATGAAAATTGACCGCGAACGCCGCAACATCGTGCTTTCGCGCCGCGACCTGATCGAACAACGCCGCCGCGACAAGCGCAAAGGATTGCTGACGGAAATCAAGATCGGCCAACTGCGCTCCGGCCTGGTCAAGAACATCACCGATTTCGGCGCCTTCATCGACTTGGGCGGCCTGGACGGCCTCCTGCATATCACGGACATGAGCTGGGGCCGCGTCAGTCATCCTTCGAAAGTTCTCAAAGTCGGGGAAACGACCGAGGTCATGATCCTGGGCATTGATTTCGAGAAAGAGCGCGTTTCACTCGGCTTGAAGCAGAAAACGCCGAATCCGTGGGACAATATTGAATCGAAGTTCCCCGTGGGCAGTCGCGTGCATGGCCGGGTGGTCAACCTGGTGCCCTACGGCGCGTTTGTCGAGATCGAGGAAGGCGTGGAAGGCCTGGTGCATGTTTCCGAAATTTCCTGGATCCAGCGCGTGGGCCGCGCCTCCGACGTGCTCGCCATCGGCCAGGAAGTGGATGCCGTGGTGCTCAACATCAACCGGGCCGACCAGAAAATCTCGCTCGGCATCCGCCAGACCACGGCCAATCCGTGGGACACGGTGCGCGAGAAATACCCGGTTGGCTCGCGGGTCAATGGCATTGTCCGCAACTTCACTTCCTACGGCGCCTTCGTGGAACTTCAGGAAGGCATTGACGGCATGATCCACGTGTCGGACATGTCCTGGACGCGCAAGGTCAATCATCCGTCGGAAATTCTCAAGAAAGCCGACACCGTGGACGTGGTGGTCCTGGAAGTGGATCCCAGCAACCAGCGCATCAGCCTGGGCCTGAAACAGGCGCAGAACGATCCCTGGTCCTCCATCGCGGATCGCTACAAGGTTGGCCAGAAGGTCACCGGCAAGGTCTCGAAGCTGGCTTCCTTCGGTGCGTTTATCGGGTTGGAAGAAGGGATTGACGGCCTGGTGCATATTTCCCAGATCGGCGAACAGCATGTGGAGAAAGTGCGCGATGCGCTCAAAGTCGGCCAGGAAGTAACCGCCCGCGTGGTGAAGATCGATCCCATCGAGCGACGCATCGGCCTGAGTATCAAGGCGGCCGCCCTGCCTGATGAAGAATTCGTGGTGCAGGAGGACATGCTGACCGGGCTCAAGCCGGGCGAAGACCTGGTGGACCTTGCCGGCGCCTTCGATGAAGCCTTTGGAGTCAGCCAGGCCAATGGCCAGGTCCAGGAATGGCGGCCCGGCGAGAAGAAGAGCGATAAGGACGAAGAAAAGAACGAGCAAAAATAACGCCCGCCGAGGCGGATTTGTCCAAAGACGTCTCGACACCCGTCGGGACGTCTTTGTCGTTTAATGCAAGTGCGGTTCTGGATCATGAATATCCCGATCGATCGTCAGCTCGACATTCTCACGGCCCGTAGCGTGGACTTGGTATCGCGCGCGGAACTGCGCCGTAAACTGGAAGCCGCCGCCGCGGCCAAACGCCCCTTGCGCGTGAAATACGGGGCCGATCCCTCCGCCCCGGATATTCATCTGGGCCACGTCGTGGGACTCAACAAACTGCGCGAGTTCCAGGACCTGGGCCATACGGTGGTGTTTATTATCGGCGATTTCACGGGGATGATCGGCGATCCCTCCGGGCGCTCGGAAACCCGCAAGCCGCTGTCACCCGAACAGATTGCGGCCAACGCCAAAACCTATCAGGACCAGGTGTTCAAAGTGCTCGATCGCGCGCGCACCGAGGTGCGGTTTAATTCCGAATGGTGCGCCGGGCTGTCCTTCCCGGATGTCCTGCGGCTGACGGCGCATGTGACCGTGGCCCAGATGCTGGCGCGCGACGATTTCCAAAAGCGCTTCAAGGATAACCAGCCCATTTCGGTGGTGGAATTCCTCTACCCGATCATCCAAGGCTATGATTCCGTCCGGGTGGACGCGGATATTGAGGTTGGCGGCACCGATCAGTTGTTCAACCTGCTTGTCGGGCGCGACCTGCAAAAGGCCTTCGGCAAGGAACAGCAGGTGGTCATGACGCTCCCGCTCATCGAAGGCCTGGATGGCGTCCGCAAGATGAGCAAGAGCCTGGGCAATTATGTGGGTGTCACCGAGAGCCCGCGGGAAATGTTCGGCAAAATCATGTCCATTCCGGACGCCCTGATGGCACGCTATTTTGCTTTGGTCCTGGGCCGACCGGATAACGAGGTTAAGTCCATGGAACAGGCTTTGGTCTCCGGCCAACGCCATCCGCGCCAGATGAAGGACGAACTGGCCCAAGCCATTGTGACGCGGTTTCACAGCCCAGAGGCCGCGCTGGCCGCTTCCGCCGAATTTGAGCGCGTGTTTTCGGAGCATAAACAGCCGGACGAGATCCCCACCATCACGATTCCCATGGCCCAGCGGAAAAACGGCAAGCTGGGGGTTATGGCGCTCCTGGTCACGGCCGGCCTGGCGGAAAGCAATGGCGCCGCCCGACGCCTCATTCAGCAGGGCGCCGTCAAAATCGGCGAGACTAAAATTACCGACATCACCGCGGAGTTGGCCATTCCGGAAGGTTGTGTCATCCAGGCCGGCAAACGCGCCTTCGCCCGCATTGTTTCGGCTTGACCGCTACCCTAACCTGAGTTCAGAGTTCGACCGGGCATCTTTATCGCGATTTTCCGGCCTGCCGTGATCGCCAGTCGGTCCGGGGCCGAATTATTGCTTCCATCTGCAGGAGGAGTCGCGGGTCAAGTCACAGGTCAAGTCATGCGACTCCTTCATGTGCTTATAGGAGACATGACAAGGTCGCAGATTCAGTCTGCTGTCGGTTTACAGGGACTGGCAAACTTCCGCCGCCTCTATCTCACTCCTGCGCTTAAGGCTGGCCTCATTGAAATGGCCATGCCCAACAAGCCAAACAGCCGGTTGCAGAAATACCGACTGACGAAGATAGGTCGGAGTGTCACAGTTGTTTCAAAGTCCGCAAATGAGTAGCCATCGGCATATGTGCTTGCGGCGAGTTGAAGGCACAATTCCCGGAAGGTGTGATCTTGCTGTCAGGGGCATTTTCCATTCAGGCTACAAATTCAACGAGGGTCCATCCGGAAGTGATATCTCTGCCTGAGATTTACTGGCCTCCAGGTCATACCCCATTGCGGCATACCCTTTCTTTCGCTTTTCGAACATGCGGCGGGCAATTGGAATATTGGCATCCACATAATCATAGATGATGACTTCCCGCTTGGCATGGTGAAGGCGATGCAGGCGGCCGGCATACTGCTGAAGCGTGCCTTTCCAGGAGATTGGCATCGTCAGAAACAGGCAGTCCAGACGCGAGTCGTCGAATCCTTCCCCGATGTATCTGCCGGTAGAAAGCAGAATGCGGGACTCGTTCTCCGGTACGGCTGCCAGTCTGGCCATGATTTCCCGAAGCTGTTTAACGCCCATGTTTCCGTGAAGGATGATCAGATGCCGGGCAACTGGCGCGAGGCGCTCCGCCAGAGTGGCCAAATGCTCACGGCGTTCGGTCAGCACTAAAGGCGTCTTCCCCTCAGCGATGGACGCGCGAATATCATTGACGATCAGGCTTGTCCGGTTCTCGTCATTTATGATGGCCGTGTAGATGTCTTGCATTTGAATCTGCTCTTCCGGGCCAACCGTATCCGTTCCGGTCAGGCGCGTGACGACACGGTGGGCGAAAAGTCCATGTTGGGCGGACTGTTTGCCGCTTAACGCGTAGCGGATGGGGCCGCATTGCATAAAGATGATGGGGTGATGTCCGTCTTTCCGCGTGGGTGTCGCCGTCAATCCCGTAATGTATCTGGCATGCACCTGACGAAGGATCAGATCGTGTGTCACCGCCGAACCATGATGACATTCGTCGAGAATAACATGCCCATATTCCGCCACCACGTCGGCTACGGTGCCTTGCCGTATCAATGATTGGATCATGGCCACATCGATCAGTCCCGTGGGCTTCCGTTTGCCGCCCCCAATCAGCCCGATGGATTCCAGTGGGAGATCCAAAAACGCGGCCAGGCGTTGCCGCCACTGGTCCATCAACTGTTGCCGGATTGAGCTGGCTCCGCTTGCAATGGAAGTGCTATCAGATTGCCGAACTGGCCCTTAGGCATGGTGTCCTGGCTGGGGAACAGCCGGTCATAGGAATCCAAGCCGACTTGATGACGAGCATCCATGGTTTCCGTCAATAGTGCACAACCAAAACGCCGGGCCAGCCGCGCAAGAAGGGGGCGTTCAAAGAAAAACCAAACGTGAGAACCATTGCCGGACCGGGATCGTTCCAAGGCATAGGCTATTTTGTGCCGACTACATACCCGGGTAAATGCGGCGACATCCTCCATCCATGTGCTCTTATCAAAATCCACAGCCAGAAAATGGCAGGTCTCGTCTTGCAACAGAGGATAGACGCCGATGGTCATGCGGCCGGAGAGATGCTGGCGGATATGATCCAGAGTCAGCGGCACGTAGTCCTTATGAAGACAATCATAACACTTGCCTTTTGGCTTTGGACAGACATTTCGCTTCCATTCATTCTTACAGACAGGTGAATATCCGCTTTTACCGGCCTGGCTTTTCCAGCGCCTCGGGAACACATCCTCCCGACCGCGAAAGAGGGCGGCGAACAACCGTACGTTGTCATCCGTCCAGCGAAGCGGTGGCCTAACCAACGAAGGGGGCGAAGATACAGAGGGATTTAATTGTGTGGCCGACTGTTTTTCGAGTTGCCGGAGTAAATTCTCCAGCAATAATTTTTTAGATTCCAATTTGGACAATTGTCGCCGAACCGTAGCGATCTTATTTTGCACTATGATGCCCTTGGGGTCGTTCGCTTCCATGGCGATCAATATGCCTGATCTTATGATCGCCTGCGAGTGGCATTATTTGTTTTGGATCACACGGACTGACAGTCGGGGTGGAGACATGACAAAACAAGCGGAAAGACGCCTGAGTAACTCTTGGTCGTTGAGGAGCAAAATGGCGCCGATAAAGTTCGCAATCTATTTGCGCCCTCAAGTGCGACATGCGAACTTTTCACAAGTGCTTGATGGCGGGCTCCCGCGGAACAACTTGAAAATCAACGGGAAACGAAGATGGATCCAAAAGTTCGTATTTGCTGCCGATTGGGGGGGGCTCCTCGGGCAGGGCTCGAACCTGCGACCTAGTGGTTAACAGCCACCCGCTCTACCATTGAGCTACCGAGGAATGAAGCGGATAAAACATGTTGAACAATACCAAGAAATCGAAGCGTGTCAATTCCTGTTGTCTAATGCCAGCAGTTCCGAAAGTTAGCACCCTGAGGGCTAAAAGGGGTGCGTATTGACGAGGCATAGCCTGAAGCAAGGTAACGCGGACATTGGCGGGGCACATTCGCGAGTTTTGTCGAGCACTAAT
>Ga0074199_1001687_pt1 | contig 17421 bp, 34 predicted proteins | sample EPASupsiteSAE347_FD_64528 | JGI IMG/M metagenome (GOLD analysis project Ga0074199, IMG submission 64528) | Bioremediated contaminated groundwater from EPA Superfund site, New Mexico - Sample SAE3-47 | ecosystem: Environmental > Aquatic > Deep subsurface > Groundwater > Contaminated ...
AAAATGGAGTATATAGTTTCTGGTTTGACCCATATTTCAACATTTCTATATTAGTATGCCATGCTTATAAGGAAGCAATATTCGCAAATCCGACAATATTGGATAATATAGATTGCTTATGGGTTGTTAAGAAAGCATGGAAAATCTAAAGGATTCACTTGGCAGGCTAAGCCTGGTCAAATGATGAGCTTCATTTTTTATTGTACTGCAATACCCGACGCATGAGTCGGCAATAATGTGCATATGTATCCAACTCGGCAATGGACCAGATTATCATGCATCCAATATGTAATATAGCATTTTATGCTCCGCGACTCTGGCAATTTTGCCAATGCTATTCGATTCAATAACTTCAACGATATCGCCAGAAAGCAGGAAACGAAATTCAGGATTATTATATCCGCGAAGCAATATTGGGCGGGAAAACAAGTAAATAGCTTCCGCTCTTAGGAAGCAACGCATCTCCGGTCGCGAGCCAGGGATGCGCAGATTTAAGCCGCACTAGCTGTGAGAGTTAGGGCCTGTAGAGGGTTTCCGATACTCTCACCGTTTTTTGCGTTCAGTTCCGGGATCAGCACACCATTTTTCGCAAGATAATCTCTTAGGGCATCTTCCACTATCTTTCCTATGCCCCTGCTACTCCCGTATTTGTCTACTGCGTACTTCCTGGCAGCGATAACAACGGGGTCAGTAACTTCCACATTCAGTTTCGACATGCATCGTATCTTATCCTCATTTCCTACTTAAATATTTCGACTATTTCCTTTGAATTCTAAAGAGGCAAAGAGGAAAAAAGGAAAGTATATATGAGGGGAAAACACTATTCTATTTCGGTGATGCGTTGAAATGTCCGGAAAAATCCTGGTTCAGATAGAAGCCCCGGTTATACAATCATCCGAGGCCGTTTGCTTCCTTTTGAAATTCTGCAATCACAGCCAGGAAGTCGCCGAGCTGCTGCCCTTCTATTTGCTCGGTAGTGAGATGAATATTGGAGCGTGACACCAAATGGCCGCCTCAATACAGCTCGCACCCCCGGGCACGAAGATCGTTCAGATCTCATTTATCTCCCGAACAGGCGTCGAGAACACCATCGCCGTGGAGCAGCTCCCCGGCGCTGGCTACCGAATACCCCTTGCAACGACGATCAATCTCTGGGACATCTACGGCCACATGCAGGGCAAGACCTACCCCACCATCGAGTTTCTTATCGATGACGCAGCCGAGGGCTGGAAGAGCTGGCGAGAGTACACGCCCCTGCCGGCATTCACCAACTCCGAAGAGACCGCCATCATCAAACCCGCCCTCTGCCACGCAGGCTTCCAACCAAAACGCATCCGCCACTACCGCGGCCCCGTAATCATCACCATGGACCGTCCGGAAAAATACGAAGGTGAGTTCCTGCAGATCGAAACACTGGCCTGGGAGGCCCTGGACGCGGCCCCCAACGCCCGCAACCTCTGCAGCGGCATCCATGTTTTCAGCCAGTTCCACGGCAAGCTCGCCGCGGGCTATGAAAGATTCAGGAGGTGTAAGAGATGAAACCAAAAAGCAGGAGTGAATTGGAGCAAAAAGCTTCATTCATTTTCCAGGACCTGGAAAAGACGTACAGGACCTGCGAAATATTGTACATAATTTCCGAACTGACAAAAACCACGTCGCTGGTCGCGCTGCAAAGAGAGCTGGAGGTGGCTTGAGATGAGCAAACCACAATCTAAGAATGTTGACGATCCTTTCGAGGGCCGCCAGGTCTACGAGGCATTGCAGGAGCTGCAATGCAAGAAATGCGAACGCATTATCGCTGTGGAAGAGCCCAACACCCTGCCGAACCTGGGCAGACTGTCGGTCACAACAGGACCGGTCTGCAGGCAATGCGAACCCATCAGGAACTCTCCCGGCGAAGATCGGAGGATTCAGGCATGTCCAAAGAATGCGATCTGAAAGCCGACATTCGCTGCCGCAGGTGCCATCGCGCCCTGACGAATCCGGCTTCGAGAGCGAAGGGCTACGGCCCCATCTGCATCGAAAGAGAGGCAAAAGAGGGCATGGAAGCGCAGGAATCGGCGGAGGTCGCATCTTGAACAAGAAGATCACCCCATCCCAACGGGCTGCAATCGACGAATGGAACAAGAGAACTCCGCCCGGCATGAACCTCTCGATCGGCGAGGTCTTCGCAGACAGCGAAAAGCACGCCAGCCACATCCGCGCCATGCGCCGCCTGGTCGCCCAAGGCAAATTGAAGCCTGGAATTCCTGGCAGCAACCCGTTGAATGAGGCGATCTGAGTTCCGAGGAACGCGTTAAAAAAATGCAGAAGAAAGTTGTCAATTTTAGCTGATCGAGGTCTCCCATGATATGTTAGAAAGTCTTATAATCTCGAAAGAAGAAACGAATGCTAAAAATGGTGCAATCGAAATAGAAAATGCAAATATTGAGCCGAGTAGCGGACTTGTCATCCCTGGTAAGTTTGCCAAGCCCGCCACCCAGGTAATGGATAATAGGATGTTGCAAGGATTTAAGTCTTTGTCATCTTTGCCATCATTGACGTCCTTTTCATCCTTACTATCCTACCTGGCAGGCTCTGGATGTGGGTCATGCCAGAGACAAGGTTAGATCGATACGATATAGCAGTGCTGCGATGGGTCCGAGGTCAGGAAGAGCAGGACTCCAAAACGCCCGCCATTGTGGATATTTTTAAGGGACTGCAAGACCAGTCCACAAAATGCTATCCTACCCTCCGCTTCAGGCTGAAGTCTCTGGCTGAGACGGGATACCTTGTGCTTGATAAGCAGCGAGACAGGGTTTTCGTTGAGCTGACAGACAAGGGTCGCGCCATCCTGCAGACAGACAATGTGGGTCATGAGTCTCCCCACTGCCAGGAGGCCTGAGCAATGGCCTCTGATTCATCTGCGTGGATGGCTGCAAATGCCTTTTCCGCAACGGGATCACATCTCGTCAAGGGAAATGAGATCTTCGGGCGGGTTATCGGTATCCAGCCGATCGACCATGAGACAGTCCAAGCCCAGATCGGCCAGATGAAACTGCTTCTTCCCGCGGGCTTGGACTTGCCGGTCGGGCGACGCATCTTCCTGGCGCGAACTGATGACCATGAATATGGTGTATGGATCGTTCCGGAAGAAGAGCAAGAACTCTCAGCACAAAACATCTGCCCGGCTGGAATTACATTCGATGAGATTTGCAGGGAAATCGAAAGCGGAAATCTTATCGCATTTCTGAAGAATCGGCTTGGTGATAGCGTCGATTTAAGTCATGTCAGCTTTTCTCCCATAGCCGCGCCGGACGCAGAACGCCAGGGCCCCGATCACTCTGCCGGCAGCGAGCCCCTGTCGCAGACCTCCCTCAGACAGAACCGCAAGGTCTGCGGCAAAGATGCAACAGCCAGAGAGCCACGGGTGCGAGCTAAGGCCGGCGTGAGGAGGGTGCGAGCATGATCCTCCTCTGCCTGCGCCGCTATCTCTGCCGGGCCTTGGCTGAGCTGCCGGGCTACAGAACGCCGGAGCGGTGCTTCTGTGCGTGGCTGATCGGTGAGATCGATGCGATCCACGGCATAGTCCCGGGGGTGAGCTAGATGCGAAGAGAACTGGCCGCCCTGCGTCGGGCCGGCATTCAGCGCACTCGCTTTTCCGCGTTCTTCTCAGGGATCTCGCCGAGAGGGCATGTGATTCTCTCCGACCTCAAGGGACCCTTCGGAAACACGCCCTATGTCTGGATCCCATTCGAGCAGTGGAAAAGCCGTCTATTGCTCCCCGGCTCGGAGGTCGAATTTTCGGCATCGGTTTGCCCCTACTGGCGCAATGGAGATAGGTCGCAGGATTTCGGACTCTGCGACATCAGCGAGCTGGAGGTCCTCCCATGAATTGCGCTCCAGATTGCGCTCGAAAGAGCTGTGTGATCGAGGCGGCCTGCGAACGCTGCATCAATGCCAGGTTCTGCAAGCTGCAGAGCGTCGGGCCATGCTATGACTTCGTTCCCAAATTGATGGAAGGGGGGGTGAGAGCTTGAAAGGCGTCCTCGTCGATCAAGATACAGATTCGCAGGGAACGGTCATTGGCATTGTCGATGTCGTGGAGATCCTGGAAGCCGGCAAAGTGCCTCCCGGCCAGCTGGCGAAGGCGATCCTGGACGATCGTGACAATCTGCTCAATCAGATCTACATCCGAGACTGCAAGATCGCCGAGCTTACGAGGTCCCTGAGCCTGGCCACACAGATGATCGCAGAGATGGAACGAGAGCGGGAGACCGCCAGGAGGTGAACTGATGTACTGCCTTCATTGCGGTGACTGCTGCAAGCGAATGTCGCCAATCAGCAATCCGAAGCCGTGCCCTCATATCGTCGAAGTGGATGGCCTCGTGTTCTGCGGGATATACGATAAAAGGCCGCAGCAATGCCGTGACCACGAATTCCCGGCCTCGAAATGTCCGCTGGGCTGCATGACCCTGGATATCCAGAATCAGCAGCAAGCATATGACAGGATCAATCACGGCCATGCGATCATCCTGGCCGGGCTTAAGCACGTCGATGTCTGGGGGATCTAGCCATGCAGCGCATCATTTGGCTACTGCAGGACCTGATCGACCTGGCCCTGGACCTGCTCACCCCCGGCCTGCGCTGGAAGATCATCGATTTCCTGATGTAGCGCGAGCTGATCGATGTCTGCCGAGTGAATGGATATTTCTGGTCTCAGAATATCGGCGACGATTCCCTCTTCGATCTGGGGAGCTGCTCCTGGTGCCGGGAATCTCCTGAGAGCTATTGCGGGAGGAGCAGGCAATGACTCCCGAAGTCGAGTTCAGGCTCTCGAACGGCTTCATCACGATCATCGACGCCGAGGACCTCGTTAAAATCGATATGTATCACTGGCATGCGAGATATTGCCGGCCTTCGAGATATGCCGCCAGGACAACGTCCAGATACATCGGCGGAGTTCGTAAGGTCGTAGCCATCTATCTGCACAGATTCCTTCTGAACGTTCCTGCCGATATGCAGGTCGATCATAAGAATTGCGATACTTTGGACAACAGGAAGTCAAATCTTGAGATTGTCACTCCCGATGAAAACCTTGCGCGGAGGCGATTCTAACGGATGCAATAGACAGACTAAATCCATTCATCGGCTTCCGGGCGGGCCAGAAGGAGGCCATTCAGGAGATCATTTCCAGGGCCAGAGATGGCCAGAAGGTTCTGCAGCTTGACGCCGGCGTGGGATCAGGCAAAAGCCTGATCCTGGCCATAGCCGCCCGAGTGTTGATTGAGGAGCTGGACCTGGAGAGGGCCACCTACACGACGCCTCAGGTGAAGCTCGTCGAGCAGATCAAGAACGACAAGCACCTCAACATTCCATGCCTGGTGGGCAAAGCCAACTATCCGTGCTCGGCCCTGCCGGGCAACTTCTCGGCTGAGACCTGCCCGCTGCCGAAGAAGATGCGCAAGCGCCTCTGCGCCAATTGCGAATATGAAATAGCCAAAGACATTTTCAATGGCGCAAAGCTCGGAGCGCTCACAATCGATAAGCTCCTGTTCGATAAATCACTGCGAACAGATCTGCTCATCGTGGACGAGAGCTCCGGGCTGGAAGAGCGACTGGTCAAGCAATCCGAGATCTCGCTGCCGAACGATATTCGGGCGGAGAGCCTGGAAGAGGATCTGCGCAAGTGGGCGGAGCAGATCGAGGCTGAGATCTCCAAGGTCGAGGGCAAGCAGTTCAGCTATGCAGTCCTGATTTCCGAGGGCGACGAGTCGCCCGAGACGCTCAGCCATGCCTCGAAGGAGGGCAAGAGGCTGCGGTCCCTGGAGCAGAAGCTGCTCAAGATCCAGTACCTGCTCGACATTTTGGCTGACGGCCAGAAGTACATCATCGACAAGGACCGCAAATTCAAGACGCTGGATGGCCGCAGGCAGTTTCGGAAGCTCTGTCTCGGGCCGGCTGTGGTTATCCTGGCCTCCGGCACGCCCTGCCCTCAGATGCTTTCAAGCGATTTTGTGACGGTTTCCATGCCCAATCCGATACCGGATAGCCGGAGGCTCGTATTTTACGATCCCTGCGGCAAGATGAGTTCCGCGGTGCGGGAGCAGACCATCGATCGCATGGCCCCAAAAATCGCCCAGCTCCATAAGGCCAGGGGCCGGAACACGCTGCTACACTGCCACAGCTACAAAGTAGCTGAGAGCCTCGGGAATGCGATCTGTGATCAGGGCTGCCGTGTGGTTTTCATGAACCGCGACACCAAGGAGGAGGACATCAAGTACTGGATGTCACTTGACAATGCGGTTCTGGCGAGCGTGGGCTGCGAAGAGGGCCTGAACTGCGAGGGTCCGAAGTTCCCCTTGAATATCATCGCCGTGGTTCCCTTTGCCTTCCGGGGCGATCAATGGGTCCTGGAGAGAGAAAAGCAGGATCAAGAATCTAATCTGCCCTACCATCAGCAGCATGGCATCATGTCCACGGCCATTGCCATTCAGCAAGCTGTGGGCCGGACAACCCGAGGACCTGAGGATTATTCGGAGACTTACATTCTCGACGAGAATTTTGGCTGGTTCTGCAGGCGCTACAGAGACGCTTTTAAAGAGGACTTCCTGCGGTCGATCCGGGTGAGAGCATGATCTCGCCCGAATCATTGGTCGACCTAGAAGAGGTTGAATTGGGGCCTGAATCCGTGAGCTGTCTGTTCGAATCCGAAGGCAATTGCGGTTTAAAGATGGATTGTATCTATCAATCCTTCGAAGAAGATGGATTTGGCCGCTGGACAAAACTCTGCAGGTTCGAGGGGATGCCATGAGCTTCGAGGATGTTCCCGAGGAGCTCCGGGCTCTCAAGCAGTTCTGTCTGAGGGCTGAAAAGCAGCCATATGTCAAGAATGCAAGGGGCGGGTTCAGCGCCAAGGGCTGGCAAGCAGATCGGGAAAGGTGGCTGACATTCGACGAGGCAATCGAAGCTCTGCAGAGAGGAGTCGAGGTCTATCACAAAGATGCCTCATGGAAAGTCGAGGGCATCGGGATCCTAATAATCGGTGATGGCCTGGACCACCCCCAGTTCCTCGGAGGTGATCTGGACTGCTGCCGAGATCCCGAGACGGCATTTGTCAGCCCCTGGGCCAGGGAGTTCCTGCAGAAGGTCAAGCCCTTCTATACCGAAGTGAGCCCGTCCGGCTGCGGCTTCCGTTATTTCGTGATGGGCAAGCTGCCAAACGGCCGCTATCAGATCACAGGCTTTGGGCCACAGAAGGATCTGCCCAAGGAGACTATTGAGAGGATCCTGAGAGCCAAGCCCAAGGCCAGGGACAAGATCATCCGCGGAGAACCGGCCTTCAATGGATTGGAATTCCATGAATCCGGAGAGCCTAAGAACGGCATCGTGCCGGCAAAGCATCTGACGATTACAGGCCGCAGAATCGAAGAGTTCTGCTATCCCAAAGAAGATCGGACGCAGGAGATCAACGAGGCCCTGCAGCCGATCATCCAGGAGAGCGAGAAGCTGGCAGCCAAGGCCAGCGCCAAACCCAGGATCGAGGATATTGTCGGGCCGACGCCGGCCTGGGCCCAGGAGATGGATAAGTTCCTGGCAGAGAAAAGGCTGCCGGCACTCAGCATCTTGAAGGTAATTGATACCTCGGGATTCGAGGAAAGCGGCGGGCAACTCTTCGGGCCCCATCCCATCCTCGGCAGTACTACCGGCAAGAATCTAGTAGTGAATCCCGCGGAAAATCAGTATTGCTGGATGCATAACGGCATAAATGCCGGCGGGGATGCCTACGTCTGGCTTGCACATGAGTTTTGCGGGGTTCCCTGGGATGTCCAGGGAGAAGGCCTGCTCAAGGACAGGGTTCTCCTGAAGAAGGTCGTCACAGTTGCTGCAGCTAAAGGCCTGGTTGATCCTGCGCTGGTGATTCGTGAGCCTGAGATCAGGACGGTGTCACTGGCCGATGAACCGGGGGCGGTGGGCAAGTACTCGGATGGAACCATTCGGCAAGTCGGGCTGAATAGAAACGGTGTCAAGGTCCTCAACTGGATATCCGACTGCGCCATAGTTCTACATACCGAAACCCGAGAGGACGGCATAACGGAATTTACGTTCCTCGGAACCGGGGCGAAAGACGGGCTGAATGTTTGCATCACCCTCCCGGCTACAGAAATGGCCGACCCGCGGAAATTCAGAGGCGCTCTGATTAATGCGTTCGGTTCGGTTGATCAGGTCGGGAAGCTCACATTCGAGCTTGTCCAGGGCATGAGCAGGTACGCCATAAAGAAGCAGCGTGTGACTGTTCCGTGCTGGAGAAAGAATGTTCCGCTCATCCCAGGCCTGGACCTGGTCAATAATGCCGAGTACAGGCTGTCATCTCTCACGCCGGCCAAAGTATATGATGGCGATATAAAATTGGCCGCGGATGTACTGAGGAGATTTGTGACCCTCCGGAAGTACACGCCGCTTCTGATAATTGTGGTCATGGGAGCTCCGCTATATGCTCGATGGTTCCCAGGTGATAGATTCGGCCTGGCCCTGTGGGGCAAATCCGGCAGCCACAAGACTACCATCGCCAAGCTGGCCTGCACAATTTATGGCATCGGATTCTATGAAGAGCACGCTCTGATCAAGCACGGCAAGATTGGAGGAACGCCGACAGGTGCAACGGAGGCGCTTCTCAATGCCGGCATCCTACCAAGGATCATCGACGATGTCAAGTCCACGGATCCCAAGGATGTTCAGACCTATGTCGCAATAATCCATGCCGTGATGGAGGGCCTGGAGAAGCTCCGGGCAAAGAAAGAGGGCGGACTGCGGAAGAGCGCGCAATTTTTGACCACACCCATTATCACCGGCGAGATCCGGCCCGCCGAGGCCTCGACGTCTGCAAGAGTGCTGAACCTCATCTGGGCGAAGGCTGACGATAGCCTGAAGCTGGCCGGCATTCAGGGAGATATGCAGATCCTGCCGATTGTCGGCTATCACTGGCTGCGGTTCCTGGCATCGGATTCTCGTGATATTCGCATCGGTTTTGAGGAAGCGAGGACAAAGAAGTACAATGAATATATTTTGAAGAATTACGTAAACGCAGGCAGGCTCGCTACCATCTATTGCCTGATTCGAGCGGTTTGGGCCCTGGCCTGCGAGAGTCCCTTCGGCGAAGTGTTCCAGGATTGCACACCTGCATTCATGGCCGCCCTGGATGAGGCGATTGCTGAGCAGGGTGCTCTTGTCTCGGAGGAGACTGAGGTCGCAAAATTTCTCACGGCCCTGAATGAACTGGTTACTACCCGGCCCGACCTTTTCATGATTGGAGAGATCCGGACGGGAGCAGATAAGATCCTGGGTAGGCAAAACGATCGAGGTCTTTTCGTTTTTCCTAACGAGACTCTAGCGGTGATGAAGCAGCTGGGAGTGTTCACGCAGATCCCCAACGTTGCGAGTCTGACGAATGCGCTGATCGAAGAGGGGGTATTGATACCCGCAAGAGAAAAAGATCACAAATTATATCAAGCAAAAATTAATAATATTCGGGTTCGTGGTTGGATGTTGGTCCCCGGTTGGAATGCACCGGACGGGGACGGCAACGGGGACCAAAAAACACTATCTTCTGACCCAAATACCCGAAAACACCGGATACCCGCTGAAAAAGAGAAAAGCAATTTTTCAGAGAAAAATCAGAGAGAAAACGAGTACTCAAAAGAAAATGAGATACCCACGGGTACAACGGGTAAAACGGGTACTATTAATGATAATATTGTTATTGATATTGATTATTCTGAAAATGATGGTACCCGTTTGAGTACCCAACCGGTCCCCGGTGATTTTCTAGCCAATCCAAACGCATCTTCTGCTATTGATCCTGAAGCCAAGCAGCGCTTATGGATAGCGATTGGACATATTCTGAAGCATTCTCCACGCAAAGAGCCCGGCAAGCTTGGCCTCGCCCTTGCAGACCTGGCCGGCACTGCGAAGCTTCCCGAGACTCAGCTCAAAGCAATCCTGGAGGCCTCCGGCTGGACAAGCTCGTCAATTGAAGCGAGCGGCCTGATTGTCTGGTGGGCTCCCGAGAAGGTTCTGAAAGCCTATGGCCTGGAGGCTGGCCCCTAGCCTAGCCTCCCTTTCTTCCAATGCCTCTCAGGCCCAGCCCTGGAGGCGGAAATGAAAGGAACTGAAAGGAAACGAACGAAACTGAAAGGATGTGAAAAAAGATGGAAACCACAAACGCAACAGCCGCCGTAAACGCACAGCCAAACGGCGAATGGGTCAGCATGATGGATGAGGAAAGCAAGAAGGGCGGAGCGTTCTTCAAGATGCTTCCGACCGACCAGAAGATCGTCACCATCCTGAGCGACCCAGTGAAGGCCCAGAGCAACTTCCAGGAGAAGGACAAGCCGCCCAAATCTGAGTTCAGGGTGAAGCTCATCGTCGAGGGCCAGCAGGGAGAACTCGTCTGGGGCATAGGCAACCGCAGCGTCATGACGCAGCTGGTGGCCATTGCCAAACAGTTCAGGCTCAACACGCTGGTCGGAGCCAGGCTGCTGGTCAAGACGACCGGCACGGACCTCAAGAACCGGGCCTGGTTCGTCATGCTGATGAGCGCCCCGGGAGTGCAGGCTCCAGTTTTCCCACAGGGAACCGCCGCACCCGCGCCAGCGCCTGTAGCTGCACCGCAGCCGATGGATCAGGGGCAACAGTGGATCGAGGCACAGCGCGCCGCCATGGGCGCACCCGCAGGAGCGCGCTGAGGCTCCTCAATTTTTCGAGGTGATGATGAAGATGGCAGAAGGGCACATGATTTCGGATTTACGCAAAAGCAAGGACGGCAGCCGCTTCAAATTGGTTCTCTATCAATGCAAAGAAAATCCCCAAGTGACAGCCGGCACGGATGGCATGGCCTATCTGGAAGGCACCCAGGAGCAATTCAAAAGTCTGTTTGAAACAATTGCTCAGGCTTTCGATTTTGCGCAAGAAGAGATGGGGGACTGAAGATGGAAGCTGCAACAACCAATCCCGGTGCACAGGCTGCAGGGACCGGCAAGATCGAGGCTCTCGATCCGTTTGCGAAGGTCAGGATACCCTGCGGGACGTGCGACCTGGGATCGTATGAGGACGCCGGAAAAGAGCCCACGGGCTTTTGTGCGCTCTCGAATTGCCCAGGAACGCAAAAGGAAGTCACCGTCCTGGAAGCTCAGATCCTGAAGGTCCGGCAGCTCCGGGCGAATCTCGAGGCCAAGATTCAGGAGCACCATCTCTTGCAGATAGAGTTCAATCGAGAGCACTCAGAGCTGATTGAGTCTCTTTGCAAGGCCCGCAATGATTGCGCTCAGGAGGATGCCAAGCTCCAGGAGCTAACCCTGGCCGCTTACGCAGCTACAGGCGACAAGAAGCCCGCCAAAGGAGTCTCGGTAAAGCTCACGAAGGGCGTGAAGTACGACGCTGAGCAGGCGAGGTCCTGGGCTCTCACGGAGAATCCCGGATTCCTGGAGCTCGACACGGAGGCCTTCGAAGCCTGGGCGGTGATCGTCGCAAAGCGGAAACATGTGATCAAGGGCCTGACGCTCGAGCTCGTCGAGACTCCGCAGGCCACGATCGCAAAGGAGCTCTGAGGGCATGGCAGATGACATTCAGGCCAGGCTCAATGAGGAGTACCTGAAGCTGCAGGACGAACTGAAAAGCAATCGGATGTTCGAGGACGGCACAAATCACGTAGCACATGTCACTCTAAACGGAGTCGTCTATGAAGTGCAACTCAAGATGACGAGATGCATCGAGGACATGATCGTCGATCCAATGGAGGCCAGGGCATGAGCAAAGAGAAGGCGATCGCCCTGCTGGGAACTGCAGCAGGCCTCCATGATCCGATCGACATCAAAGCGCTCATTCATGCAGCTCGAAGGCAGCTTATGACCGAGGCTGAGCCGGTCGAGGGCCTGGAGCTGGCCCACAGCATGATAGCCGAGGCCGCGGCCACACTCAAGAGGAATCTGCCCGACTGGTCGGATACACCGCAGGAGAAGGCCGAGAAGTTCGTGATATGCGAATCCTGCCTGGCCCAGATCAAGGAGTTTGCCGGCAACGGCCTGAAGGCCAGGGGTCAGGGCTCGCTCGAAGTGGCCGAGGACCTGCTGAAGGGCCAGGTCAATCACAATCTGCAGGAGTTCGGTGAAGATGAGGGCAAGACGCAGGTCACCATCACGCATGACGGCAAGAGCGTCACCACGACGCCCGAGAAGATGGAGGCTCTCACCAGGGCCATAGGCAACGATCCGAGGATCCAGAAGATCATAGCGGAAGGCGGGGAGTAATGGCAATTCCTGAATTCAAAGCGAGAGAGGGCCTTACCATCAAAGAGCTTTGCGACGAGTTCATGAAATCGACAAAAGGAGTCATGCCCGGAAACTGGAAGCTGGTGGGCATTCAGGTTTTTATTCTGGAGGAAGAGGCCGAGGTCCTGGCCACGCCAGGGTTTTACTCACGCGGCTTTGATCGGGCGAACTACGGGGGCGAGGAGTAGATGACTCTCATCTCCTGCCGTTTTATGAGGCTTGATACGGAAAAGGCGAAGAGGGGAGCCTATGCCGGCGCTCTGGTCTGCACGGATCCGGAACGTCACGGCGAATTTTGCATGATCAACTGGGAGAATGACATCTGTCCCTGCCGGGGTGAGATCCTTTGAGCGCTCTGCAGGTGGCAACAGACTACGCCGCAGAAGAGGGCTTCCGGATCACCCGGGACGCTGAAGGCCAGTGGATCGAGATCCATCATCCCCAGGGCGGAGCCAGAGTCCAGAAGGACGGGTCTATCCTTTGTGAAACCAATCCTCTTCTAAAGCAGGTCTTAGAGAAGAAGCTCGCCCAAGCCAGGGCCAAGGAAGCCCAGCTTATCGAGGATCCCTCCGGTCGGGTCACGATCAAATTCTCAGCCGAGTACGAGAAGATGCCCGCAGATATCGCTCAAACGATTCTCCTGGCCGTGCTGAAGGTTAAGCGCTCCCAGCTCTCGCCGCAGTTCCTGGAGTGGGATACCAAATTCCGCGGCAAGGAAGGATGCTTTCCGCTCTCCTCCGCTCAGGAGATCCTCGTCCTCATGCTTCTATCCGCTCCTGAGCCGACCGTGCCCCGCAATCCCTGGCTTGAGCAGCCCCGCCTCTGGACGACCATCCGGGCAGCCTGGCCACCGGAGAAGGAGGGCTTCTATCGTAGCCATGTGGGCGAACTCGTGAATATCGAAATCAAAGGAGGCTCGTAAATGCGACGAACCAAAATCAAGCGAGATCAGCGCTTGTGCGATGCTATATCCTTCAGAATATCGCCGGAACAGCGCACGTTTTTAGAAAATATAGCTGAAGAGCGCAGCGTTGGCCTTTGCGAAGCGTGCCGCATTGTCGTTGATGAGGCGATGGCTCGACGCAAAGGAGGAAACGCATGAACCGCATCGAGCAGGCCGCCGCCAGGCGCGAGGCCGAGCTGCAGGAGGCTCTCGGCCATCTCGAATATTTCAAGAGAACGGCTCAGGCCCTCGACCAGGCCAGGAGGGCGATAGAGAAGGACCTACAGGTCTGCAGGAAGAATGAGCAGATTTGGGAGAAACGCATCGAGAAGATGCAGGAGAAAATATGAATCTGCCGGAAGTCACGACTCCTTTTGCACTCATGGCGCTGGCAATTGCACTCACCGAAACGTATCCGGATTGGACGTTTTCTCAGAAGGCCGCCTGGATGGGCGTATTGAGTCTGGCCACAGTCAATCTCGCCACTATTGCGAGCTACTGTTGGGAGAAACGTATAGCGAAGATGCAGGAGAAGGCATGAGCTGCAAAAATCAAAGTCCGTTTGGCGATTGCATCCTGTTTGGATCTGAGGGCTGCTTGGCTGAAAAGCTTGGGGGAGATCAGGAAGGATGCGACGGATATGAGCCGGATATCGAGGAGCAGCATTCATGAGCCAGAAGAAGGGCCCCAAAGGCTTGAATCCGGCAGCTCAGGCCCTGGCAGAAGAGAAGCGCAAAAAGGAACGCAGACAGATGGCTTTCAGTCCCTTCATGCTTCCCGCCGGCAGAATGCCCAGGGTGGACAGGAGAAAGCCATGAGTTCCGTCATCAATCGGCCCAAGCAGCGCCGAGTGACTGATTTCGTGGATATGCAGGTGGCGACGCTCATCAAGCATCACGCCAGCGAGGAGCTATGCATCGAAGACCTCGTGGCTGTCGCCCTCAAGGAGATGCCCTCATTCGATTGGACGGATGACAAGATCCGGCATTCGGTGAATCGATTGGAGAAGAGAGGCAAAATGGCTAGCAAGTATGTAGTCAGGAGGAAGAGACTATGTCGGGTTCCGTATCTGATTTAAATTCGGCTTCCGGGAAGAGTATGCCGGGAGGAGCAGCGCAAAGCAAGGTTCCAGACGAGGTTGACATCTTTCGGCTGATTTATCCAGGCGGCCTCATTCCCGTCGAGCGCATGGACAGCATCCCTGCAATGCGCTCGCACATTTCCAAACTTCTCGCTCTGGCCAGCGGCCAGGCTCAGCCCAGGAAACTCATCGAGGCCGGGGAATCCCGGGCTCTCAACGAGAAGATCGAGTATCTCAAGGAAATGCCCAAGGAAGACGGCACCACCAGGACCTGGGCCGAGATAGCGAGGATCCTCAACGCAGGGCTTGATGGAGAGTCCTGCCGCAAGCGCTACAAGGCGTGGAAGGTACAGAGACAGCTGAAAGACTATGCAGCGCTGCGCAGCGCTGCAGGGATGAGAGAAGCGGCAGTTTCAGATGCTGCCGCTCCCGTGGCTACCCAGGAGCATTCCTCAAACCAAGCCCCGCAGGAATTTGAGCAAGTATCCCGGCCTGCTGCAGCTCTCCAGGAACAGCCGGAGCCTGGCGAAAACCAGGCAATTCCGGTGGGCAACAAAACCGAGGAATCAAAAGAAGTTCCTGCAAACAAATGGGATCCTGGGAACGGACGCGGACCCCTGCCGGAGAGCACGAAGGAAGAGATCCTCAAGAGATACGACAATCATTGGGGCGCAAAAGAGATTTCATCCTCGATGGGCCTCGATGGCCGGAGGGTCCAGGGCATAATATCTGGATCGAGATTGAGCAAACGCAAGGAGAAAGGGGCCAAATCCGCCCCGGATGAAACGTTGCGAAACGTTCCACCAGCTTCGAGCGAAGTTCAGCAGAAACATGAGACTGCATCCTGCCGGCAGGAGCTCCAGGATGCAAAGCCGGCGCAATCTCATGATGCCCAGGACCTGGGGCCTAAAGCGACTCAGAATTCTAAGAAAGTTGTCCCGACTGTAGGAGTCCAGGCTCCCAAGATTCCGCATTCTGAGGACAAGTTCATTCTCAAGGAGCGCGCCGGCGGCAGAAAATTCCGGGAGATTCACGAAGCCCTCCAGGCCAGGGGGATCGAGTGCAAGCTGGATGATGTGATCTGGAGGCACAACAGTCTGCTCAAGAAAGTCCAGGACGGCCCCGAGGCCGAGAGCAAGGCTCCCGAGCTGCAGCAATCCCAGGCTGAGCCCGCTCCGGCCTCTGAGCCAACTACGTCAGCTCCCCCGGGGATCTCGCCTGGGGACCTGAAATGGATCCTCGATCTCGCAGAGGCGGATTGGTCTGCAGGGGAGATCGCCCAGGAGCTCTCGCAGAGCGGCGTTAAAGTGAGTGCGGAGCAGGTTGCTGAAATTCTTGCGGGAAGGAAGAAAGAGAAGGTAAAGAAGCCGGAGCCAAAGCGCCTCAGCCGCGGCGAGCTGGATGCCCAGATCTGGAAGATGCACACCAAAGAAAAGCTCAGCCCTGAGGAGATCTCGGCCCGGCTCCTGGAGGATGGCTACAGCTATGAGGCTGGGACCATCCGGACCAGGCTGAAGGCCCAAGGAGCCAGGATATGAGCTGGACTAGGGGACTTCAGCGAAAGCGCAAGCACACGAGAGGTGCGCCGGCTCCATGACCAGCTCGAAGCTCATGGCTGAGGTACTGAAGAAGCTGCCGGACGAGCCTTTGCCTATCGAAATCATCTGCCGCGTCCTGGAGCGCCCCGATGGAAACGTCAGGCGCATCCTGGCCGACATGGAGAAACTGGGACTGGTTGAAAAGGTCGGGATCTCGATCCAGGATCGAAAGATCAGGTATGGCTGGAAGAAAACGGTCCGCACCTGATCTATTTCACTAGACAATTGATTGTGGACCCATCAAATGTAGAGCCATCAAATATTGAGCCATCAGTATTTGATGGAGAAAATATAAGTTCTAAGTAGACAAAAGCCGAATCAGTAAATCCCCTGGCCGGGCCCGCCGGGATGTTGGGAGGCTGAAACACTGGTTCGCAATTTGGAAGTCAAGAGATCACCCGCATCGAAGGCTGAACGCAGACGCATAATCAACGCAGATGCAACGGACAAGCAGGTCCTACAGGCCACAAAAGATCTGATCAAGGCAGGCCAGAAGGTCAATGAATACCGCCTGATGAAGTACTGCCAGGCCAATATGTACGGCGAGTGGTCTGATGGCAAGGTCCATAAATCCGTGCAGAGGCTGGAGGCCCGGGGCCGAGTCAAGACCGAGCTGATCCTGGATGGAGGCCGAGCGTGTCGGGTAGTGAGGATCTAGAAGACATCATGGATCCCGGAGGCCTCCCGGATCCTGAGACATTTTTTCCGACCCCATCTGAGGCCAGGGCTCTTTCCAAAGACAAGGGCTTTGAAACCATCTGGAAAGGAGGCATCCTGACCGGATGCCACCTCGTCCTCAAGCTTCAGATTTCTTTCAATGCAAAGGGCAGGCTGCTCTACAACGGCAAGCCGTACAGCCGCGGCATTTGGGGCTGGAGGCCTCCCAAGTTCATCCGTCTGCAGGGCCGGGAGGCCAAGGAAGAGCCCAATTCTCGCAACAGCCACCCTGAGATCTATCTGACCACGCTGAATGGCGAGGAGCTGAAGCTTGATGCCTGCCCCTGCGGCGGTGAGCTGGTGAAGGATAGCTGCGAGTGTCTCTACTGCAGGGATTGCGGGGAAGTGTACAGTCACTATTGAAGTGACATGCGATTTTAATTTTGGACGATGAGGTGACTTGATGGCAATAGTCCCAGCGCAGCCCGGCTATCCGGGCGATTTCGGCAAACCATTCGAGAGCGAAGTCTGTCTTCGCAAAGCCAGGAAGCTCTGCAAAAAAGGCAATCTCCTGAAAGACTCCGAGGGCAAAGCAAGTGGAACGCCTCCGGGCCTCGTGTCTATCGTGGACCTGTCCCATGAGATGCACCGGGCCTGCAGCACGCTGGCCAAGGTGCTTGAGGATGCCGGATGGTTCCAGGTCCTGGAACTTCCGGGCTATTATTTCCCGCCCGAATCCAAGGAGGGGCTGGAGTAGATGGGCAGATCACCATGCCATTATGGAAAACGGCAAATGTCGAAGCTTCCAGCGCAAGAGGTACAATGACGGATGATGCG
>Ga0074199_1001689_pt1 | contig 17388 bp, 16 predicted proteins | sample EPASupsiteSAE347_FD_64528 | JGI IMG/M metagenome (GOLD analysis project Ga0074199, IMG submission 64528) | Bioremediated contaminated groundwater from EPA Superfund site, New Mexico - Sample SAE3-47 | ecosystem: Environmental > Aquatic > Deep subsurface > Groundwater > Contaminated ...
CGCCGGCCAGCCGAAGCGGGCGGTGATCTCAAGGGGATACGCTACGTGCTCATTGACGATGCAATTAATATCAACATCTCCTCTGAAGTCCACTTCCTGAAGATAGGGTTTTAGCTTGGCCAGAGTAGCTTGAAACAACCTGTTGTCTTCATTGTCGTCATACCACAACAGGGTTCCCATTTCCTGGGTTTTCGGGCCAAGGCCGCCGTTACAGAGATTCTTGTGCTCTATGTTTATCTCGATAGGTCCTACCCAATCACTGCCGTTAAAGTATCTTCCAACACCGATCTCGATGCCTTCTATCTTCTTGTGGAGCGCCAGCAGATAGCAGTCCTCCCTGTTGTACAGGTTGTAGTTCCTGAGCACCTGGATCACATCTTCTCCGCTTTCCAGCTGTCCCACATAATTGAAACCCTTGCTGGCATGCCCGTTCTGCTTTATGACCCAGGGGCCTTTGTTTTTTTCCACAAACCGGATGGCTTCTTGAGCGCCTTCAAAGCTGATGCACGGCACGGTTTCCACGCCGCAGGACGAAAGAACTTCCTGGCCGAAATCTCGATAGTCCTCGGCCTTATCTCCTCCCTCGCTTCCTCCAATGACGGAAAATCCTTGTCTTCTCAGTCTGTCTTGTATCCTCCCATAGCCGGTATCGTCAAAAATTATCAGTCCGTCTTTGCCGACCCATGAAAGCTCTCTCCTCCAATCATACGTCTTTTCGATTATCCCTTGAAGGTTCTGCCTCTGGTCTTTGTCTTCGATATACAGCTTCACCGCATGGCCTTCTTTCTTTAGCCTGTAGGCCATGTCTCCACCGGAAAGTTCGCGAGAAATAAATAGGATGTTCATCCCGGCCTCAATTAAAAAAGTGAATCCAACTTGCTATATTTTTCGATGCAAACTCCAAGAAAATGACCCCCGTGTAGGCAATCAACGTCCAGTAAAGATTTCCAAATAACAAGCTGAAGATGAAAATGCCCCAATCCCTTTTATTGAGTCCGTTATACGCATGAGCGCCCCGGCGCATGTATGCGGTGGTGACGAAGGGGTCGAAATAGATCGAAAGCACCAAGGCTGTTACCGGTTCGCCCTTTTTTATGACCCAGGAAAGCAACCGAGGGAACAATTTGCTGCCCTCATATTCCTTTAATTCCTTCATCGTCTCGATGCCAATCCAGTCTTTCTTGGCCCAGTCATAGAAAACGAAAGTGGTCCAACAGATCAAAAAAGAAAGAAGTGTCATAACGACACCACCTTTTATGATCCCGCATTTCCATATGACGAATGGATAGAGTAGATAATCGAATACATAGACCATGGACTTATTTGCCAGAATCCCTATGGCCCAAATTCCGACTCTTTCCTTGCCGTGAAAAGCCTTCAGGGGTATCTTCCGGCGTATGCCTCCAGTGTCATTAGGGGTGCACAATGATTCCATTTTCTGATCCCGGCATTCTATTTGTCTATTGTGCATGAGCTGGACAAAACCCCGCTTTAAGGCTATGGTGGACTTAATAGCGCCTCTTTACAAAGAAGAACTGCTATATAATCTTCTAACTTATCAGACAATGGACAAAAGCAAGATTATGGCCGGGTATTGCCGGGTAAGCACACTTGAACAGAAGAAAAAGGGTTACGGCATTGACATTCAAAAAAGAGAAATACAAAGCTACGCTGAAGCGTCAGGCTTTAACGTAGATGCTTTTTATATAGATGAAGCCCGGAGCGGATTTTATGAAAACCGGCGGTTTTTAAAAAGGCTTATGAAAGACTGCAAGAGCGGGAAGATAAAAGGAATAGTAGTGGCGTCATTGGACAGATTATCAAGGAATCTAAGGCTTACCGAGAACTTGCTTTTTGATTTTGAGAGGCTTGGAGTAAGAATATATATAGCCGATATGCCCAATTATGACGGCAGCGACCGGAAAGACATACTCATCAGGCAAATCAGAGAAGCTATCGCTGAAGAAAACCGCAAAGAGATTATTGAAAGGCTCAAGAAAGGCAGGGAAGAAAGAATAAGAAAGGGCAAGATGGCAGGCGGAAACATTTCTTATGGTTACCTAAGAACCGAGAAAGATATAACAAAAAATCCACACGAAGTGGAGATTGTGAGGCTCATATTCTCTTATCGCGACGAAAGGAATTGTCAGGCAATCGCAACAATCTTGAATGAGCAAGGTTACAGACGAAGAAATGGCACATCCTGGACTCAAAGGGCAATTTCAGCCATTTTGAGTCGAGAAGCGTTATATAGGCAAGGGATAATTAAATACGGGCAAATACAAGGGAAAAACGTGGCTTTTGTGATTTTATAAGGTTCAGCGTCTCTTTGTAAAGCAAGGCTAAAAAATGCTATCCAGAAATAGATTCGAGTATTGGCCACTGAAGTAAAGAAACCGAACTCTTAAATATAATACTTGAACTGTCGTCTTTCCTCTTTCCATCTGTCTGTAGCAGTCAATATACCTCCAATGGCATCAGAAAATCTCAACGTTACAGGCTTACCGTCTCCATAGATACATGCATTATAGTTGAGTTTCGTTAACGCCATAATGTCCCCTAAAACAATTTCAATATCAACTTCTCCCCTTGTAACGCTGACATGAAGAGGATTGGGAATCTCCAAGCTCATACTTGTATTCATTCTAGGTACAAATCCTCTGGTAAAAATATACGCTTCTTTTTCGTTGATTATAGTAGAAATGCCTCTTAGAACTCCAAAGTTAGCCTTCTCGCCACCGGTGTCCCTAAATAATTTGAGCGGTGCTTTATCCCTTATGACGATTCCCACAAGCTTCGTATTTGCTTGATGCTCGTTCACCGCCCTGCAAAAGCCAGCCCATTCTTTATCTGAAAAAGTTGCCCTACCATGTATAAATAATTCTTTAGGATAGGTCTCAGAGTTGTTTTGAAAATAATCCTCAAGCGCCAAGCACAATAGATGATAAGCCTCTTGCTCATCTAAATGAATTTCGTTAAACTTTTCACTGAGCCACAGTCCATTATTACCCCTAAATATCGTTCCATCGCCGTCGCTCATGAAAAGTTGGGCGGCACTGCAGACCAATTGTTTCTTGTCGTGACCTTGGAACTTCTTGAAAACAAGACCCAAATAGCAAACGCCTGGTCTTATTTCCGCAAGCCTCCAAGGTTTTTTACCAAGTTTATAATAGAGTGTTGTGGAAAGAGACCATGCTATAAACGCTTTCATATCGGCTTCATAAGGCGTGTTATGTAGGATGTCTCTGAAGCTGAGTTTTGGCTCTACAAGTATTTGAATTGGTGGATCAAGTTTTTCTAAATTGGCCCTCGCTTTCAGGAGGTGATGGAAATCTGAACTGGTATCAAGAAATCGACTTATTTCGTCACCAAACATCTCTTCCTCGGCAAAAAGAGTACCTTGACCCGTGTCTATTGCCTGAAAAAACTCCTTTGTTAATTTACTAAAATCTGAGCCGAAAGAGTTTGGGCGGCATTTTAGAAAAAGAATTCTCGGAACAAGTACGAACCAAATATTAATCCCAGTATCTTCTCCAGAAATAGCCTTGAGCATCTTCCCAAGGTACAAATCAACGAGCTTATTAGTTCGTGCCTTTCTGTTTCGTTCATTTATCAGAATTGACTCAATTTCCATCGGCTTGATTTCAACAAAAATACCAGCGGACTCCGGCCAATGAATATTGAATACTGCTTCAAACCCCGGGAATGATGGTCGTTGCGTTTCATTTGAAACAATAAGCCCTTGCCTATTTTTCTTACATGAGAGAATAGGGGCCTTCAATGTCTTTACAAAATTCTTATAGCTTTCATAAGCCTCTTTGGTACCTATTACACCAGCCGAAACAGAGAAGGCATTGAATCTGAAAATATCTCCCCATTTTTCATAAGGTCCATAAAGAAGAAGCCCGTCCCGTGGATCTTCGGTACTTTGATTTCCGCCAAAAGTTAATTGTGGCTCTCTTAAGTGAATAATTTTAGTCAACATTGTCGGGTTCAATATATCCTTTTTCTGAAATTCCCTTGAAGGGTTCATTGCTAACTTCCAAGAATTCATTCTCGTCGATAGCAATCTGTATATGGCGATCATTTATGCTGGGAGAAATCTTCAACATCGCAGCCAATAAGGTTTCAAACCATTTTCTATTATACCATTCGCTCGGAACGCTCCTCCTAAGTGCATGTTGTATGTCTTTATCGAACCTAATATAGTCTTTGTCCGTAAAAACAACCGAATAGAATATTTTATAATGAGGCTTTGGATGAAGGTCTGCCGTGGCTGAAATTGCAAAATGCCAGTTCACTTTTTGCCTTACTTTTTCAACCTTCTCTGTCGTTTGGCCCGTGAGCTTGCGTTTCCTCCTTTTCTTATTGTACCGCTGAAGAATTATTGCCTTCTGAGTAGTGCTGTGTCTGAAATAAAACATCTTTCTCTTGGCTTCTTTCCCTCTGTTCCAATAGATTAGGTTTTGGCTTCTTAAGTGGCTATCAAAACAGTTATTTAACAGCCATATAAACTTCTTTTTTGACTCTTTCAGGGTAAATTCGTCATCTACTGCTATATCTTCATTATTAACAAACTGGGTAGCATCAAATTTATCTGAGTGGCTGATGGGGATGACTTCATTGACCTGCTTTTGACTGGCAAATGTCAGGATTCTATTCGCCTCCACCACAAATGGATAAGCAAGGTGGCCAGCTTGTTCCCTCAAATATTTTGCCGGATGATGTAAGTATACCTTTCCGGGGAGTTTAACTTCGAACCAATTGGAGTGATAAAACTCCTGTTTGTCAATAACGGTATTTTGAGCCTTTATGGACTCAAACCATAAACTGATCGGATTGTCTGGGTTAAATTTCTTTGGTATTCCCACCCTGGCAAGTTCCTTTTCGAGATTGATAAGACCAGTCTGCCAGTTTCCCAAAAAATCAATGGAATCCCATCCCTTGTAGTGCATAGGAAATTGACTATAATCTGTTTCATCGACTCGAAGCGGAATTATAAAATTTGGGATATCTGTCACGCTGATTGCACAGTTCAGCTCTCTTGCAATGCCGCTATGTTGATTCTGGGCCTTTCTAACATAGTCCTTTGTATTAATGGCGATGAACTTGACTGCCCGTTTTTCGATTATAGGTTGAATAACGGTATAAAAGGAATCGCCAGCCCTCAAGTCATCCAAATCTACCCATGCTTCATACCCTAATATTTTCAGTTTTGAAGCCAACCACGTGGCAAAATAGTTGTCCTCATGGGTCGCGTGTGAGATAAAAATGATTTTTCTATCCATATGATTGGTTCTTGGTCCCCCTAATTTGACAACACCACCACCAATTTATTCTAATATGACATTATTTTGCTCAAAACAACAGGAAATTAGATAAATAGTGCAAGCGATAGAGCAGGGTCTGACCCTGCTCTATCAAGCCTATTTGCTTATCTTTTGTCCCTAGGTGGACAAGGGTCATTACCATGGCTATCAGACTGCGCGATTTTGCCATCCCGATTGTGAATAACAAATTCAGTACCCTGATTTCTGCTGATCTCTCTTCCTTGGTCGATAGCGTCCTGCTTGTTATCAAAGTGTCCTGAAGCTCTCTCGCTACCACCTCTTTTAACATCCCATCCGCCATCTGGATTCGGTACTACGTGATGTGTTTCTCTAGGCATTTTTGCCTCCTTTAAGTGTTTTTTAGGGAGAACAAAACTCTTCCCCCTTGCAAGATTAATGAATAATCACTCCTTTCCGGAGACAGAATTTTTACCTTGACATTTTAAACAGAGATTTGTTACGATGCCCAAACCTAGATATCTTAATATCAAGACCCCCCATCGTCTCCATGATGGGGAACCCCCAATATGTTGGTAGACATTATTGGGGGTTTTCAATATATGCTTGTTTAATTATTTCTTCTTAGTCACCTCTCGCTTTTGCTCAGTCTTATTTATAATTTACTCAAAATAAAAAACCCAGAGATTCTTAAAGGTCTCCGGGTTGAAGATTATTTAGAAGAACCTCTAAGAAGTTACTCCATGCTTATCCCCCATATTTAGTACGTATACAATATATCTATACTATATATAGTGGTTTAAGTTGTCAAGAACAATTTTAAGAAAAATAAATTCAAATTGAAAAAATATAGTGATAATCTATTATCAAGAAAAAGGAACTAAAATGGAGAGATCAAAGCCAGTAGGTATCTGGATTAGAGTTTCAACCGAAGATCAGGCCAAAGGGGAGAGCCCTGAGCATCATGAAAAACGAGCCCGCTATTATGCCGAGTCGAAAGGATGGAACGTTAGGGAAGTCTATCATCTTGAGGCTGTGAGCGGGAAATCGGTTATGGGTCAACCGGAAACTCAGAGGATGTTGGCGGATATTAAAAACGGCCACATTACCGGCCTTGTCTTTTCCAAACTGGCCCGGTTAGCCAGAAATACTAAAGAACTTTTGGATTTCTCGGAGATATTTCGGGAATATAACGCCGATTTAATCTCTCTTCAGGAATCAATTGATACCTCAACCCCTGCCGGAAGACTTTTTTACACTATGATTGCGGCTATGGCCCAGTGGGAAAGAGAAGAAATCTCTGAAAGAGTAGCCGCTTCCGTACCTATTAGAGCAAAACTCGGAAAACCCACCGGAGGCCAAGGTTCTTTTGGCTATCAATGGGTTGATAAGAAATTAATCCCTCATCCCAGGGAAGCACCAGTAAGAAAACTCATTTACGAACTCTTTTTAGAACACCAAAGGAAAAAGACTGTAGCCCGTGTCTTAAATGAAAGAGGGTATCGAACTCGCAATGGCTCTAAGTTCTCCGACACAACAATCGAAAGACTTCTGCGAGACCCTTGCGCTAAAGGCATTTACCGGGCAAATTACACAAAAAGCCTTGGGGATAATAAAAAATGGGTGTTTAAACCTAAAGAGGATTGGGTATTCACCCAGATAGAGCCTATTGTTTCAGCAGAACTTTGGGATCACTGTAACCACATTCTCGATGAGCAGGAAAAGAAAAACAAAAAACCAAGCCGGAAAGCTGTCCATCTTTTTACCGGATTCGTATTTTGCAACTGTAATAGTAAGATGTATGTCCCTTCAAATAATCCGAAATATACCTGCTTTGAATGCAAGAATAAAATCGGAATAACTGACTTGGAAGAAATTTTTCACCATCAACTCAAAAACTTCTTTTTTTCATCTACTGATATCGCCGGATACCTTAATAGTGCTGACCAGATAATCAAAGAAAAAGAAGAGCTTATGAAGGCTCTTTTTGATGAAAAGCAGAAAGTCGAAAAGGAGATGGAGAAAATATACAAATCATACATAGAAGATGAGATTAATTCTAAAGATTTTGGGAGTCTCTACCGCCCAAAGAGCGAGAGAGTCAGTCAAATTGACGATCAGATTCCAGAACTCCAAGGAGAGATAGACTTTCTTAAAATACAGTACCTCTCCAGTGATCAAATACTTAATGAAGCCAAAGACCTCTATTCCCGTTGGCCCGAACTTACCGGTACCGAGAAACGCAGAATCATCGAGAACATCACTGACACCATCATCATCGGCACCGACGACATCGCCATCAACCTATGCTATCTACCGCAATCACCACTGTCCGCCTCCGCGTCCTCTAAATTGATTGCATCTGAGCAACGCAACTTCAGGGGTTCATGGCAGCGATAAGCATGAATCGTGCCGGGAATGTGATGGCATGGGTGACCCTGGAAATGGTTACATGGCCGTCTTCGAGGGGTTGGCGCAGAGAATTCAGAACATTCCTTTTAAACTCAGGAAACTCATCAAGGAACAGAACGCCATTGTGGGCAAGGCTTACTTCGCCCGGCTTCGGAACGTGACCGCCCCCTATCAGCCCTGCGTCGGAGATGGTATGATGTGGCGACCTGAAAGGTCTTTCGAGTACAAGGTATCTGCTGGAATCTAAAAGACCCGCAATGCTGTGTATCTTGGTTGTTTCAATTGCTTCTTCGTAAGCCGGTGGAGGCAGGATGGTGGGTATTCTCCGTGCGAGCATGGTTTTGCCTGACCCTGGCGGACCGATCATAAGAACATTATGACCGCCGCTTGCAGATATCTCTATGGCGCGTTTCGCCTGCGCCTGCCCTTTAATATCGGAAAAATTAAGCCCGTCGATTAACGCATGTTGATTCAGCAAAAGGTTGTTTCCGGAACTGAATTCCCGAAGTTCGCATTCACCTCTGAAATAATGAACAATATCAAGTAAGTGGGTTGCTCCCTGCACTTTAACGTCCTTAACGATGGATGCTTCATCTCCGTTCTCCTGCGGCACAATCAGGTTTTTTATCCCCTCTCTTTTTGTCAGCATGGCAATGGGTAAAACCCCCCTGATACCCTTAATCCTGCCATCGAGGGAAAGTTCACCTGCGATGAGATAGCTATTGATGGCCTCTTTTTTTATGACGCCCAGGGATGCGAGTATGCCTACGGCAATGGGAAGATCAAAGGAAGACCCTTCTTTCCGGACATCTGCAGGAGCAAGGTTTATGGTAATCCTGTCGTTAGGAAACTCAAATCCCGCATTTTTAATGGCAGCCCTTACCCTCTCCTTGCTCTCCTTTACCGATGTCTCGGGCAGACCCACAATATTAAAAGCGGGTAATCCGAATGATATATCAACCTCTACGTCTATCTTTATGCCGTCAATACCATAAATTGTAGCTGTGGAAATTTTTGCAATCATAGACCCCCCCATGAAATGCAGTTTTGAGTTGCGAGTGTTGAGTCGTGAGTTCAAAACCCGACGACAGGGAAACGATCAAGAAGTATCCTTTGCATTTTTTGTTGATTCTACATTAAGCCGCTTGACTATTTCTCTCACTTCCTGTGCCCTGTCGGCGTTACAGACAAGGATGCCCTCCTTTGAAACAACTATTACAAGATTTGATACGCCGATAGTTCCTACGATTACGTCCTCGCCTGATATCACACAATCTTTGGTATCGATGCTAATGGCGTTCCCTTTTACATAATTTCCATTTTCGTCAAGTTTCAATACCCGCAGGAGCGATGACCATGCTCCCACGTCATCCCAGTTGAATTGTGCGGGCACCATTAAAACGTTGTCGGCCTTTTCCATAAGCCCGTAATCGATGGATTTTCTCTGGAGGTTTTTATAGATGCCGGCAATTTTCCCTGAATCTTTTGAAGCCATAGCATCTTTAAGATTCATAAGCCCTTTGTATAGCTCAGGCATATGCCTTTTTATACCGGCTATTACAGCCTTGGCGTGCCAGATAAAAATACCCCCGTTCCAGTAATAATTTCCTTCATGGATATATTTTTTTGCAGTTTCTATATCGGGTTTTTCAACATATCTGCTAACCCTGTAACAGACGTTGTCTTCAATGGTCTTCAATGGTTCAAGGGTATTTATGTAGCCATAACCGGTCTCGGGCCTCACAGGTTTTATGCCGACTGTAACGAGGTAATCACCTGTTTTTGCGAATTCTATTGCAACCGAGATTGTTTTGGCGAAGTTATCCGCATCGGGGATAAACTGGTCGGCAGGCAGGATAACCATGACAGCCTTTTTATCCTGTTTTAAAACATAAAGTGCGGAATAGCCGATACACGGCGCCGTATCCCTCCCCTCAGGTTCAATAATGAAATTTTCATCGGGTAGTATTTCAAGTTGCTTTTGTGCTGTATCAAGGTGTTGTTGCCCGAGCACAACAAATACCCTCTCAAGAGGTACTACCTTGCTTGCCCGCTCAACGGTCAGTTGTATGAGGGTCTTATCACCAACGATCTTCAGGAAGGGTTTCGGAACGGACTCTGTGCTTAAAGGCCAGAATCTCTCTCCTTTGCCGCCGGCCATGATAACGACATATACGTTTTGAAATAGTTTCGAATTTCGAGTTGTCCCGCCTTCGGCAGGATTGAACCGTACGAGTTTCGAGTTATCTGCTTTTGTTCTCGGGTTTCCCATTCACTTATTCACTAAATCGCTTAATCACTCAATCACTCATTAACTTAATCACTTAATCGCTTAATCACTAAATCGCTTAATCACTTAATCACTCAATCACTTAATCACTTAATCACTTAATCACTCATTAACTCAATCACTCAATTACCCATACTCAATATACTCAATTATTTTAGGTAATACTTCCGATGCTGTCCCTTTGAAAAAGTAGTCGGAAATAGAGGAAGTGAAAGGGGTGTGTTCCGGGTTGATCTCAACTATCGTAGCCCCTTTGGACTTTGATGTATAAGGTATTTCTGCAGCAGGGTATACTACCCCTGAAGTTCCGACGATGAACATGACATTGCATTTATTCGCCTCTTCGTTTGCCCTGATCATTTCGAGCATGGGGATGCCTTCGCCAAAGAATACTACATCAGGTTTCAGGGCGCTGTTGCACTTCTCGCATCTCGGATACGGCTGAACGCTAACTATTTCGGGTGAAAGAGGGATCCTTTTTGAACAGCTCATGCAGATAAGCCACCTGTGGTTGCCGTGGTATTCTATGACGTTGCTGTTGCCTGCAATATGATGAAGACCGTCGACATTCTGAGTTATAACGGCCTTTAAATAGCCTTTTTTCTCTAATTTGCCCAAGGCAATATGAGCCGGACTTGGTGAAGAGTCAAATATTACCTGTGCCATCTCACGCAACATGATCCAGACCTTTTCCGGGTTGTTGCCGAATGCACTGATGTGGGCATATTCCATGGGATCGTATTTTTCCCATAGGCCCTGTCCTCCCCTGAATGCCGGGATACCGCTGTCTACCGATATGCCGGCGCCTGTAAATGCCACCACGTAACCCTTCTCTTTTATAAGGTCTGCGACTTTCCGGTAATCATCCAACGTCTTATCTCCTTCGCCCAATTTGAGTTGGCTAACCCACCATATGCAACTGTTTATGTCTACTCGCTTTTTGTTCCTCCGGTTCCTCCGGTTTCTTTTGTTCCTCCGGTTTTATAACAAAATAAACTAAAAGAACTTTAGAAACGAAAGAAACTCATGAGGTTTTCGACCCCTTATGGACATCTTTAAAGGCGGGAATAATGCCGAAACCGTCTGCCTTCTTGACTGCCCTTTTGATAGCTTCAGCGATGACAAAATCGCTTATAACACCTACTCTGTTAATGTCCGCTTCCACTTCACCCGCCGAGATTGCAAAAAGCAGGTCTCCATCAAAGGTGGTATGGACCGGAACGATTGTTTTGATAAGCCCTCCCTGGGCCATCTGGGCAATTTTCGTAATTTCCCTTTTGTTGAATTTTGCGTTTGTTGCAACCACGCCGAGGGTGGTGTTTATCAGACCGAACTGTTTTTTTGTATATCCTTTTTTAAGACACTCAACGGTATGGGCAAATTCAAGGCTTTGTTCAGAAGCCCGTGCACCGGCAATGATCTTGCCGGTAACGTTGTCGATCACATCACCAAATGCATTTACCGCAACAAGTGCCCCCACAATCAACCCATCGGGCAAAAAAATGCTGCTTGTTCCAACGCCGCCTTTCATTGACCTTGGGACCTCGAAGAGTTTACCGAGTGCTGCGCCTGTGCCTACGCCGATACTCCCTTCTTCTACTTCTTCGGCTGCATTTTTACATGCTTCGTAGCCCATGTCCGGCGTTGGTCTTGCTTTCGGATCACCGAAAAACAGGTCAAATATTACAGCAGTGGGCACAATAGGTATCTTTGCGACACCTACATCAAATCCCACTCCATTTTCTTCGAGGTATCTCATTACCCCTGAAGCCGCATCGAGACCGAACGAACTTCCGCCGCTTAAAAGAATTGCGTGAACCTTTTCTACGATGTGGCTTATATTCAGTGCGTCAACCTGTCGTGTACCGGAGGCGCTTCCCCTGACGTCCAATCCACAGACGGCGCCTTTTTCGCAGAGTATGACGGTACAACCGGTATACCCGGCCAGATCGGAGGCATGGCCGACTTTTATACCCTGGACATCTGTAATAGCATTAAACATGAGAAAACTTATCAGATGGTAAAATTATTGTCAATCCTGTAAATATTGATTTATCTTTGCAGTGCTGTCATCGCTCTGTTTTTTCAGGTCTTCTTTCATTTTTATGAGTTTTTCTTTTATTTCATCATATTTGATAGAGAGTATCTCACATGCAAAGATTGCGGCGTTTTTTGAGGCATTAATGCCGACAGTTGCCACAGGTATACCTTTCGGCATTGATACGATAGAGAGAAGTGCGTCGATGCCGTTGAGTGAACCGCTGCCGGTGGGTACACCGATTACCGGTAATGTTGTGTGGGATGCAACCACTCCCGGAAGATGCGCTGCCATCCCTGCCACAGCGATAATAACCTCTACCCCTTTTTTCTGTGCATTTTTTGCATATGTCATAGTTTTTTCGGGGTTGCGGTGTGCTGATGATATATCCAGTTTAAAGGGGATCCCCATTTCCTTGAGAAAAGTTATTGCATCCTTTACCACGGGAAGATCGCTGTCGCTTCCCATGAGGATAAGTATTTTAGACTTTTCCATAAAATCTCCTTTATACAGCAAAACTTCCACTAATTTACACGAAAGTGCATTTTTTTGCTACAACTAATGAATAAAGTATATTTCATATAATGCGTATTCTGATATATAATGCTAACTAAATGAAAGATAGCGATGCCAAACAGGCTAAAATCATTGATGCTTTTATCGGGGAAACCCCTCTCTTCAACGGATTGCCCCGGGAACAGCTTGAGAGGTTATCGCGTATCGCTGTAAATTCTATCTTCAGACGTGGAGACACGATCTTTTCTGAAGGGGATGATGCCGACGGGTTTTATATTTTGCGGACCGGTCGAGTCAAAATATTCAAGCTTTCCTTTGAAGGGAAAGAACAGATCCTTCACATCATCGGGTTGGGAGAGCCTTTTGGCGAGGTGCCCGTCTTCTCGGGTGGAACATTCCCGGCCCATGCAGAGGCTTTAGAAGAGAGCAGGGTAATATTCTTTTCTAAAAAGGCCTTTATCGAATTGATAAAAAAAGATCCCTCCATTGCACTGAACATGCTTGCCATCCTGTCGCGGAGATTGAAGCAATTCACCGGACTTGTTGAAAACCTGTCCCTCAAAGAGGTACCTCAAAGACTTGCATCATATTTCCTCTTTATGAGCAACAGCAAGGGAAATGAGGATTCTCTTGAATTGGATATGGCGAAGGGGCAACTGGCAAATATCCTGGGCACCATACCTGAGACGCTATCGCGCATCTTAAGCAAGATGGTGAATCAGGGCCTAATCCGTGTTCAGGGGCGCACCATCAAACTCATCGATAAAAAAGGATTGGAAGAGGTTGCAACAGGGGATAAGGTTTTGCAGTAAACGGCCCGTTACCCGACTCAATGTTTCGCCGGAACACTGTTTTGTTCGCTGCCGGGGCGCCCACCCGGCGGAGAAGGGCTGACCCGGGATACGCTTCTTTTATGGACTCCAGTTTTAATGACGGTAACGGTTTTACCTTTTTACTAATGCTTGAAAAATCTCTTGACAAAGTAAAACAAGTGTATTAAACATTTGATTAAAACAAGTGTATAAAACGTATGATTAAAACAAATATTGTATAAGGATGTTCAATGAACAGGCAAGACGAAATAACTGTCAATACCCGTACCAAAATATTGGAAAAGGCAGGAGAGGTCTTTACGGAATGCGGCTTTCAGAATGCTACAATCCGCGAGATATGCAGACGGGCGAATGTAAATATTGCTGCCGTCAATTATCATTTCCGCGACAAAGATAATCTTTATCTGGCCACCTTACGGTACTGGAGATCTGTGGCCTTTGAAAAATATCCATCTGACCTCGGTATTAAAGAATCTGACACTCCGGAAGAGCGCCTCATGACTTTTGTCCACTCTTTTGTATTCCGCATACTTGAAGAAGGGCCAACTTCCTGGTTTGGAAAGCTTGTTGCAAGGGAATATATCCAGCCTACAAAGGCACTGGACGTGCTGGTTGAAGAAACGATCCGGCCGGGGTTCGCCCTCCTCGCTTCAATCGTGAGAGGGCTTCTTGAAAAACGGGCAAATAAGAATAATTCCCCCCAATCCCCCTCTGCGTCAAAGGGAGGCGAGGGGGGACTTAAACCCCTTAACAAGGGGGCGGCGGAATTCCCAAGCGATGAAACGGTGCAGTTTTGCTGTGCAAGCATCGTCAGCCAGTTTCTCTATTTTCTATATGCAAGACCCATCATCAAAAGACTTTTTAATAAGGATTTCTTTGCAACTGAAGAGATTAAAAAGATAGCAGACCACATAACCCTTTTTTCTTTGCATGCCATCAAAGCCATTGCAGAGAATGGAAAAGGAGAGCAACCATGAAATCAACATCAATGAGAAACCATGCCTTGATGCTCATAATAATTCTTATTCTTGGCTTTATTATTATCCCATGCCTTTCTCAAGCAAAAGACCCGGACAAACCGTATGTATACACACTCTCATCCGTTATCGATTATGCCCTCAAAAACAATCCCCGTTTACGAATTTCGGATAAAGATATAATTACCGAAATGTATGGGGTAAAAACGGCAAAGGCGGAGAGGATGCCAAAGGTTGATTTCGGCAGTGCCGCTACGCGGTACCGGTATCCCATGCCTCTCACCCCGATTGTGATTACAGGCCCCATAGGGCAGGATTTTGATTTTCCCGATTTTGAAAGAAATGTATATGATGTCGGAGGCTATTTCAGACTTCCCCTTTTTAAAGGCGGCCGCCTTGTTCGCGGCGTTCGGGTAGCTGAAATGAAAAAATCCGTTGCGCAGGATAACTATATGGCAACAAGGCAGGAACTTGTGTATAACCTCACCAGCGTTTTTTATAAAATCTCGCAACTCGAAAAACTCCTTCAGGCGAACGATGCAACGGTAAAACAGCTTGAAGCACATAAACGGAATGTTGAAATATATCTCAAAACAGGAACTGTGCCCCAGCTTGATCTTTTGAAGACCGACGTTGAGTTGGCTCATGCACGGGAGAGAAGGCTGCTTGTTAAAAACAATCTCGAAAGTACCTACGAACTCCTTAAAACCCTTATGGGCATTGATAATATGGAGACCCCTATCTCGATTGAACATGGAGCCGGATCAAAAGAGACGTATGCTGTGCTTGATGAAAGCATAACCAAGGCATTTTCTCAGAGGCCTGAATATATTGCTGTTTCAAAAAAGAAAAGGATATACGAAGAACGGGTAAAAATTGCCCAGGGCAAGCTATTTCCTGATATATATGCAGCAGGAGAGTATGGCGGCAAAGCGGGCGACAATATAGCATTTAAAGAAAACTGGAATTTTGGGCTTAAATTGATAATGCCTATTTTTGACGGAGGAATTATCCGGTCGGAGATAGACAAGGAGATAAATGAACTGGAAAAGATAAAGGAAGAGGAACGTTTTTTAAAACTTGCCATAACCCGTGAAGTAAGGGATGCATACCTCGGTATCATGAATGCGAAAGAAAGGATTGAGGTTACCGAAACGGCTATTGCGAGCGCAAAAGAATCGCTCCGGGTAGAACTTCTTAAGTATGACGCCGGAGCAGGCACGAATACCGATGTAATCGATGCTCAGACAGCCTTTCTGAGGACGGAAACAGATTTCTACCAGGCACTGTATGATAGAGAGGTGGCATTGGCATCCATGAGAAAGGCGATGGGAGAAAATCACATTATGGAGTAAGGAGCAAGGAGTAAGGACTTTACTGCCTACCGTATAGTGCCCACTGCTTGGCAAGAAGGAAGGGAGAAAAATATGAAAAAGAAAAAGATTATTGTCGCTGTTATCTTAATTGTTGTTGTTGCCGGTATCCTGACAGTAAACCATTTTCGTAACAAAAAAAACGATAATGTCATGGTGCTCTCCGGCAATGTAGAGGTGACTGAAGCGAACATCGGCTTTAAAATACCGGGGAGGGTCGTGGAGCGTCCTGTTGACGAAGGATACAAGGTTAAAACGGGCGATTTACTGGCAAGGCTTGACAGCGCAGAACCGGCAAGTGTGGTGAAGCAGAACGAAGCAGCCCTGCAGGAGGCTGAAACAAAGCTTGCAGAATTAAAGGCAGGCTCACGGAGGCAGGAAATTGAGCAGGCAAAGGCACAAGTGAGCGCCCAGGAAGCAGAATTGATAAGAATCAGGAAAGATTATGAAAGGGCAGAAATTTTATACAAAAACGGTGCTATATCTGCCGCCCAGTACGATGGGGCAAAGAGCGCATATGATAACCGCAAGGCATTGCTTAAGAATGCCTTGGAAACGCTGAGTCTTGCAAAAGAAGGACCAAGGCAGGAAGATATTAAAATGGCCGGGCATCGCGTAGAGCAATTGAAGGCCGCCCTTGCTACAGCTCGTGAAAAACTTAATGATACCGTCATATATGCCCCTTTTGCGGGAGTGATACTGAGGAAAAATGTGGAGCTTGGCGAAACCGTTGCGCAGGGAACCCCTATACTTACGCTGGGCGACCTTGATAATCCCTGGATTAAGGTCTATGTGAAGGAAGATAAGCTCGGCCTTGTAAAGGTCGGCCAGAAGACAACAGTAGCGACCGATTCATATAAAGGCAAAACATACGAAGGTACGGTTTCATACATTTCATCGGAGGCCGAATTTACACCTAAAACCGTTCAGACACAGGAAGAAAGGGTAAAACTGGTTTTTGGCGTGAAAGTTCTCGTAAAGAACGACAACCAGGACCTTAAGCCCGGCATGCCGGCGGACGTGCGGATAGCGATAAAACCGTGACGCGTAATGCGTAAATGGCAACAAGTAAATGATTTCGACTGGTTTTTCACAAAACCCCCTTTATGAAAGGGGGCATGGGGGATTGAAAGAGTTGAATTTACGATATAATAGACAGCTAAAAAGTTATTCCCGTGAGTTAAGGGAAAATATGACCGATGCAGAAAGAACTCTTTGGTCAAAATTGAGGAAAAAGCAGCTTAAGGGGTTACAATTCTACAGACAAAAAATCATTGGTGAGTATATTGTTGATTTTTATTGTCCTAAGGCAAGGCTTGTCGTCGAACTTGACGGAGGCCAACATTATAGTGATTATGGCAAGAGAAAAGATGGCATTCGAGATAAATCCATAGGGAGTCTCGGTTTAAAAGTTCTGAGATTTTCTGACAGAGAAGTGTTTGAGAATATCGAAGGGGTATTACAAAAGATATGGGAGAATCTATAATTCCGACATTGAGTAGCATGTTGCTCTATTCCGGGAGTGAGTTGCAATCCCCCCCCCAACCCCCCCTTTTTAAAGGGGGGGGGGAGAGAGAATGATTGAAAGTGAAATGAATCAAGAAAAAGGTTTCCCTTTAATCAAAAAATTAAAATTTTCCAAATCCTTCGTTGACAATGTC